>Ga0116226_10001863_pt1 | contig 18329 bp, 13 predicted proteins | sample S1TSphfallax_FD_89692 | JGI IMG/M metagenome (GOLD analysis project Ga0116226, IMG submission 89692) | Host-associated microbial communities from peat moss isolated from Minnesota, USA - S1T2_Fa - Sphagnum fallax MG | ecosystem: Host-associated > Plants > Peat moss > Unclassified | place: USA... | reverse complement strand
CGCACCTTGTATCAGGAGGTCAATCTGTGTCCCAACTTGTCGGTGGCCGAGAATATCTTTATCGGCCGGCAACCGATGCGGCATGGGATGATCACCTGGGACACCCTGCATCAGCGCGCCACCGAGATCCTGGCCGATCTGAACCTGACCTTGGACGTGCGCAAGCCACTCGACTTCTATCCGATCGCGATCCAGCAAATGGTGGCGATCGCGCGCGCGACCAGTGTGGCCGCGCAAGTCTTAATATTGGACGAACCGACCTCCAGCCTTGATGAGGACGAGGTCGCGCGTCTCTTTAACGTCCTGCGCACCTTGAAAGCCAACGGCATGGCGATTCTGTTCGTCACGCATTTTCTCGATCAGGTGTATCAGATCGCCGATCGCATCACGGTGCTGCGTAATGGAGAGCGAGTCGGCGAATATCTGCCGGCCGAACTGTCGGCTGAGCGCCTGATTGAAAAGATGGTGGGGCACAACCGACTGTCCTCGACCCTTGAAAGGGGGCCGGAGATCGCTCAAGCTCACGGCGTATTGCCGCTGGCGCAGATGGTCGGCATAGGGCGGCGCGGCATGCTGCCGCCGCTCGATCTCGAAATACGCGCTGGCGAAATACTCGGTTTGGCTGGTCTGCTGGGGTCGGGTCGCACGGAAACCGCGCAACTGTTGTTTGGGGTTGAGCGCGCCGACTGTGGTGAGATCGATGCCGGAGGCCAAGCGCATCATTTTCGCGCGCCGCGCGATGCGATTCAGGCTGGATTTGCCTATTGCCCGGAAGACCGCAAACGCGAAGGTATTGTCGCCGCGCTCTCACTGCGCGAAAACATCGTACTGGCATTGCAAGCCAAGCGTGGCTGGTGGCGCAAGATCAGCCGCGCTCAGCAGCAGAAGCTGGCGCTGCACTATGTAGAGCGACTGGGCATTAAAGCCAGCGACGTCGAACAACCGATCGCCTTGCTCTCCGGCGGCAATCAGCAAAAAGCCTTGTTGGCGCGCTGGCTCGCTACCGAGCCACGCTTGCTGATCCTCGATGAACCGACACGCGGCATCGACGTCGGCGCCAAATTCGAAATCATGCGCGAGATTATCGCGCTCTGCGCCAAGGGGCTGGGCCTTGTATTTATCTCCTCCGAAATGAGCGAAGTGACCCGTATCAGTCATCGCATTGCGGTGTTGCGTGACCGCCGCAAGATTGCCGAACTGGACGGCGCGCACGCGAGCGAAGAGGCGATTTATCAACTTATCGCAGGGACCGAGCCATGAGCGCCGATCAGCCAGTGACTGGCCTGCGCCGCCTGCTGCGCCCGAGCCTGGGGGGCAATCTGTTTGGCACGGGCAATGCCTTGCTCTGGCCCATCCTCACATTGGTGCTGTTGTGCCTGTGCAATCTGGGCTTCAATCCACATTTTCTCTCGATCCGGGTGCTGGACCACCATCTGTTCGGCGCACCCATCGATATTCTGAATCGCGCGGCGCCGCTGATTCTGGTTGGCGTGGGCATGACCTTGGTGATTGCAACGCGTGGCATCGATATTTCGGTGGGGGCGGTGGTGGCGATCACGGCCGCGATGGCCGCGGCGATGCTTGGCGGCAGCCAGGCCATGGCGGGGGGCTGGCCTTGCTGGGTGGCCGTAGCCGCAGCGCTGGCGATCGCCTTGGTGTGCGGACTGTGGAATGGCCTGCTGGTGGCCGGGGTCGGCATGCAGCCCATTATCGCGACCTTGATACTGATGGTGGCGGGTCGGGGCGTTGCCCAATTGCTGACGGCGGGGCAAGTCATTCCGATCGATAATCCTGGCTACCTGTTGATTGGTGGCGGCTACCTGCTGGGCATTCCACTCTCGGTCTATATTGCCGTCGTGGTGGTGGTGCTCACCACTGCCGTGTTGGAAGGCACGGCGCTCGGTCTGTTTATCCGAGCGATCGGCATCAACCCGACCGCGACCCGCCTGGTCGGCTTACGCGCCAAGGCACTGGTGTTCTGGGTCTACGCCTTTTCGGGGCTGACCGCCGGCATCGCAGGGATCTTGATCAGCTCCAATCTGCGCAGCGCGGACGGCAATAATGCCGGTCTGCTGCTCGAGCTGGACGCGATCCTGGCCGTCACGCTGGGCGGTACCTCGCTGTTGGGTGGGCGTTTCAGCATGGCGGGCACCGTCCTGGGCGCGCTGATTATCCAGACCTTGACCTACACCACCTATTCGATAGGTGTGCCGCCCGAGGCTACCTTGGTGGTGAAGGCGGTTGTGGTGTTGCTGGTCAGCGTGATTCAGTCGCCTACGGCGCGCCGTTGGTTGTTCTCTCGCAGGCGCCGGCGCCCGGCGCCGGACTCTGCCTTGAAGGTGCCATCATGATGCGCCGCTGGCCAACTTTACCTGAGGGCCTGCGCCGCGTGCGCGATGCCCGTTTGCTGCCGCTGGCAGTCACGTTATTCCTGTTCGCTGCCCTTTTCGGTTTCGGCGGCGTCATGTACACAGGTTTTTTCTCCCTGCAGGTGTTGCTGGATCTACTGGTCGACAATGCCTTTCTATTGATCGTGGCGATCGGCATGACGTTTGTGATCATCTCGGGCGGCATCGATCTCTCGGTCGGCTCGCTGGTCGCCTTGACCACCTTGCTTGAAGCGGTGATGGCTGAACACTGGCACTGGCCGATCTGGGTCATCATTCCTTTGGTGTTGACGGCGGGGACCCTGTTTGGCAGTGCCATGGGCTGGCTGATCCATCAATTCAAGCTGCAGCCGTTCGTGGTGACGCTGGCCGGTATGTTTCTCGCGCGCGGCACGTGTTTTCTGATCAGCTTGCAGTCGATCACCATCACCGACCCGGTCTTCACCGCGATTTCCAACTTCCGCATTCATGCCGGTGGCGGTGAGATTTCCACCAATGTGCTGATCGCCGTGCTGGCCTTGGCGGTCGCGCTGTATCTGGCGCATGCGACGCGCTTTGGCCGCTACGTCTACGCCATCGGCGGCAACGAACACTCGGCCTTGCTGATGGGCTTGCCGGTGGCACGCACCAAGGTGCTGGTGTATGCCTTGAGTGGTTTCTGTTCGGCCCTCGGTGGCGTCACCTTTACCTTCTATGTGTTGTCTGGCTATGGTCTGCAGGCGCAGGGCATGGAGTTGGATGCCATCGCCGCCACGGTGATAGGCGGCACACTGCTGACGGGCGGCGTCGGCTATGTGATCGGCACCCTGTTTGGGGTCGGTATCCTCGGCACGATACAAAGTTTGATCACCTTCGACGGTACCTTGAGCTCCTGGTGGACCCGCATCGTGATCGGTGTGCTGCTGTGCATGTTCTGCTCGCTGCAGCGTTTGATGGAACGACGCACCCGGCGCGTGGTCCATCTTGATCCGCCGCCCGCGAATGCGACAGCAGGACGGGCCGGTGCCGGCACGCGTCCCGCTACGACAGGTGCCGCCATGACGCATGCTCATCAAGTGCGGCCGCAGGCCGAGCTGCGCGCGCACGGCAGATAAATGGGGTGGCTCAGATACCTGTGCCACTGACGGTATTTCCCTTTTTTAAAGGCAGTGCATAAGCCATGACAGACAGTGCTAAAGACAGTGTATCGATCCAGCGTGCAGAGCAACGTGCGGATTTACATCACGAACACGCCGCGCCGGCGATCTATCCCAGTCTGCGCGACAGTATTGTTTTTATCACGGGCGGCGCCTCGGGTATCGGCGCTCAGCTGGTGGAGGATTTCGCGCGGCAAGGGGCGCGTGTCGCCTTTGTCGATGTCGACGAGGCAGCAGCAGCGACGCTGTTGGATAGTTTGCACGATATACGGCATCAACCGCGCTTCGCGCGCTGCGACATTACCGATGTCGAAGCCCTGCAAGGCGCGATTGCGACGATAGAGCATGAATGGGGCCCGGTCACGACCTTGCTGAACAACGCCGCCAATGATAAGCGTCACGCGGTCGAGGCGACTACGTCGAGTTCCTGGGATGCCGGCATCGCGGTCAATCTGAAATCCCAGTTCTTTGCCGCGCAGGCAGTGCTGGCCGGTATGCGACGCGCGGGCGGCGGCTCCATCGTCAATTTCGGCTCGATCAGCTGGATGTTGAAGCAGGGTGGGATGCCGGTATACACCACCTCGAAAGCCGCCGTGCATGGATTGACGCGCAGTTTGGCGCGCGACTTCGGGCCGGACCGGATACGCGTGAATACCTTGGTGCCGGGCTGGGTCATGACAGCCAAACAACTGTCGCTATGGGTCGACGAGCAGGCCAAGGAGGACATACGTAAAGGGCAATGTATCGATGCGCCTTTGTTGCCGCGGGATATCTCGCGGATGGCGCTGTTTCTGGCCTCCGATCAAAGCAGCATGTGCACCGCACAGCAATTCATTGTCGACGGCGGCTGGGTATGACGCGTGCCGGCCCAATCGGGTGCGCGGAACAGGAGTGCATAGCATGACTCTGACACAAGCATGGGCAGCGCGGCGCGCATTGCCTGCGGCCTACATGCCGGCCTATGTGGAACGCGCTGCACCAGTGCGCCCCTTGCTGCTGAGCAATCGGTATTGCCGGGTGGGCGTGCAGGACGGTCCTGACGGCGGTATGGTTTTCCTCGACTGGCGCCAGGGCAAGCAATGGCTGCCGCTGATGCGCCCGTCGGCGCAGGCGATCGATGCCTTGAGCGGCTCCTTGGCCTGCCGCCCGTTGCTCAAGACTGGGTCTGCCACACCGCGCGCCAGATATTCATCGCAGCAACGCTATGACGCCGCCGGTGTTGGCAGCAAGCGTTGCTGGCACGTGCAGCAGACCAGTCGCGATGGCGTCACGCTGGGGTTGGAACAGGACGGTGCCGCCGCCTACCACATGAGCCAGACCATAGAACTGAGTGAGGCAAGTGTCAGGGTGACCCTGATTCTGAGCAATGAAAGCGGACATCCGCAAACCTTCGGTTTGGGTCTGGCATGTTCGCTGGCGCGCGAAAGTCAGACCTGGTTGGCCGCCGCTGCTGACGGCATTTTTTGCCCTGGCGCCGATGCGGGCGCGGCGCGTTGGCTGCCGACGCCAGCCGCGTGGAGTTTAGGCATAGGCTATCCCTTGCCAGCGGCCACCCATCAGCATACGTTTACAGACTGGAGCGGCAGTGCGCGCGTCCATTGGCCGGCACACCGGGTCGGACTGGCACTGGCAGGCGATGTCAGCGGCTATGTGTTGTCGCTGCGTGCCGATGACGATAGTTTCGGTTTTCATCCTATCGAGTGCGAGCCGCGTGGCGGCGCTCGCGACCGCCGCCGCGATGCAGCGGCGCCGGTGCTGCTGCCGGGCGCCAGTGTGCAGCGTGAGTTTCTGTTGCGGGTCGAACCGGGTAGTTGGCGGCCGGGCGGCTTCTGAGGCCGCGGGCATGTCATCACTCGCCGAGCGGATTGGGTCCGTAGACTTCGCTTGCCACCTCCCGCAAGGTGTTCAGCACCGCTGAGGCGGCGGGCGACAGGAGCTGGTGCTGGCGCGTGATGATGCCGAAGGCGTCCATGGTGCAGGGCAGTTCGATATGCAAACGCTTCAGCACCCCGTTGCCCTCATATTGCCGGGCCACTTCGTCCGGTAGCACGGCGATCATCTCGCTGTGCATGAGCAGGCTGGCGATGGCCAGAAAGTTGCCGCTGTTGACGACGTTCTGCGGCGGGGTCAGGCCGATCTGCGCAAACATCATATCGAAGCGGTGGCGTAGCACGCTGCCGGGGGGATGCAGCACCCAGGCAGCGTTGACCAGGCCGCGCAGAGTCAGGTCGTGCGCGTCTTCCAACGGATGGCCGGGGCGCACCACGGCACACACGGTTTCACCCGCCAGCAATTCGTAGCGCACCGCGTCCTTGAGTTGATCCTGGCGCTCCAGGACCCGGCCCACCATGATATCGAGCTCGCCTTGCGCCAGCTTGGGCAGCAACACATCGGACGTGTCGACTTGAGCCCAGATCTGCAACAGCGGTGAGATTTGCTTGATACGCGCAATCGCCAATGGCACCAGGGTAGCGCCGGCCGCGGCAATGGTCCCTATCCTGACCTGGCCGGTCAGACCCGCGCGTAGTGCCGAGATTTCGTCATGCGCATGACTCAGGTTGGACAACACCATGCGCGCGTGCCGGATCATCACTTCGCCATACAAGGTTGCCTTCATGCCCTGTGGCGTGCGGTCGAACAGACTGACGCCCAGCATGTCTTCCAGATCCTTCAACAGCTTGGAGGCGGCTGGTTGCGCCATGCCCAGCACATCCGCCGCGCGTCGCACATTGCCTTCCTCTTCCATTGCAGCGAGCAGCAGCAGTTGACGGGTTTTAAGGCGGGCGCGGATAAACCAGTTCGAGTAATTACGCGTCATGGATGGATTGGATCGGCTTGGACAAGGCGATGGTTAGGTGAGATTGCGTATATGTAATTTGCTATCGAGAATGTAAAAAATCGTATTGGATAGTTATTGCTGGTCAGCATACCATTTTGCTCAATCGGTCTGTACCGGAAATTGCATCGAGATCCATGAAACGCGAGCCGCACGTCTCCCTGATGTTCAAGAACTACGTCAACGGTCATTGGGAGACCGGGGCGACTTCCGGGACCGCGCTCAATCCTTCGGATCTGGACGAGACCGTCGGCGAGTATGCCCGCGCTGATGCGCGCCAAACCGATAGCGCCGTTGCGGCCGCCGCGGCGGCCTTTCGCGAATCGGCGCGGATTCCTGCCGCGCGCCGTGCCGAATGGCTGGACGCGATCGGCAGCGAATTGGTGACTCGCAAAATCGAATTAGGGCGCCTTCTTGCGCGTGAAGTGGGCAAGCCGTTGAGTGACGCGGTGGCCGAAGTGGGGCGCGCCGGTACCTGGTTCCGCTTCTTCGCTGTCGAAGCGATCGAAGGGGCGACGCTGCGCGCTGGCATCGGTGTCACGGGTATCGATGTCTCGCACGAACACGAACCGATAGGCGTGGTGAGCGTGATTACCCCTTGGAGCGCGCCCTTCGAGTTGCCCGCGATGCATATCGCGGCGGCCCTGGCCTACGGCAACAGCGTGGTGTTCAAGCCGGCCGAGTCGGCTTCCGTCTGTGCTTGGCATCTGAGCGAGATCATCAGCCGCAGCGGGGTACCGGCAGGCGTCTTCAATCTGGTGATGGGGAGTGGTCGGCAAGTCGGCGCGCGGCTGGTCGATCACCCGGACGTGGCTGCGGTGTGTTTTGGCGGCTCGACCGAAGTGGGGGCGCAGGTCGCGCGCCTATGCGCGGAGCGCCAGCGGCGCTGGCAGATCGATACGGTCGGCCGTAATCTGGTGGTGGTGCTGGCGGACGCGAAGCTGGATCTGGCCGTACGCGCCAGCGTCGACAGCGCGTATTCCTGCGCGGGTCAACGCGGCGACGCCGCTTCCGTGATCCTGGTTGAACGCAGCGTGCATGAGCGTTTTGTCGCCGCATTGGGCAAGCGTGTGCAGCGCCTCAAGACTGATCACGCACTTAAACCCGGCATCGATTGCGGTCCGCTCGCCAATGCGCGGCAATTGGAGCGCTTCCATGCCACGCGTACCGCCGCCTTGGCCGATGGCGCGGAGGTCATCGCCAGCGCAGCGCCGGTGCAGCGCGCAACCCGCGGCTATTACGTCGAGCCGCTGTTGCTGGCGGCCGGCAACGAGCGTGCTAACACGCCGCGCGGGTGGTTCGGCCCGGTCGCGCAAGTTTCGATTGCCGAAGACAGCGAGCATGCCTTGCGACTCGCCAACCGGGAATGCGCGGCAGCCTCGACTGCCGTTTTCACCGGTGCCTTGGACAGTGCCATGCGTTTTCGTCGCGACAGCGCATCGCGCCGGGTCTTGATCAATCTGTCGACCCACGCGCCGCATAGCCAGGCTGCGGGCGGCGGCGAAGGACGCGCTCGCAGTGCCGCCGTGCGCACCTTGCTGACACGGGTCAGAAGTATTTACCTGGCGCCGTGAGGACGGCATCCAGGTGGCGCACGCTATCGCAATCAAGCCGTGGCGATGCGCTTGCGTAGTAACGCGGTGATCCGTCATCCGCTTGCGGTGATACGGATGGCTGCGTCGATGTCTGGTTTGGGATTCACATTCTAATTAAACAAGGAGACAACCCATGCGTATCAGATTCAACAAATTAGCCTTGAGTGCCGCTGCCGGCATGTTGTTGGCATTGCCCATGTTGAGCCAGAGCGTCGCGGCCGATGCGCCGGTCAAGATCGGTTTTCTGGTCAAGATGCCGGAGCAGGCGTGGTTTATCAATGAACAGAAAGCCGCTACCGAGTTGGGCAAAAAAGAGAACTTCTCGGTGGTCGATATCGGCACCCCCGACGGCGAAAAGGTACTGGCTGCCATCGACAACCTGGGCGCCCAAGGCGCACAGGGCTTCGTGATTTGTGCACCGGACGTGCGTCTGGGACCGGCGATCCGGGCTCGCGCCAAGCAATACAACATGAAGTTTGTCACGGTCGACGACCAACTGGTCGATTCGAGCGGCAAGCCGCTGGCGGATGTGCCGCATCTTGGGATGTCGGCGAGCAAGATCGGCAACCAGGTGGGACAAGCCATTGCCGACGAAATGAAGCGCCGTGGCTGGAAACCGGAGGAAGTCGGCGCCCTGCAGATCACCGACTATGAATTGCCGACCGCCAAGGCCCGCACCGACGGCGCAACGGCGACCTTGCTGCAAAACGGCTTCCTGCAAGCCAATATCTTCAACGCACCGCAAAAGACCACCGACGACGAAGGCGGCTTCAATGCAGCCTCGCCGGTGCTGTCGCAACATCCGAACATCAAGAAATGGGTGATTTATGCGTTGAATGAGGAAAGCGTGCTGGGCGGCGTGCGCGCCACCGAGCAATTGCATATTCCGGCCAGCGATGTGATCGGCGTCGGCATCAATGGCGCCGGTGAGGCCTTTGCTGAATTCCAGAAGAAGGAGATGACGGGCTTCTACGGCACCATCGCGGTCAGCTCGACCGGTCATGGCCGGCAAAGTGCTCAGAACCTGATCGACTGGATTACCAAGGGCAAGGAACCGCCGGCCGATACGCAAACTACCGGCGAATTGATGGTACGTGGCAACTGGCAGCAAGTGCGTGCTGAATTGGGTATCTAAGACTGAACGTGCCGCCCTCGCCGCGCCTTCGGGCGCGTGACGAGGGACGGTGCGTCATGGTCGGCGCGGACGAGTCGGGCACTGGATATGACCCGCGCTCGCCACGCTCGATCCACATGACGAGGATACGATGAGCATGCATAGCGGCGATTGTTTGTTTCTGGATCGGATCTCGGTTCGGTTTCCCGGCGTGTTGGCACTCGACACCGTGTCGTTCGGGGTTCGTCCCGGCGAAGTGCACGGATTGATGGGTGAGAACGGCGCGGGTAAATCCACCCTGCTGAAGGTCTTGTCAGGCGTCAACCAACCTCAGTCCGGCAGCCTCATGCTGCATGGCGAGCCCTGTCTGTTCGGTTCGACCAAGGCCGCCATCGATGCCGGCATCGCGATCATTTATCAGGAACTGCATCTGGTACCTGAATTGACCGTTGCGGAAAATCTGATGCTGGGGCAATTGCCCAACCGCTTTGGCATCCTGGACGAGAAAAAACTGCTGGCCCGAGCCATGCTCGAACTTGAGCGTCTGGGTGAGAAGCTGGACCCGAATACGCCGGTCAAGGCCTTGTCGATCGGGCAGCGTCAAATGATAGAGATAGGCAAAGCCCTGATGCGCGACGCGCGTGTGATTGCCTTTGATGAACCGACCAGTTCACTGTCCTCGCGCGAGACCGAACGTCTGTTTACGATTATCCGCACGCTCAAGCAGCAGGGCCGCGCGATCATCTACGTGACCCATAGAATGGATGAGGTCTACGAGCTATGCGATCGGGTCACGGTGTTTCGCGATGGACGCCGGATCGAGACCTTCGATTCGGTCGACGACCTCGATCGCAACACACTGATCAGCTGCATGGTAGGCCGCTCGATTCATGACGTCTATGGCTATCGTCCACGTCCCTTGGGCGAGGTGCGGCTTGAGGTCGATCAACTGACTGGTCCCGGCTTGAGCGAGCCAGCTTCGTTTACCGCGCGCCGCGGCGAGATCGTCGGCTTTTTCGGTCTGGTCGGTGCCGGTCGCTCCGAGTTGATGAAGCTGATCTATGGCGCGGTCCCGGCCAGCGGCGGCGAAATCCGCCTCAACGGCGAGCAGGTCCATTTTCGTACGCCACGCGATGCGGTTCGAGCGGGCGTGGCCATGTGTCCCGAGGATCGCAAGCACGAGGGCATCGTCGCTATCGCTTCGGTCAGTGACAACCTGAATATCAGTTGCCGCCGTCATTCCAGTTATTGGCACTTCGTGCTGAACAGCGCCAGCGAAGCCCATACCACCGACGACTATATCGACAAGTTGGCGATCAAGACCCGTTCCGGCGACACCTTGATCGGCACGCTGTCGGGCGGCAATCAGCAAAAAGTGATTTTGTCGCGCTGGCTGGCTGAGGATATTGACGTGTTTTTGATGGACGAACCCACACGCGGCATCGACGTCGGCGCTCGCGCCGAGATCTACGGGCTGTTGTACAGCCTGGCCGAAGCCGGGCGCACGGTGATTGTGGTATCGAGTGATCTGGCCGAAGTGATAGGTGTGTCGGATCGCGTGCTGGTGATGAAGGAAGGCCGCATTGTCGGCGATCTGCCCAAGCTGGGCACCAGTCCGGATCAATTGATCCGCCTGGCTTTGCCGCAATGAGCGGCGGTGCCCGATGATGCACCGCAAACCGATGAGCCCCCCCGAAGAATTCGACGAGACTGTCATGCAAACGCAACCCAACCCTTCCCACCCCACGGTGGTACCGCGCGAATCTGAAACGCCCCAGGTTTCCAATACGGCACAACACGGCCAGATGCATATCGCGCTGACGCGCGGCTGGGAGCTGGTCAACCGTTCCGGCATTGTGCTGATGTTCCTGATCCTGTTCGCCGTTCTGTCGCTGACAGTGCCGGACTTTATCAGCAGCCGCAATATCCAGGGCCTGCTGCTATCGGTGACGCTGATCGGTTCGATCTCGGTCACCATGATGCTGGTGCTTGCTCTGGGCGAGGTCGACCTGTCGGTCGCCTCCATCGTGGCGTTTTCGGGGGTGGTTGCCTCGACCCTGATCACAGCCACGCATAGCGTGATGTTCGGCGTGGCCGCCGGTGTGTTGGCGGGCGGCGCGGTGGGTCTCGTCAATGGCGTGCTGGTCGCGCACTTCCGCATCAATTCGCTGATTGTCACGCTGGCCATGATGGAAGTGGTGCGCGGCCTGGCCTATATCACGTCCAACGGCGATGCCGTGATGATTTCCGAGGAGTCCTTCTTTGCGCTGGGCGGCGGGCAGTTTCTCGGTATCAGCTTTCCGATCTGGAGCAATGTGATCGGCTTTGTGGTGTTCGGCTTTCTGTTGCGCAAGACCGTGTTTGGCAAGAATGTGCTGGCGGTCGGCGGCAATGGCGAGGCGGCGCGACTGGCGGGTCTGCCGGTGACCCGCATCAAGATCACGGTATTCGTGCTGCAAGGGCTGATTACCGGATTTGCCGGCGTGATGCTGGCTTCACGGATGAGTCTGGGCGACCCCAAGACTTCGGTCGGGCTTGAGCTAGGCGTGATCTCCGCCTGCGTGCTGGGCGGGGTGTCGTTGACGGGCGGCGTCGCCACCATTTCCGGGGTGCTGGTGGGCGTGCTGATCATGGGCTCGGTGCAGGACGCGATGAGCCTGCTCAACGTTCCCACCTTCTATCAATACCTGATACGCGGCGGCATTTTGCTGCTGGCGGTGTTGTTCGACCAGTACCGTCGCATGCGCCGCATCCGCCTGGCTCGCTGAAGGCCCATGTTTTAAAGAGGAATACACACAATGAGCAAGAACAAAACCGAGCGCAAGCTGCGCTCGGCAGAATGGTTCGGCAGCGCCGACAAGAATGGTTTTATGTACCGCAGCTGGATGAAGAATCAGGGCATCCCCGACCATGAGTTTCAGGGCAAGCCCATCATCGGCATCTGCAATACCTGGTCGGAGCTGACGCCGTGCAATGCGCACTTCCGCAAGCTGGCCGACCACGTCAAGCGTGGCGTATTCGAAGCGGGCGGTTTTCCGGTGGAGTTTCCGGTGTTTTCGAACGGCGAGTCGAATCTGCGGCCGACCGCGATGTTGACGCGCAATCTCGCCAGCATGGATGTCGAAGAAGCGATACGCGGCAACCCTATCGACGGGGTGATTCTGCTGGTTGGCTGCGACAAGACCACGCCGGCTTTGCTGATGGGCGCCGCCAGCTGCGATGTGCCGACCTTGGTGGTCAGCGGTGGCCCCATGCTGAACGGCAAATACAAGGGACAGGATATCGGTTCTGGCACCGTGGTATGGCAATTCAGCGAGGCGGTCAAGGCCGGGCGCATGACGGTCCACGAGTTCATGGGCGCCGAGGCCGGCATGTCGCGCTCGGCGGGCACCTGTAACACCATGGGTACCGCTTCCACCATGGCTTCGATGGCTGAAGCGTTGGGGGTGAGCTTGCCGCATAACGCGGCGATCCCGGCTGTCGATTCGCGCCGCTACGTGCTGGCGCATTTGTCCGGTATGCGCATCGTCGAGATGGTCGAGGAAGATCTGCGTCTATCGAAGATCCTGACACCGCAAGCCTTCGAGAATGCGATACGCGTGAACGCAGCGATTGGCGGCTCGACCAATGCGGTGATCCATTTGAAGGCGATCGCAGGGCGTATCGGTGTGCCGCTGCAACTGGATGACTGGACCCGTATCGGCCGCGGTACGCCGACTTTGGTCGATCTGCAGCCGTCAGGTCGATTCTTGATGGAAGACTTCTATTACGCCGGTGGTTTGCCCGGTGTGATCCGCCGTCTGGGCGAGGCCGGCATGTTGCCCCATCCGGAGGCGCCAACCGTGAATGGCCGTAGCTTGTGGCAGAACTGTCACGACGCACCGATCTACAACGATGAAGTGATACGGCCGCTGGGCCAGCCACTGGTCGACGACGGCGGTATTTGCATCCTGCGCGGCAATCTGGCGCCGCGTGGCGCGGTACTGAAGCCGTCGGCCGCCACCGCAGCACTGCTCAAACATCGCGGGCGCGCCGTGGTATTCGAGAATTTCGAGCACTACAAGTCCCGCATCAATGCGGAGGATCTCGAAGTCGATGCCAGCTCGGTGCTGGTGATGAAGCACTGTGGCCCGATCGGCTTTCCCGGCATGGCCGAGGTCGGCAATATGGGCTTGCCAGCCAAGCTGCTGGCGCAGGGCGTAACCGATATGGTGCGGATCTCCGATGCGCGCATGAGCGGTACCGCGTATGGCACGGTGGTGTTGCACGTTGCGCCCGAAGCGGCGGCCGGTGGACCTCTGGCCGTGGTGCAGGATGGCGACTGGATCGAACTCGATTGTGAAGCCGGGCGCCTGCATCTGGATATTCCCGCGCAGGAGTTGCAACTGCGTCTCGCGCAACTCGCGCAAGTGCCCCTAAGCCCGCCGGCGGGCGGCTACCGCCAGCTTTATGCAGAACATGTGACGCAGGCCGATGAAGGGTGCGATTTCGATTTTCTGGTGGGCTGCCGCGGTGCCGATGTGCCGCGTCACTCTCATTGAATGCACTGACGACAAAACCACGCTACGAACCATCAGGCTCACGTCGTCGCGGCCTGATGACTCTTGAACTTGAACCGGGATACAGCCATGTTGATACTGCAATACCTTACCCAAGACGGCGCGCGTCGCGTCGGAGTGCTCAGCGATAACGGCGAAGTGACCGCGCTGGAACGCATAAACACGACCTACGAACTCGCGCAATTGGCGATTGATCAAGGCCGTCCGCTGGCCGATCTGGCGCGCGAGCGTGTGGGCGAAACACGAGTGTCGTATCGCACGCTGTTTGAGCAGGGCCGCGTGCTGGCCCCGCTCGATCACGCGGACCCGGCCCATTGTTTTGTCAGCGGCACCGGCCTGACGCATCTGGGTAGCGCCGACGCGCGCGATGCGATGCACCAGCACCTGGCCGAACAAAGCGCGGCCGAGCAAGCCGCGATGACAGACAGCATGAAGATGTTCCGTATGGGTATAGAAGGCGGCAAACCGGCACCCGGTCAGATCGGGGTGCAACCCGAATGGTTCTACAAAGGTGACGGCAGCATCGTGCGCGCCAATGGCGCGGCGTTGTCGGCGCCGTCTTTTGCGCTCGACGGCGGTGAAGAACCTGAGATCGCCGCGCTTTATGTGATCGGCCCTGACGGCACGCCCTATCGACTGGGCTTTGCCCTGGGCAACGAGTTTTCGGATCATGTGATCGAACGCGAAAACTATTTGTGGCTGGCCCATTCGAAGCTGCGCGAATGCGCCTTGGGACCCGCGCTGTGGGTAGGCCCGCTGCCCGAGCGTATCGAAGGCACCTCGCGCGTGCTCGACGTCGACGGACACGAGCGCTGGAGCCGGCCATTCCTGAGCGGCGAGGCCAATATGTCGCATACCATCGCCAACCTCGAATATCACCACTTCAAATATCCGCAGTTCCGCCGGCCTGGCGATGTCCATATTCACTTCTTCGGCACGGCCACCTTGAGCTTTGCCGATGGCGTGCGGGTTGAGGCGGGCGAGAGTTTCGAGATCGAGGTGCCGGCTTTCGGCCCGGCGCTGCGCAATCCCCTCAGCTGGGCGGCCCCCGAGGAAGTCAGGCCGCGCGCGCTCTGGGCCGGTGCGCGTACCGATGCTTGAATGCGCGGGTGCCGAAGCAGTGCGCAGCCGCGTTGAAGGTGGCTGCGCACCGCCTCGATTAACATGACCCCAATTTAATTGGCGCACCCGCGTGCGCCGTCATGTTGGTGTTTTGGCGAATTTTCCGGCGCATGGGGCCTCGCCTTGCTGCGTCAGGCGCGGGGCGGTGATGCCGCCAAAGCCACGCACCGTGGGCATCCGGTCTTGCCGCGGCAAAGTGCCGCGCGCCATTTCCAGGGATAGATACGGTCCCAGATCAAATCCAGATCATTCCGCGCTTCACAATGCTATCGCCAGGACGGCCGCACGGGTAAAATTGTGCTTAGCAGCAGGGCGCACCGAGTTGGAAAGCACCCTGTCCCTGGAAAAGCCGTTTCTTTTAGCCCTAGCCCCATGTTTGAAGTCCATTTTGACCGCGTCCGTGCCTGTCTGACGGCTGCGGTGTTTTCCGGCGCTGCTGTGTGTGCCGGCCTCGCCCACGCGAACAACGTGATCGTGCTCGATTCGGGCGAAGCGCAGTTGTCCCTGATTGACGAAGCCACGCATAAGGTCGTGGCGACCGAGCCGGCAGGCAAGGAACCGCATCACTTGATGATCACCCCCGACGGCCGGTCGCTGATCATCGCCAATTCGGTGTCCGGCAACCTGATGCTGGTCGACCCCAAAACCGGCTCGCTGCAACGCTGGATCGAGGATATCGAAGATCCCTATCAACTCGGCTTCTCGCCGGATCATCAATGGTTCGTCACCAATGCATTGCGCCTGAACCGCGTCGACGTCTATAAATACGACGGCCAGGGCATGACGCTGGCCAAGCATATCGAGATTGCGAAAACGCCCAGCCATATGACGTTCTCGTCCGATAGCCGCACCGTCTATGTGACGATCCAGGATTCGGGCGATCTGGTTGCCATCGATCTGCCTAGCCAGACCGTCAAGTGGCGCATGCACGTGGGTGACACGCCAGCCGGCCTGTGGATGACACCCGGCGACAAATATCTGTTGGTTGGCATGACGGGCGAAGACGACGTCGCGGTGGTCGATCCGAGCACCCGACAAGTGGTCAAACGGATACACACCGGCAAGGGCGCGCATAACTTCCGCGCGCTGGACGACGGCCGGCATGTGGTGGTCAGCAATCGGGTTGCCAGTACCATCAGCATCATCGATTACACCACGTTGACCAATGTCGGTGATATTACCGGTCTGCTGCCGGGTCCGGACGATATGGAATTGTCGGCCGACCATCACTATCTGTGGGTCACCTTCCGTTTCGCCAAGCATGTCGGTGTGATCGACATGAGCACGCATAAATTGATCGATACGATCGCGGTGGGTCGCTCGCCGCACGGTCTGTATTTCAATGACCGTGCACCGGTGCCGGCACCGAACGAAGAGTAATCCATAGGACGCGCGGGCTGGCTGGTCCGCGCGTGCAAGAAAGTATCAGCTACAACGTTTGAGCCAGGACGCACGACCCCATGATTCACGAAATCCTTGCCCAGTTAGACAACGGCGTGTCGGCGCTGCAAACCCTGTTGTATATCGACGTGGTGCAGCCTCTCTTCTACCGTTTCGGACTGATGGGCTATGACGAGGATACGTATGACGCGCTCTATTGGGTCGTCATCGGCGCTATCGAAGTCCTGGTCACGTATGCGGTGTTGCGCCCGCTTGAGGCCTGGCGCCCGATCGAAGCCTGGAGCGACCGCAAGCAGGTTCGCTCGGATGTCTGGTACACCTGGATTGCCAAGCTGGGCATTCTGAACATGGTGTTCTTCTTCATCATGCAGCCTGTGTTCGATCACTGGCAAAGCCTGATCTCGGTGCACAACATCCCCAATATCGACATGGACAGCCTGTGGCCAGGTGTGACTGACCAGCCCTTGGTATCCTTTACGATCTACCTGGTGGTGCTCGATTTCGCGGGCTATTGGTATCACCGCTGGCAGCATCGCTTCGGCGTGTGGTGGGAATTACATGCAGTACACCATAGTCAGCAGCAGATGTCGTTGTGGAATGACGATCGCAATCACTTTCTCGACGACATCATCAACGCGGCATTCTTTGCCTTGATTTCGCTGTTTATCGGTGTGCAACCCACGCAGTACGTCGTGCTGGTCGCCGTCACCAACATGATGCAAAGCATTCAGCACGCCAATGCCCGGCTGCCGTACGGTTGGCTGCTCGAGCGCATCATCGTCAGCCCCATCTTCCACCGCCGTCATCACGCTGTCGGCTACGGGCACGAAGGCACGCGTTATGGTTGTAACTTCGGCGTGCTGTTTCCATGGTGGGACATGATATTCCGCACAGCGTCCTGGAACAAAACGGTGGAGCCGACCGGCATCCGCGACCAGCGCCCGGCGCCCGAGGGAATGGGCCGTTCCTATGGCACGGGTCTATGGGCTCAACAATGGCTGGCCTTCGTGCGCATCGCCGAACGCTTGCGCGGGCGGCGCGCATACGTGGCGCCTGGCAGCAACACCTAGAGCATGCCTTGCGTTGAAGGAGGGGTGGCATCTTCGCGTTGCGTCGTGAGTGCCAGGCCCAGACCCAGTGTGGCGGCGATGCCACCGATCAGAAACACGACGGCGTAACCATAATGGTCGGCAAACAGACCCGCAACCGGTCCGGTCGCGCCATATGCCAGATCCTGAAATGCCGCGAATCCGCCGAGCGCAGTACCGCGCAACTGAGGTGGCACGCGCTTGACCACTTCCGAGCCCATCGATGGAAATACCATCGAGCAACCCAAGCCCGTCAACAACGCCCCGACCAAGGCCAGATCGGGACCAGGCGCGACCCATAACAGATATTGTCCGCAGGCTTCGACCAACAGCGAGACGATGGCGACCGGCGCGCCGCCGATACGGTCCGGCAAGTGCCCACACACGAGTCGCACCAACACGAAGCCGCCGCCAAAGCAGGTCAAGCCAAAACCCGCATAGGGCCAGCCACGGCTGGAGAAATACAATGAGATAAAGGCGCCCAAGCCGGCGAAGCCGACACCTTGCAGGCCGACGGCTGCGCCCGGCCGCCAGATGCGCGTGAGAATACGCCAGAACGATTCCCGTTTTCCCGCAGGGGAACGGACTTCTGGTACGGCGTGCACAAGCCACCACCCCAGCAATGGCGTGAGGGTGCAAGCCGACATCAGCCCGCCAAAGCCGGTATCGTGCAGCAAATAGAGTCCTAGCGGCCCACCGACTGCAAAGGCACCATACATCCCGGCGCCGACCACGGCGATGACCCGGCCCGAGCGATGGGCACCCATCATGCCAACGCCCCAACTGATCATCCCCACCAGTACTTGGCTTTCACCCAGGCCGAGCAGCAGGCGTCCGGCGATCAACAGGGCATAAGCTGCGGCAGCAGGCAGAGCGGTCCAGGCAGAGATGAGGCAAATCAGGCTGGCCAAGGCATACAGTTTGAGGCCGCGGAGCATGCAGACCTTGCCGCTGATCCGATCGGCAACGCTGCCCGCGTGATTGCGTGTCAGTATGGTCGACAAAAACGCGATGCCGACCGCGAGCCCGCCAAGCGCATTGCCGAACCGCAACTGTTGGGTGACATAAACAGGGATCGCCGGCAGCGCCAT
>Ga0116226_10001862_pt1 | contig 18330 bp, 13 predicted proteins | sample S1TSphfallax_FD_89692 | JGI IMG/M metagenome (GOLD analysis project Ga0116226, IMG submission 89692) | Host-associated microbial communities from peat moss isolated from Minnesota, USA - S1T2_Fa - Sphagnum fallax MG | ecosystem: Host-associated > Plants > Peat moss > Unclassified | place: USA... | reverse complement strand
GGGCTTTGAGGGAGGGGGCTTACACCGAGGTTGCAACCTCCGAGTAAGCCCCCTCCCTCAAAGCCCCTTCACATCTAAGGTCCAGGGGCTTGGCCCCTGGCGGGTCCGGGCAGAGCCCGGCTTCCTTGCTTGCCTCAGCCGCCCCCCAAATTCACCGAGCCGCCATCCGGAGCGCGCCGTCGAGGCGGATGGTTTCGCCGTTGAGCATATGGTTGGCGAGGATATGCATGGCCAGGGCGGCGTATTCTTTGGGCGTGCCCAGTCGTGGCGGGAACGGCACGGAGGCGCCCAGGCTTTTTTGCGCTTCTTCCGGCAGGCCGGCCATCATCGGCGTTTCGAACAGCCCCGGCGCGATGGTGACCACGCGCACCCCGAAGCGGGCGAATTCGCGGGCCGCCGGCAGCGTGAGGCCGACCACGCCGGCTTTGGAGGAGGCGTAGGCGGCCTGGCCGATCTGTCCGTCATAGGCGGCGACCGAGGCGGTATTGACGATCACCCCGCGTTCCCCGTCCTCCAGCGGATCGAGCAGGCTCATCGCCGTCGCCGCCAGCCGCAGCATGTTGAAGGTGCCGATCAGATTGACCCGGATGACCCGCTCATAGGTGTCGAGCGACAGCGGGCCCTCGCGACCGACGATGCGCCCGGGCGTGGCGATACCCGCACAGTTCACCAGCACCCGCGCGGCGCCGTGGGCGGCGGTCGCGGTGGCGATCGCGGCCGCCGCGGAGGCCGCGTCCGCCACGTCGCAGGCGATGCCGATGCCGCCGATGCGGCTGGCGAGGGCTGTCGCGCCGTCAGCATTGAGGTCGAGCACCGCGACGCGGGCGCCCTGCCCGGCCAGCGCCTCGGCGGTGGCGGCCCCGAGGCCGGAGGCGCCGCCGGTGACGATCGCCGCTATGCCGGGAATATCCATCTGTGGGCGCTCCGTGATTCTCAAGGATCGATCGAGATGATCGTGGGGTGATCGGCCGGGCCGTACAGGGTTTCCACCATCGCCTGGCGCCGCGCCAGCACGGCGCGTTGGTTGATGGTGCCTTTGTCGGTGATCTCGCCGGCGTCGATCGACAGCGGCTCGGTGAACACCATGGCGCGGGCCACCCGTGTCGAGCTGCCGGTGCTGTCGGCCGCGAGCGCGATCAGCCCGTCGCGCAGGGCGGCCGCGTAGCCCGCGGAACCGAGACGGGCGTGCGCATCGGGGTCGGGGATCACCAGCACGGCGACGAAATCGCGATCGATCCCGGCGATCACTACGTCACGCGCGAGTTCGGGCAGCCGCTGCAGGAATCTGGCGCGCATCGGACCGACGCTGACCCAGGTGCCGGTGGCCAGCTTGAAGTCCTCGCTGATGCGGCCGTCGAAGCGAAACCCCTTGCTGCGATCGGCGGGATCGACAAAGCGGAGCGCGTCGCCCAGCCGGTAGAACCCTTCCTCGTCATAGACGCCCGCGGTCTGCGCGGGGTTGCGCCAATAGCCGGGCATGATGTTGGGCCCGCGCACCCGCGCCTCCAGCTTGCCCTCCAATGGCGCGAGTTTCAGCTCCACGCCGGCCACCGGCAGCCCGACGATGCCGGACGCGGTGCAATCGGCGCGGGTGACGATCGCGAACGGCGCGGTTTCGGTGGCGCCGAGCCCGGTGAGCATCACGATGCGCTCGCCGACGGTCTCGATCGCCAGCCGATCGAGCGCGTCCCAGACATGCTGGGACAGGCCGGCGGCCGAGTAGAACAGCATTTTCACCCGCGAGAAGAAGGTCCGCCGCAGCTCCGGTTCCCGTTCCAGCGCGCGGACCAGTTCCTCATAGCCCTTGGGCACGTTGAAATAGATGGTGGGCGCGATCTCGCGGAGATTGCGCAGGCTTTCGGCGATGCCGGCGGGCGTCGGCTTGCCGTCATCGATGTACAGCGTGCCGCCATTGTACAGCACCAGCCCGACATTGTGATTGCCGCCGAACGTGTGGTTCCACGGCAGCCAATCGACGATCACCGGCGGCTCGTCGGCCATGAAGGGGAACGCCGCCAGCAGCATCGCCTGGTTGCTGCACAGCATGCGCTGGGTGTTGATCACGCCCTTGGGCAGGCCGGTGGAGCCGGACGTGAACAGGAACTTTGCCACCGTGTCCGGTGTCACGGCCGCCGCGGCCGTGTCGAGGGCGGGCGTGGGATGGGTGGCCAGCAGGTCGGACAGCAGGGTCGCAGCGCGGCCCGCAACGGGATGTCTGGCCACCACGATCTCGACATCCTCGGGCACCGCGGCGGCAATGGCCTGGGCGTAGCGGGCGCCGTCGTCGCAGAACACCAGGCCGGGGGTCAGCAGGGCCATGATATGGCGCAGCTTGGCGTGATCCGTGGAGACCAGCGAATAGGCGACCGAGATGGGGGCATAGGGCACGCCGGCATGCAAAGCGGCGAGCGCCAGCATCGCATGGTCGAGGTCGTTGCCGGACAGGATGACGATCGGGCGATCCGCCGACAGGCCGCGATCCAGGATCGCCTGGCCGAGCGCGCGGGCGTGGGCGAGCGCCTGGCCGTAGCTGATCCGGCGCCAGTCGCCACCGTCCTGCCGGCGGGCGATGAACACGCGATCGGGATCAACAGACGCCCAATGTTCGAGCCGCTCGGTCAGGCGCGCGGCGTATGGCGGCAGGTCGCGGGTGGGCCGCACCAGCAGGCTGCCATCCGGACGCTCGATGAAATCGACGTCGAGCGAGCCCAGTCGCACAGCGCGTGTCGGACGATCCATTTTTGGTGTTTCCCCCTTTGGCGGTGATCCGCGCGTGATTATGGAAAATGTGCGACCTTTTCCGCGCGCTTTTCCAGGAACGCCCGCAATCGCGATTTCGCCTCGTCCGACCCTTGCGCGATCGCCGCCATCAGGCTTTCCATCAGCAGGCCAGCGGCCGGGTCCGCCTGCGCGATGCGTGGCAGCGCCTGCAGAATCGCGAAATTGGTCAGTGGCGCGTTTTCGGCGGCGCGCCGGGCCAGCGCGATCCCCCGGGCGAGCCCCTCCCCGTGCCCGACGACATATTGCGAGAAACCGAGCGCCACGCCCTCGGCCGCGCCATAGGTGCGGCCGGTCAGCATCATGTCCATCATGCGCGCAACCCCGATCAAGCGCGACAGCCGCACCGAGGCGCCGCCGCCGACATAGATGCCACGGCTGCCTTCCGGCAACGCGTAGAACGCCGTCGCCTCGGCCACGCGGATATGCGCGCTGGCGGCGAGCTCCAGGCCGCCGCCGACCACCGCGCCATGCAGCACCGCGATCACCGGCACATCGCCGAACTCGATGCGCTCGAACGCCTTGTGCCAGGCGCGGGAATGAAAGATGCCGGCCTCGGTATCGCGCTCGGTGAGCGAGCCGAGATCGAGCCCGGCGGAGAAATGCTCGCCCTCGCCGTGCAGCACGATCGCCTGGGTGCCGGCGGGCGGCGCGTCGAAGAACCGGCCGAGCGCGCGCACGGTCAGGTCATCCAGCGCGTTGCGCTTGTCCGGGCGGGACAGGCGCAGCACGGCGATGCCGTCCTGCAGCGTGCAGCGCAGGCTGTCGGGCAGATCGGCGAACTGATCCTGCTGGGTCTGATCCATCCGCTCCCTCGTGTTATGTTGTATTATTGTTATAGAACATACGTTATTTGCCCGATCGCGTCAAACGGGTCGCGCATGGTAACGGCGGCGGAGATGGAAAAAGGCAGATTCGGTCTTTCCTGAACGAAAGAACCAAAGAACTTTTGTCCATTGAGACTCGGCAGTCGCGCCCCCCCCCGCCCCCACCTGGACAAGCCGTCCAGCCGCCGCGTATGCAAACCCATGACCGCGACATCGCAGGCCGAGGATCTGTTGTTCGCCGTGCTGCTGCAGCTGATCGTGATGATCGGCGCGGCCAGGCTGGCCGGCACCGCGGCCCGGCGCCTCGGACAGCCGGCGGTGATCGGCGAGATCGTCGCCGGCCTGATGCTCGGCCCCTCGCTGTTCGGCCATCTGTTCCCGCAGGCCTCCGCGCGGCTGTTCACCAGCTCCGCCAGCGGCCCGATCGGCATCATCAGCCAGATCGGCCTGATCCTGCTGATGTTCCAGATCGGCACGGATTTCGCGTTCGCCCATCTGCGCGCGCCGCGCAACCGGCGCGCCGCGGTCATCGTCGCCGCGTTCTCCGTGGCGGTGCCATTGGCACTCGGCATCGGGATCGGCATCGCCTCGGCCGCCAGCCTGGCGCCGTCGATCGATCCGCTCACCTACAGCCTGTTCGTCGGCGTGGCGCTGGCGATCACCGCGGTACCCATCCTCGGCCGCATCATGCGCGAATACGGCCTGACCCAGACCGAAATCGGCGTGGTGGCGATCGCCGCCGCCGCCCTCAACGACATCACCGGCTGGCTGCTGCTGGCCGGCGTCGCCGCCTACGCGTCCGCCCGCTTCTCGCCCGGCACCATCGGGCTGCAACTCGGCGGCATCGTGTTGCTGGCAGGCCTCCTGTGGTTCGCCCTGCGGCCGTTGGCGATCGGGCTGCTGCGACGATTTCCGCCACGCCAGGGCGAGCTGGCGCCGGGCCTGCTGGCCAGCGTGCTGTGCCTCACCTTCGCGCTCGGGATCGCCACCGCCAGGATCGGCATCTTCACCATCTTCGGCGGCTTCGCGGCCGGCCTGCTGTTCCATCACCACGCGGCCTTCGTCGACGCCTGGCGCCGCCAGGTCGGGCGCTTCGTGCTGGTGTTCTTCCTGCCGGTGTTCTTCACCTTCACCGGCCTGCGCACCAACGTACTGGGGCTGTCGACCGCGGCCGATCTGCAATGGCTCGCCATCGCCCTGCTGGCCGCCATTCTGGGCAAGATGATCCCTGTCTATGTCGCCGGCCGGCTCGCCGGCTTCGATCATCACGCCTCCGGTATCCTGGCGACGCTGATGAACACCCGCGCGCTGATGGAGCTGATCGTGCTGAATATCGGCTTCGACCTCGGCTTCCTGCCCGAACACGTCTTCACCATGCTGGTGATCGTCGCGGTGGTCACCACGGTGATGACCGGGCCGCTGCTGAAACTGCTATTGCCACGCGCGGGCTACATCATTCCCGTCGGCGTCGATGCCTGACGACAGAGGAAAAAAACATGCCGAGCGGCCTGCGCAAAGGACTGACCAATTACGGCGATGCGGGATTCTCCCTGTTCCTGCGCAAAGCCTTCATCAAGGCCATGGGCTTCACCGATGACGCGCTGGACCGCCCGATCGTCGGCATCACCAACACCTACAGCGACTTCAACCCCTGCCACGGCAACGTGCCCGACCTCATCGCGGCCGCCCGTCGCGGCGTGATGCTGGCCGGCGGCCTGCCGATGGAATTCCCCACCATCAGCATCCATGAAAGCTTCGCCCACCCCACCAGCATGTTCCTGCGCAACCTGATGGCGCTGGACACCGAGGAGATGGTGCGCGCCCAGCCGATGGACGCGGTGATCCTGATCGGCGGCTGCGACAAGACCATCCCCGCGCAATTGATGGGGGCGGCCAGTGCCGACATCCCCGCCATCGTGCTGCCGACCGGGCCGATGCTGGTCGGCCATTACCAGGGCGAGGTGCTCGGCGCCTGCACCGATTGTCGCAGACTGTGGGCCGATTTTCGCGCGGGACGGATCGACGAGGCCGGCATCGAGGCGGTCAACGGCCGGCTCGCGCCGACGCGCGGCACCTGCATGGTGATGGGCACCGCCAGCACCATCGCCTGCATGACCGAGGCCATGGGCATGACGCTGCCCGGCGGCGGCACCGTGCCCGCCACCCACGCCGATCGCATCCGTGTCGCCGAAGCCTCCGGCAGCACCGCGGTGACGCTCGCGGCCTCCGGGCGCACGCCCCGCCGGATCATGACCCCGGCCGCGTTTCGTAACGCGTGGACCGTGCTGCAGGCGATCGGCGGCTCCACCAACGCGGTGATCCATTTCACCGCGATCGCCGGCCGGCTCGGCATCGATGTCGATCTGGACGCGTTCGACCGGCTGGGACTGGACGTGCCCGTGCTGGTCGATCTGAAACCCTCCGGCGATCACTACATGGAGCATTTCCACTGGGCCGGCGGCGTGCCCCGCCTGCTGCGCGAGCTCGCCCCCCTGCTGGACCTCACCGCCGAGACCGTCACCGGCCAAACGCTCGCCGATGTCATCGCGAACGCCGAGATGGTGCCGGGGCAAACCGTGATCCGCGGCCGCGATGCGCCGATTGCAACCGGCGGCGGCCTCGCCGTGCTGCACGGCAATCTCGCCCCCGGCGGCGCGCTGCTGAAACGCTCCGCCGCCACCCAGCGGCTGATGCAGCACGAAGGCCGTGCGGTGGTGTTCGACGGGCTGGAGGACATGGCAGCGCGGCTCGATGACGAGGCGCTCGACGTCACCGCCGACGACGTGCTGGTGCTGCGCAACGCCGGCCCCAAGGGCGCCCCCGGCATGCCCGAGGCCGGCTATATCCCGATCCCCCGCAAGCTCGCCCGGCAAGGCGTCAAGGACATGGTGCGCATCAGCGACGCGCGGATGAGCGGTACCGCCTTCGGCACCATCGTGCTGCACATCACCCCCGAAGCCGCGATCGGCGGCCCGCTCGGCCTGGTCCGCACCGGCGACCGCATCCGGCTCGACGCCCAGGGCCGCGCCATCGATCTGCTGGTGGATGACGCCGAGCTCGCCACCCGGCGCCAAGCCTGGCGCGCCCCGCCACCGCCGCCCGGTGCGGAGCGCGGCTACACCAGGCTGTTCATGGAACAGGTCACCCAGGCCGATCAGGGCTGCGACTTTGCTTTCTGCATCCCACCCAAAGACTGATTTTCGTCCCCTCACCCGCGCCGCCCTGCCGCGGGACACGATCGAACAGGCCCGCTTTCTGCTCGGCCGCCTGGTGGTGCACCACACCCCGGACGGCATGCTCAGCGGCCGCATCGTCGAGACCGAGGCCTATCCCCCCGGCGACGCCGCGATGCACGCCTATCGCGGCGTCACACCGCGCAACCGCTCGCTGTTTCTGCGCCATGGCCATGCCTATGTGTATATCTGCTACGGCACGTCGCTGATGCTCAACGTGTCCAGCGAGGCCGCTGGCATCGGCGCCGGCGTGCTGATCCGCGCGCTCGAACCGCTCACCGGCATACCGCAGATGATGCAGGCCCGCGCGACCACAAAGCTGCGCGACCTCGCGCGCGGGCCGGGCCGGTTGGCGATGGCGATGCGCATCGATAAACGCCTGGACGGCGTCGATCTCTGCACCGGCGGCGCGCTGCATCTCGCCGAGGACGACGCGCTGCCGCCGCGCATCGACATCTCCATGCGGATCGGACTCACCAAGGACGCGCATCGGCTTTTGCGGTTTTCGGTGGCGGGTAGCCGGTTTGTCAGCGGGAAGCAAATCAGGCACGGCGAGGGCTCTGCCCTCGAGCCGCCGGGGCCGGGGGCGCCAGACCCGTTGACTTAGAGCGTGATCGCTTCTGGTAGGCGAAGCGATCACGCTCTAGCTCTTTGTTTTATCGAGCATGTTTGTAGCCCAGGTGGGTCAACCTTATGCGATCATGCTCTAAGCGGGCTATTCGGCGGCCATCGACAGGGCGGGCGCGTGCAGGCGATCGAGCAGCTTGTCGCGCTCCAACGCCGCCTCCCGCATCGCCCGCTCCTTGATATGCCCGAAGCCACGAATACGATCCGGCAGCTCCGCGATCGCAACCGCAACCGGCAAGTTGGGCGCCGACAAGTGCTTTAGAATATCCTCGATCTGCGCTTCATACGCGCTGATCAGCGCCCGCTCCGCCCGCCGCTCCTCGGTGCGCCCGAACGGATCGAGCGCCGTGCCCCGCACCCCCCGCAACGCCGCGAGCACCCCAAAGCTCCGCAACATCCACGGCCCGAACGCCCGCTTCTGCAAATGTCCGGTGCGCGGATCACGCTTGCCCATGATCGGCGGGGCCAGATGCACCTCCACGCGATCGGGATTTTCGAATTGTGCCGCCAGCGCCTCACGAAACGCCCGCGTGCTGTACAGCCGGGCGACCTCGTACTCGTCCTTGTACGCCAGCAACTTGGCATAATTGCGCGCCACCGCCTCGGCCAGCGCCGTCGAGCCGGAGAACATCCGCCCCTCGATCTCCCGCACGCGCTCGACCAACGCGCGATAGCGCCGCGCCAACCGACGATTCTGATACGCGGTCAAATGCGCCACCCGCGACTCGATGATCTCATCCAGCGTCCTGGGAAAGCTCGGCGCCGACTGCGACAATCCGGCCGCCGCGACCACCCGCGCCAGATCGATCGCAGCACACCGCCCCCACATGAACGCCGACTTGTTGGCCTCCACCGCCGTGCCATTCAACTCGATCGCCCGCGTCATGCTGTCCAGCGACAACGGCACCAGCCCCTTCTGCCAGGCATAACCCAACATGAACAAATTGGTCGCGATCGAGTCACCCATCAACGCGGTCGCGATCGCGCTCGCGTCGATCTGATCCACCTGCCCGGCCGCCGCTGCAATGGTCCGACGGATCTGCCCGGACGGCAGCCGGGTCGCGGGGTCCATCACAAAGTCGCCGGTGGGCACTTCATGCGTGTTGAGCACCACCCGCGACACGCCACCCCGCAACATACCGAGCGTGTCCCGCGTCGCGGCCACCACCATGTCGCAGGCCAGCAACAGATCGGCGTCCCCCCGACCGATCCGCAACCCATGCAGCGCATCTTCGTCAGCCGCCAGCCGGATGTGGCTGAACACGCTGCCGCCCTTCTGGGCCATGCCCATCTGATCGAGCACCGTCACATGCAGCCCATCCAGATGCGCCGCCATCCCCATCAGCGCGCCGATGGTCACGATGCCGGTGCCGCCAATGCCGGTCACCAGAATGTCCCACGGCGCCTGCAGCGTCGGGATCGCCGGCTCCACCATGGCAAAGTCCGCTGGCGTCACGCGCGGCGGTTTGCGCAGCGAGCCGCCATGCACCGTCACGAAACTCGGGCAGAATCCGTCGACACAGGAAAAATCCTTATTGCAGCTGGATTGATCGATCTTGCGCTTGGTGCCGAACGCGGTCTCCAGCGGCTGCACCGACAGGCAGTTGGAGGTCTTCGAGCAATCTCCACAGCCTTCGCACACCGCCGCATTGATGAACGCCCGCTTGGCCGGATCGGCAAACGTGCCCCGTTTGCGCCGACGACGTTTTTCCGAGGCGCAGGTCTGATCATAGATGATCACCGTGCAGCCGGCCGTCTCGCGCAGCTGGCGCTCGATGTTCTGCAGCTCGCTGCGATGATGCACCGTCACACCCGGCGCGAAATCCGTGACGCTCGCATGCTTCTCCGGCTCGTCCGTCACCACCACGATCTTCGCGACATTCTCCGCCGCCAGCTGCCGGGTGATCTGCGGCACCGTCAGCGTGCCGTCGATCGGCTGGCCGCCGGTCATCGCCACGGCGTCGTTGAACAGCAATTTATAGGTGATGTTCACCCCCGCCGACACCGCAGCACGGATCGCCATGTATCCCGAGTGGAAATAGGTGCCATCACCAAGATTGGCGAAGACATGGTTCTCCTCGGTGAAATCCGACTGCCCGATCCAGGCGATCCCCTCGCCGCCCATCTGGCTGATGCTGTCGGTATTGCGATCCATCCACAGCGCCAACGTATGGCAGCCGATGCCGGCCAGCGCCCGGCTGCCGTCGATCACCTTGGTCGACGTATTATGCGGGCAGCCCGAACAATAATATGGCCGCCGCACCGCCGCGATCTCCACGCGCTCGGCCGCCCGACCCCGCTCGCGCAGCTCGGCGACGCGCCCGCGCAGCTCGCCATTCTCGGTATCGCGCAACAGCCGCTCGCCGATCGCGATCGCGATCTCGGCCGAGGAAAACTCACCGGCCCCCTTGAGGAACGCGGCCCCGGTCTCATCGCGCTTGCCGATCACCGCCGGCCGCCGCGCGCTGTCATACAGGATGTCGCGAACCTGCTGCTCGATCAGCGGCGCCTTTTCCTCGACGACGATGATCTCCGAGAGTCCATCAGCGAACCCGCGGATCACCGAAGGATCGATCGGCCACACCAGCGCCAGCTTCAGGATCCGGATCCCGTCCGCCACGCCGATCTCCGCCAGCGCCTGGCGCGTGTCGTGATAGGACTTGCCGGCCGTGACGATACCGACGCGCGCCCCCGGCGCGTCGAGCATGATGCGATCGATCCCGCTCGCGCGCGCATAGGCCTGCGCGGCCGGCAGGCCGAGGCCGATCATCCGCGCCTCCTGCTCCATCGGCGGATCGGGCAGGCGGATATTCACATCCGGATGCGCACCCTCCGGCAGTCGTATCCGGAAGTCGCCAACATCGAACGACACCGAGGCGGAGCTGTCGATCACGTCAGCCACCGTCTTGAATCCGATATACCGGCCAGACCAGCGCGACATCGCCCAGCCATGCAGGCCGAGCTCCAATATGTCGCGCACATCGGCCGGCACCAGCACCGGCACGGAGGCCGCGATCAGCGCCTGCTCGCTCTGATGCGGCACGGTGGAGGATTTGCAGCCATGATCGTCGCCGGCCACCAGCAGCACGCCGCCATTGCGCGACGTGCCCGCGGCATTGGCGTGGCGAAACACGTCGCCGCTGCGATCCACGCCCGGTCCCTTGCCATACCAATAGGCAAACACCCCGTCATACTTTGCATCGCGCAGCAGCGGCACCTGCTGGGTGCCCCACACCGCGGTCGCCGCCAGTTCCTCGTTCAGCCCAGGGCGGAATCGGATCGTCTGCGCCTCCAGCTGCGCCCGCGCCTGCCACATCTGGATATCCACCTGGCCCAGCGGCGAGCCGCGATAGCCGGACACGAACCCCGCGGTGTTCAAGCCCGCCGCGACATCGAGCTGGCGTTGCAACATCGGCAGACGCACCAGAGCCTGGGTGCCGGTGAGAAAGAATCGATCGCTGTCGAGACGGTATTTGTCCTCGAGCGTGACGGCGGAATGCTTCATGATGCGCGCCTGTCTTGATGATCCCTGGCCCCAGGATATGGCAGGCTCAATGCCATAACCAAGAGCCGAACGCGCCACCGCGAGAATAGATCGTTCCCGCCATCCCCATCCCCGGCGAACCGGGGGAAATCATCACCGCCGCTGGCGCCACGCAATAATATTACGTGTGCTGCACTGCACAAATCGTCAGGCGGCATCCTCCAGTTCGAACGTCACCAGATCCACCCCTTCCTGCACCATGTCCCCCACGGCGCAGCGCAGCGTCGCCACCACGCCGTCCATCGCCGCCGTCAGGCTCATCTCCATCTTCATCGCCTCCAGCACCAGCAGCACCTGGCCGCGCGCCACACGGTCCCCCGGCGCCACCAGCACACTGGCGATGCGCCCGGGGATCGGCGCCATCACCCGCCCGCCCCCGGCCGCCTCGGCCGCCGGCGGCCGCAGCGGATCGACCAGCACGAACGCGTGGGCGACGCCGCCCGCGATCACAGTGATGCTGTCGGCATCAGCCACCACCGTCACCCGGCTGGCGACGCCATCCAGCGTGATACCGCCGGGCCGGCGCATCACGACATGCGCCTGGTCGCCCCAAATCATCTGCCACATCCCGTCACCGGCCGGCCGGGCCGTGATCGCGAGGTCATCGAGCAGGATCGTCTGATGACCCAGCGCATGCATTCGCCACGAATCCCCCGCCGCCCACGGCGAATACGCGTCGCCGGCCACTTGCGCCGCGGCCGTTCGACGATCGATCACATACAGCGCCGCGGCCGCGATCACCGCGTGCGTCGCGGTCGGCGCCGCCAGCAGCGCGGGGTGGCGTCCGATGAACCCGGTATCCACGCGGCCTGCCCGGAACTCGGCGTCATCGGCGATACCGGACAGCAGCGCGAGATTGGTTTGCACGCCAACGACCTCGCAGTGCGCAAGCGCCGTGCGCAGCAGCCCGAGGGCTGCCAACCGGTCCCGCCCATGCACGATCAACTTGGCGATCATCGGGTCATAATCGGGCGTGATCCGATCGCCCGCGCGAACCCCGCACTCGATGCGCGCATCACCCGGCAGCACCAGATGCGTCAGGGTGCCGACCGATGGCATAAATCCCTGCGTCGGATCCTCGGCATACAGCCGCACCTCGAATGCATGCCCATCGATGCCAAGCTCATCCTGCAACAATGGCAATCGCTCGCCGGCCGCCACGCGCAACTGCCACTCCACCAGATCCTGCCCGGTGATCGCCTCGGTCACCGGATGTTCCACCTGCAGCCTGGTATTCATCTCCATGAAGTGAAACGCGCCGCCCTCGACGATGAATTCCACGGTGCCCGCGCCGACATACCCCACGGCCCGCGCCGCCGTCACCGCGGCCTCGCCCATCGCCGCCCGCATCGCCGGGTCCATGCCCGGCGCCGGCGCCTCCTCGATGATCTTCTGGTGGCGCCGCTGCACCGAACAATCCCGCTCGAACAGGCTCACCGCATGGCCGTGCGTATCGGCGAACACCTGGATCTCGACATGGCGGGGCCGCGCGAGATACCGCTCGATCAGCACACGATCATCGCCGAACGAGGACAGCGCCTCCCGCTTGGCCGCGGCGATGCCGGCCACCAGATCAGCGGCGCGCTCCACCACCCGCATGCCCTTCCCGCCCCCCCCGGCGGACGCCTTGATCAACACCGGAAACCCGATCTCGGCGGCCGCCGCCAGCAACGTCGCCTCGTCCTGTGCCGCGCCATGATAGCCGGGCACCAGCGGCACGCCGGCCGCCTGCATCAGCGCCTTCGCCTCGGACTTGCCACCCATCGCGCGGATCGCCGCGGCCGGTGGCCCGATGAACACCAGCCCCGCCTCGGCACAGGCCTCGGCAAACCCGGCATTCTCCGACAGGAACCCATAGCCGGGATGCACCGCCTCGGCGCCCGATCGGCGCGCCGCGTCCAGGATCGCCGGGGCATGCAGATAGCTGTCGCGGGGGGCCGCCGGACCGATGCGATACGCAGCGTCGGCCATCGCCACATGCAGCGCATCCGCATCCGCGTCGGAATACACGGCAACCGTGGCGATCCCCATGCGCCGCGCCGTGCGCATGACCCGGCAGGCGATCTCACCGCGATTGGCGATCAGGATTTTGCCGAACATCGCCATCACATTCTGAACACGCCGAAGCGCGTCTCCGGAATCGGCGCGTTCAACGCCGCCGACAGGCCGAGCCCCAGCACCCGCCGCGTGTCGGCCGGGTCGATGATCCCGTCATCCCACAGCCGCGCGCTGGCATAATACGGATGCCCCTGGGTTTCGTATTGCGCCCGGATCGGCGCCTTGAACGCCTCCTCCGCATCGGCCGGCCAGCTCTCGCCGCGCGCCTCCATGCCATCACGCCGAATTGTCGCCAGCACGCTCGCGGCCTGCTCGCCGCCCATCACGCTGATCCGCGCGTTCGGCCACATCCACAGAAAGCGCGGCGAATAGGCACGGCCGCACATGCCGTAATTGCCCGCGCCAAAACTGCCGCCGATCACCACGGTGAATTTCGGCACCTGGGCGGTCGCAACCGCGGTCACCATCTTCGCGCCGTCCTTGGCGATCCCGCCGGCCTCATATTTGCGCCCCACCATAAAGCCCGTGATGTTCTGCAGAAACACCAGCGGAATTTTCCGCTGCGCGCATAGTTCGATGAAGTGCGCGGCCTTCTGGGCCGATTCGGAAAACAGAATGCCGTTATTGGCGACGATGCCCACGGGATACCCGCAGATATGCGCAAATCCGGTCACGATGGTCGGGCCATACAGCCGCTTGAATTCATCGAGCGCGCTGTCATCGACGATCCGCGCGATCACCTCGCGCACATCGTACGGCCGGCGACGATCCTCGGGAATGATCCCGTACAGCTCGGCCGGATCATGGCGCGGCGGCAGCGGCGCGCGCACCGCCACATCCGGCCGCTTCACCTTGTTCAGACCGCCGACGATCCGCCGCGCGATCCCCAGCGCGTGCGCGTCATTCTCGGCATAATGGTCGGTCACACCGGACACCCGGCTATGCACATCGGCACCCCCGAGATCCTCGGCGCTGACGATCTCTCCCGTCGCCGCCTTCACCAATGGCGGACCCGCCAGGAAGATGGTGCCCTGGCCCTTGACGATGATGCTCTCGTCGGACATCGCCGGCACGTAGGCACCGCCGGCGGTGCAGGACCCCATCACCACCGCGATCTGCGCGATCCCGGCCGCCGACATCGTCGCCTGGTTGAAGAAGATCCGGCCGAAATGATCCCGATCGGGAAACACCTCATCCTGATTGGGCAGATTGGCGCCGCCGGAATCCACCAGGTAGATACAGGGTAACGCATTGTCCCGCGCGATCTCCTGCGCGCGCAGATGCTTCTTCACGGTGATCGGGAAATACGTCCCGCCTTTGACGGTGGCATCGTTGCACACGATCACGCACTCCCGCCCCGCCACCCGCCCGATGCCGGTGATGATGCCGCCACACGGCACCTCGTCGTCATACAGGCCGTAGCCGGCGAACTGCGAGAATTCCAGAAACGGCGTGCCGGGATCGAGCAACGCCTCGATCCGCGCGCGCGGCAGCAGCTTGCCCCGCGCCACATGGCGGCGGCGAGACACCTCCCCGCCCCCGAGTGCTATCGCTGCGACCTTGGCCCGCACCTCGTCCACCAGGGCGCGCATCGCCGCCGCGTTGGCGCGGAACGCGTCGGACCGCGGGTCCACGTCCCCGGCCAGTTGCATCAGGCGGTCTCCTTGAACAGCTCGCGGCCGATCAGCATGCGACGGATTTCGCTGGTCCCGGCACCGATCTCATACAGCTTGGCATCGCGCAGCAGCCGCCCGGTCGGATAGTCGTTGATATAGCCATTGCCGCCCAGAATCTGGATCGCCTCGAGCGTCATCCAGGTGGCTTTCTCGGCCGCATACAGAATGGCGCCGGCCGCATCCTTGCGCGTCGTCCGGCCGCGATCGCAGGATTTCGCGACCATGTACACGTAGGATTTCGTGGCGTTCATCGTGGTGTACATGTCGGCGAGCTTGCCCTGCATCAGCTGAAACTCGCCGATCGCGCTGCCGAACTGCCGCCGCTGATGCACATAGGGCAGCACGATGTCCATACAGGCCTGCATGATGCCGATCGGCCCCGCCGCCAGCACCGCGCGCTCGTAGTCGAGCCCGCTCATCAACACGCCAACCCCGCCATCGAGCTTGCCCAGCACATTCTCCGCCGGCACCTCGCAATCGGCGAACACCAGCTCGCCGGTGTTGGATCCCCGCATGCCCAGTTTGTCGAGCTTCTGCGCGCAGGAAAATCCCGCCATGCCCTTCTCGACCAGAAACGCCGTGATCCCCCGCGCCCCCGCCTCCGGCGTGGTTTTCGCATAGACCACCAGCACATCGGCATCCGGCCCGTTGGTGATCCACATCTTGGTGCCGTTCAACACATAGCGATCGCCACGCTTCTCCGCGCGCAGCCGCATCGACACGACATCGGACCCCGCATCGGGCTCGCTCATCGCCAGCGCGCCGACATGCTCGCCGGTGACGAGCTTCGGCAGATACGCCGCCCGCTGCGAAGGCGAGCCATTGCGGTGGATCTGGTTCACGCAAAGATTGGAGTGCGCGCCATAGGACAAGCCCACCGACGCGGACGCCCGACTGATCTCCTCCAGCGCCACGCAGTGCGCGAGATAGCCCATGTTGGCGCCGCCATACGCCTCGTCCACGGTCATCCCGAGTACCCCGAGATCGCCGAATTTGCGCCACAGATCGGCGGGGAAATCATTGATCCGATCGATCTCCGCCGCGCGCGGCGCAATCTCGGCATCGGCGAATCGCCGCACCGTGTCGCGCAGCATGTCGATGTCCTCGCCGAGGTCGAAATCGAGGCCGTAATCGGTGTTGGATACCATGGGTCGGTCAGGCCTGCTGGGTTTGGGTGGCGTGGGGAGCGTGGGCTCGTGGCCTCATCCGCGCAACTCCGGAAAATCATCTTCGCGAAACTCGCAAGCTGGGCGCGCGGTGCGGCTCGCCTCGGCACGGCGCAGCTCCACACGCCGGATTTTCCCGGAGATCGTCTTGGGCAGCTCGCCAAATTCGAGCCTGCGGATGCGCTTGTACGGCGCCAGGCGCGCCCGCAAATGCTGGAAAATGGACAGCGCCGTCGCCGCATCCGGCAACTGGCTGGCGGTCAGCATCACATATGCCTTGGGGATTCGGCATCGAACCAATCGATCGCCCAGTTGAACACAGGCAGATCCGGCCCGCGAAACCCCGCATAGGCCGCCCGATAATCGGCGCGATGCTCGATCAGAAAATCGCGCGCGGCCCGGAACGCGGCCGTGGGCGTGGGCGTGGGCGTCATGGCGTATCGCCACGCGCGCGCTCGGACAGCCAGGCGAACGCATAGGAGAAATCGCGCCCGGCCCCCCCATCATCGGCGATCGCCTGATACACCGCCGCCGCGTGCGCCCCCATCGGCGTCGCCGCCCCGCTCGCCGCCGCCGCCGCCTGCGCGAGGCGCAAATCCTTCAACATCAGCGCCGCCGCGAAGCCCGGCTGATACGCCCGATTGGCCGGCGAACCCGGCACCGGGCCGGGCACCGGGCAATAGGTCGTCAGTGACCAGCACTGGCCCGATGCCGCGGCGCTGATGTCGAACAAGGTCTGTCGATCGAGCCCCAGCCGGTCGGCCAACACGAACGCCTCGGACACCGCCAGCATGGAAATGCCGAGGATCATGTTGTTGCAGATCTTCGCCGCCTGCCCGGCCCCCGCACCCCCGGCATGCACGATCGTCCCGCCCATCACGCGCAGCACCGGCAAGGCGCGCGCGAACCCCGCAGCACTGCCGCCCACCATGAAGGTGAGTGTGCCGGCCACCGCCCCACCGACCCCGCCGGACACCGGCGCGTCCAACATGTCGAAGCCCGCAGCAGCGGCTTTCGCCGCCACCCGGCGCGCCGTGTCGACATCGATGGTCGAACTGTCGACCAGCAGCGCGCCGGCGGGCAGCGCCGGCAGCAACGCCGCCAGCACTTCTTCCACATGCCGGCCAGCGGGCAGCATGGTGAGCACGAGCTCGGCTTGCGCAACGGCGTCGGCAACGCTCGCCGCTCGCGCGCCCCCCATTTGCGTCAGCGCCAGCAGCGACGCCTCCGCCAGATCGAACCCGGTCACCCCATGGCCCGCGCGCACCAGATTGGCGGCCATCGGCCCCCCCATGTTGCCAAGCCCGATCACCGCGATCTTCATGCCGCCTCCAGCAATTTCCGCGCGATGATCACGCGCATGATCTCGTTGGTCCCCTCCAGGATGCGATGCACCCGCAGGTCCCGCACGTAGCGCTCGATCTGATAATCCTTGATGTAGCCATAGCCGCCATGCAGCTGCAGCGCCTCGTCGCACACCCGAAAACACACATCGGTCGCGTAGCGTTTGGCCATGGCGCAGCGCATCGTGGCATCGCCGGCCCCACGATCCAGCGCCACCGCGGCGCGATGCACCATCAGCCGCGCGGCTTCCAGCTCGGTCGCCATATCGGCAAGCTTGAACTGCAACGCCTGAAACTCGGCGATCGGCCGGCCGAACGCGCGCCGCGCGCGGACGTACCGCAACGCCGCATCCAGGCACGCCTGCGCGCCGCCCAGCGAGCACGCCGCGATATTGATGCGCCCGCCATCCAGCCCCACCATGGCGAAGCGAAACCCCTCGCCCTCCTCGCCCAGCCGATTGGCCACCGGCACCAGGCAGTCGGAAAAATTCACCGTGCTGGTCGGCTGACTGTTCCAGCCCATCTTCCGCTCGGGCTTGCCGAATGACAGGCCCGCGGTGCCCTGCTCCACGATCACACAGGAAATCCCACGCGGACTGGCATCGCCAGTGCGCAGCATCGTCACATACAGATCGGCGAGGCCACCGCCGGAGATGAACGCCTTGCTGCCATTGATGCGATAATGCGCATTCCCCTCCGCCACCGCCCGGGTCTTCAGCGCCGCCGCGTCGGAGCCGGAACCCGGCTCGGTCAGGCAGTAGCTCACGAACTGATCGGCCGCGATGATCCCCGGCAAAAACCGCTCGCGCTGCGCCTGGTCGCCAAACCGCGAGACCATGGCCGCGACCATGTTATGGATGCTGAGAAACGCCGCCGTCGACGGATCGGCATACGCCAGCTCCTCGAAGATCAGCGCCGCATCCAGCCGCGACAAGCCGGTGCCGCCATGCGCCTCGGGCACATACAGCGCCGCGAACCCGAGTGCGGCCGCCTCGCGCAGTTCAGCCGCCGGGAAATGCCGCTCCTCGTCCCACCGTCCGGCCTGCGGCAGCAGGCGCTCGCGGGCAAAGGCGCGCGC
>Ga0116226_10001861_pt1 | contig 18331 bp, 10 predicted proteins | sample S1TSphfallax_FD_89692 | JGI IMG/M metagenome (GOLD analysis project Ga0116226, IMG submission 89692) | Host-associated microbial communities from peat moss isolated from Minnesota, USA - S1T2_Fa - Sphagnum fallax MG | ecosystem: Host-associated > Plants > Peat moss > Unclassified | place: USA... | reverse complement strand
CTGCCTGACGATCTTCGATACGGCCGCGAGAAACTCGGCCTGGCCTTGGGGGGTCTCGGCGAACTCCTGTTTCCTGCCCTTGAACTCCTCGCCCGTCCTCCAGTCCCACGCCGTCTCGACGATAAGGATCGGTTTCCGGTAGCGGTTCGCGGTGAAGGCGAGGTTCCGGCGCAGATCGTCGAGACTGCCCTGCCACCACGGGTAGTACGACTGGCCGATCACGTCGAAGGGAACGCGATGCAGGATCAGGTTGTCGAAGAACCACTTGGTGGTCTCCTGATTGCCGCCCTGGTCGATGTGGATCATGATTGCCGGGCGCGCGAGGTCTCCCTTGCCTGCTTCGACGCCGCGCACGGCGGCGGTCAGCAGCTCGGCGAACTGGTCCCAACGGCCGGGCAGCTTGCCGTCGGGCCACATCATGCCGCTGGTGATCTCGTTGCCGACTTGCACCATGTCGGGCATGGTGCCTTGCGCGCGGAAGGCGGCGACGGTGTCGCGGCTGAACTCGAAGACGGCCTTTACGAGCTGGCCGTGGGGAAGCTTCGCCCAGGCCCTGGGCGTCGATTCATGCGAGGGGTCGGCCCAGTCGTCCGAGTAGTGGAAGTCGAGCAGAATGCGGAAGCCGAGCGCCTTGGCGGCCTTCGCCTCGGCCAGCGTGTAGGCGAGCGTGTTGGGCAACGGAGTGGGCTCGTTCATGATGCGGAGGCGAACCCAGTTGTAGCCGTGGCCGCGGAGGATCTCGAGGCCGGGCTTCGCGACTCCCGCATCCTTGAAGACGATGCCCTTCGCCTCCATGTCGCGGAGAAAGGAGACGTCCGCGCCGACGATGAAGCCGGGCGGTTTTGCGGGAGCGGGCGGCGGCGTCGGCATAGACTGCGCGGCGGCGGAGGCAGCCATGGCCAGCCCGCATACGACGAGAGAAGCACGCATCGAGAGGTCCTCCTTCACAGATGAAGCAGGCCGCGCTGCAATGCGGCCACGACGGCCTGGGTGCGGTCGTTTACATCGAGGCGCAGCAGGATCGCCGAGACCCTGACCTTTACGGTGATCTCGGCCAGTTGCAGCTCGTTGGCGATCTCGCGGTTGCTCTTGCCCTGGGCGATGCGCTTCAGGATTTCGCGTTCGCGAGCGCTGAGGTCGGAGCTGGGAGTGCGGTTCGCAAGCGCCTCCTTGACGGCCTGCGGCAGGTAGCGGCCTCCCGCGTGGACGCGCTTGATGGCGTCCGCGAGCAGGTTGTGCGGCAGGCCTTTGATGATGTAACCGCGCGCTCCGGCCTGCAGCGCCTGGTGGATGTCCTCGTCGCCCTCGTAGGTGGTGAGCACGATGAAGCGCGCCTCGGGTTCCGCGCCGCGAATCTCGCGGATCACCTCGACGCCGCTGAGGTCGGGGAGGCGAAGGTCCATCAGGGTCACGTCGGGACGGTGCTGGCGATGGAGCGCGATGGCCTCCTGCCCATTGCCCGCCTGGGCGACCGTCTCCATACCGGGCAGCGTGCCGATCAGGGCGGCGAGGCCGATGCGCACGATGGGATGGTCGTCGACGAGCATGAGGCGGATGGGCGCGGCGGCTGGTTTCGTCATCGGAGGCTCTCCTCGAAGACTGGAGCAGCGGAGTTTTTCGCCTGCGCGGGGCCGGTGCAGAGGGCCGCTCGCGGAACCCGCATGGCGACGGTCGTTCCAAGGGCTAAGGCGCTCTTTACGTTGACCGTGCCGCCGAGACGGCGAATACGTTCTTCGATGCCGACGAGACCGAAGTGGCCTTCTGGCGCGTGGGCCGCGGACTCGAAGCCGGAGCCGTTGTCGGTCACGCTCAGCGCAAACACGTCCGCCCCAAAGCTGGCGCGGACCTCGATGCGGGTCGGGTTGGCGTGGAGCAGGGCGTTGTAGATCGCCTCGCGGCTGGCCATCGCGATCTCGTGGGTGGCGAGCGAGTGGAACTGGTATGCGGCGCCCTCCACCTTGCACTCGACCTCGACGTTCGAGCCGCGGTCGAGGCGTTCGGCGAGCTTGCCGAGCATCTCGCCGAAGTCGGCGGACTCCTGTCCGCGCAGGTTCCAGACCGCCTGGCGGGCTTCGTCGATGGAGGCCGCGAGCTGGGTCCGGGCGTAGTCGAGCAGCTCGGACTGTCCGGCCCCGTCGCTTGAACTCCCGTCACTCGCTTCGGCGCTACAGGCTTCAAGGAGCAGTGAGACGCCCGCGCAGCCCTGGATCAGGGTGTCGTGCATCTCGCGGGCGAGGCGGGCCCGCTCTTCGAGCACGGCTTGAAACGTCTTCTCCACGCGGCGCACGCGCAGCCGGTGAAGCCACCAGACAGCGAGCGCCACGGCCACGGCGCAGAGGCCGAGAAACCACCAGGTCAGGAAGAAGTACTGCCGCTTGAGGATCTGAAGCGTGCGCTCGGTCGAGCGCCCCGAGCCTCCCTCGAAGGCGCGCACGCGGAAGGTGTATGCACCAGCGGGGAGATTGGTGTAGTCGGCGACGCGCCGGTTCGATCCGTAGCGCCAGTCGCGGTCGAAGCCGTCCAGGCGGTACTGGAACTGCATGGCGTCCTGCGGGCCAAGCAGGATGGAGCCGTAGGCGATCTCGAGGTTGCGGTTGCCGGCGGCCAGCTCGATAGGCTTGCCTTCCACGGGAAGGCCGCGGCCGTCAGCCAGCACCTGGTCGAGAAAGACCCGCGGCGCGGCCGAGGAAGCCGTCTCGCCGGCGAGGAAGTGGACTGGCCCTTTGCTGGTAGGGAACCAGGCTTCGCCTTCGGGAGTCATCACTCCGGCGGGCTGCGTGCCGCCGTATAGGGGCGAGAGCTCGCCGCCTTCGGAGACGGAGAAGAACCGGTGCGAGAGGTAGCGGCGCGGGTCGTTGCCGGGCTGTTCGAGGTCGGCGATGGCGAGCACCTGCACGCCGTTCGCGCCGCCCATCCAGAAGCGGCCGCGTGCGTCGTCGAGGATGGAGTAGATGCTGTTGCTGGCGAGGCCCTGCTCGGTGGTGAAGTGCGTGATGGAGTTTGCGCCGGGGACATACCGGTAGAGGCCGTCGTCGCGGGTGCCGAACCAGAGCGTGCCGCTGCTGCTTTCGGCGGCGGCCCAGACCTTTTCGCCGGCGAGCGCGGCGGTGGCCGCATCGTTCACGAACCGATCGTTTACGAGGCGGCTGAGACCGCGGTCGGTGCCGATCCACATCGCGCCCGAGCGGTCTTCAAGCAGCACCCGGACGCTGAAGTACGCGAGGCCGTCCTGCACGGTAAAGTTGCGAAGCGCGCCATGAGAGAGCCGGCTGACGCCTTCGTCGGTGGCGATCCAGAGGTCGCCGCCGCGGCCTTCGACGATGCCGCGCACGAAGTTGTTCACCAGGCCGTTTGCGGTGGTGTACTGCAGCGCCGGCTCGCCGGACTTCAGCCGGAACAGGCCGCGGCCGTCCGTGCCAAGCCAAAGCGCTCCGTCGGCGGAGCGGAAGACGTTGCGGACGCGTGCTCCGTGAAGCCGTGAAGATTCGGTCGGCACGGCTGCGCCATGCACGATGTGAGAGAGGCGCGTGCTTGCGACCCAGAGCGTTCCGTCGCGGTCGCGCGAGACGGTCTCGAAGTCGGAGTCGGATGCGTCGGGCAGCGGGACCAGCTCGATGGGCGACCGGCTGAAGCGCAGCATGCCGGCCTGCGTTCCCATCCAGACGTTGTGTTCGGCGTCCTCAAAGAGGCTGAGCACGGTCCGGCTGGGCAGCTTGGAGGCGTCGGCCTGTGCGGCGGTGATCCCGGTCAGGCGGCCGTCGCGCAGCCGGTACGCACCCTGGCCAATGGTGCCGATCCAGAGCGTGCCGTCGGAGGTCTCGCGCAGGGTGCGTACCGTCCCCTGCACGCCAGGGAATCGCTCGAACGCGATGCCCCGTGGCGCGAGCCGCTGCAGGCCGGATACTGTTCCAACCCAGATGGTCCCATCGCGGGTCTGGAGGATGGACTTCACCCGTGTCTCGCCGTACTCGCCGACCAGCGGATAGTTCCGCGCGGAGCCCTCTCGCAACGCCAGCAAGCGGGATCCTCCAACCCAGATTCTTCCGTCGCTGGTCTGCGAGAGCGCATGGACGGCGATGGGCGGAATCGCGGCGGTTCCATCGACTCGCGTCACTCGCTCGGCGCTGGCGTTCGGAAGCACGAAGAGACCGTTGTCGGTGCCGATCCAGAGGGTCCCGGAGCGGTCTTCGAGCACCGTCCGGACAAAGCCGTCGAGAAGCCCTTCGGCCGCGCCGAACCGCCGGAGATTCCCGTCGCGCAGGCGCAGCAGGCCGCCCCCCTCGGTGCCGATCCAGAGCGTGCCGTCGCGGCCCGTCATCAGGCTGAAGACGCTGTTTTCCTTGAATGCGGGGGCGTGGCCGCGGTCGAAGAGGACGAAGCGCGAGCCGTCGAACCGCAGCAGGCCGCCGGTCGTCCCGATCCAGAGAAAGCCGTCCGGCGTCTGCGCGAAGGCCTGGACCGTCTGCTCGGGCAAGCCGTTCTGGGTCTGCCAGAGCCGGGCGGTATAGTTCTCGGCCGCGGCGTCTGGCGAGGCCGCATAAAGCGGAAGATGCATCGTCCCCATGAAGACCAGGCAAACGATCCACATCGAGCATTGCCGATAAGCTGTTCCCCGCGTCACCCATCTGATTGTGCACTCCGCGGGCGGTCCTGTACAGCCTGCCTTTCGCTCGCGACTTCGCGGAGTGTCGTCAATGCGCACCATGATCTGCATGCGGGCATACTTTCGTATCTTCCCCATCGTTGCCGTGAGCGCGTAGTGTACTTTCCGCACCCAAAACCGTTCGCGACCCCGCCATCCAGCTTTTCGGTCGGGAGCTTTGCGCCAGGGGAGCAACATTGAGGAACCACCTATGATCCGTCGTATCGTCCTGCTGGCGCTGGCCATCGCCATCCTGTCCCTCGTTCCGTCTTCTTCCTTCGCGCAGGGAGGGCAGGCCACTCTCTCGGGCACCATCACCGACCCCACGGGCGCGATCATCCCCGGCGCGACCGCCACGCTGATCGAAGAGGCCTCGAAGACGCAGCGCACAGCCGTCTCGGACAAGAACGGCAACATCAACTTCGTCGCCGTGCCGCCCGCGACGTATGACATCCTTGTCTCGTCGCCGGGCTTCCGTCCCGCGCGGAAGAACGGCATCGCGGTGCACATCAACGACCAGCTCGACCTGCGCGGCATTGTGCTGGCCGTCGCCTCGAACGACGTCAGCGTGACGGTGACCTCGGACAATGGGCAGATCATCCCGACCACGTCGGGCGAGCAGTCCTATACGCTGACCGACAAGCAGATCGAGAACCTGAACATCGAGAGCCGCAGCGCGATCGAGCTTCTCGACCTGATCCCCGGCGCCTCGAACACGGGGAACTTCACCGGCAGCTACAACCGCGAGCAGGCGGGCTTCGGACAGAACGCGAGCACCTACACGGTGAACGGGAACCGCTTCGACCAGGTGCAGATCGTGAGCGACGGGGCGCCGGTCACCGACCTGAACACCGCCGGCGCGGCCGCGGTGACGCCGAACGTGGACATGATCTCCGAGGCGAAGGTCGAGACGAGTGCCTTCTCGTCGGTGCAGCCGAACGGCCCCATCGTCTTCGAGACGCAGACCAAGTCCGGCGGCAACCAGTACCACGGCGAGGCGTACCTTCAGCTGCGCAACCACATCTTCGACTCGAACGACGCCTATAACAAAGAGCTTGGCCTGCCGCGCGCGAATTCCAGCTTCTACTATCCCGGCGTAAACATCGGCGGCCCGGTGCTGCTGCCGCATTCGAGCTTCAATAAGAACCGCGACAAGCTGTTCTTCTTCGCGGCGGCGGAGTTCACGCAGCAGCACGTCGACCTGGGCGCGCAGCAGGCGCTGGTGCCGACCGCGCTGATGCGCACGGGCGTCTTCTCGCCGGCCGAGCTGAGCGCGATTGCAGGCACCAGCTACCGCCACTACTACCAGTCCAACCAGCCCTGCACGGGAAACAACTACAGCAGCCCCTCGTGCACCAACGGGGTGCTCAACCCAGCCGACATCGATCCAGGCGGCCTCATTCTCATCAACACGCTGCCGCTGCCCAACACCGATCCATCGACGAACGCGGGCGGGAACAATCTTGTTACCGACCTCGTCACGTCCGACCCGCGCAACCAGGAGAACCTGAAGCTCGATTATTCCTTCTCCGAGCGCGTGCATCTCTCTGGCCGCTTCAACCACGAGAACGAGAACGTGCCGGCGCCCTACGGGCCATACAACACGGTCAACTTCGCGAAGATCCCGAACCCGTCCGACCAGATCGGGCGCAACTCGTCGAATTCGCTGAACTTCAACCTGACCAACACGCTGACGCCGTCGCTGACCAACCAGCTCTCGGTCGCGTACACGCGGTTCAACCTGCGCATCTCGATCGACAACCTCGCCGCGATCTCCCGGACGGCGACCGCGTATCCCTATGCGAACACCTTCCCCGGCTCGGACATCCTTCCCAACGTGAGCTTCACCAGCACGCCCGGAACGTACATTCCCGGCGGCGAAGCTCCGCCGTTCAACTCCGTGCAGAACACGACGACCATCACCGATGGGCTGACCAAGGTGCTGGGCAAACACCTTATCCAGTTCGGCTTCTACGACGTCTACGCCGCGTTCAACAATCAGACCACGGGCAACGACAACGGGACCGTCTCGGCCGGGACCTATGTGCAGGGAAGCACGGGCAACGAGTTTGCCGACCTGCTTGTGGGCCGCATCGCGGGCTACTCGCAGAGCAGCACCAACATCATGGCCAACATGGTGAACAAGCGCTTCGACTTCTACGGCGAAGACACCTGGAAGGTGAACTCGCGGCTGACCGTCAACTACGGCGCGCGGCTGGACCACATCGCGTGGTGGTACGACAAGAACGGCAACATCGCCGTCTTCAATCCTTCCGCCTACGATCCCAGCGCGCCGTTCTCCGCCTACTCCGGGATGCAGACGCACAAGACGAACGCGGCCATTCCGATCTCCGGCGCCAAGCCGCTGAGCTTCCAGTTCGCTCCCTCGGCGGGCTTCGCGTACGACATCAGCGGCAACGGAAAGACGATCGTTCGCGGCGGCGCGGGCACGAACTACTATGTCGATCCCGGGACGAATGCGTTCTCCGGCGTCGGCGCTCCGCCGATCCTCAAGGTCTTCAGCTTCTACAGCAGCGGCGCTCCGCTGACGCTCTCAGGCGTCTCCGCGATCGACCCCTACTCGCAGCCGGACACCGTCTACGGCACCGCGAACCCGAACGACCATCAGCCCGCGGTCACTTATTCGTGGAACCTGGCGCTCTCGCACACCTTTCCGGCGGCCATCCATCTTGAGACCAGCTACGTGGGCAACACGACGCGGCACCTGAGCGGCTACACGCTGACCAACATCGTTCCTCTCGGCTCGGAGACGGGGCCTTACTTCGGAACTTACTATGCGCAGATGGCGCGGCCTTACGCGTCCTATGGAGACATCGGCCTGAACAAGCACAACCTCGATTCGAACTACAACTCGCTGCAGGTCACGGCGTCGCGCTCGCAGGGGATGTTCAATGCGTGGCTCACCTACACGTACGGCAAGGCGCTGGGCTACAACTGCGAAGACCCCTTCGACGAGCACAACTGCTACGACCCGACTCCCTTCGACCGCTCGCAGGCCGTGAACTTTTCCTACTACGTCATTCTTCCGAACGTGAGCCAGAGGTATCTGGGCAATCACAAGGCGGGCAACCTCGCGCTGGACGGCTGGAAGATCTCCGGCATCGAGCAGTACGGCACGGGCACGCCCTTTACGGACATCGCGCAGAACGGCGCGCTGCATAATGAGTACGGGGGCAACCAGATCATCGGCATCTACGGCAACAACGGCCTGAACCTTGGCAGCGAAGCGATCACCGGCACGCCGGATGAGGTCTCCGTGCCACTGGTGACGTGCAACCCGAGCAAGAGCCTGAAGGCGCACCAGTACTTCAACCCTTCGTGCTTTGCGGCTCCCTCGCAGAATAACAACGGGACCTTCCGGCTGCCGTACATCCACGGTCCCGCTTACTTCAACGACGAGCTCGGAGTCTTCAAGGAGTTCCGGCTGCGCGAGGCCGGGCGTCTGGAGATCCGCGCGCAGGCCTTCAACTTCCTCAACCGCAGCTTCGACACGTTCCAGCAGTACGACTCGAACCTGTACATGGGCTACTCGGCTTCGGGCGCTCCGCCGGACAACGCGGCGACCGCGGGCATCACGAGCACGGAGACCGGGCACCGCAGCTACCAGTTCGCGGCGAAGTATTATTTCTAAGCGCTTGTTGGAAAGGTGAGAGCTGAAAGCGGCAGCGTACCTAAGCGGCTAAGGCCGCTCCGCACATGAAGCGCCTGCGGCACATGCGAAGCCGTGCCCTTGAGCAAGACGGATTGTTTCAGCGAAGATTAGTGCAACAACTTTCCAGGAAGATGCCCGCACGCATGAAGCATAGCCTATCGCTCGCCCGCATTTTGCTTGCCGCCGCGCTCTTCGGGCTTCCGGCGTCCGCGCACGCGCAGACGCGGATGGAGAACGTCGTCGCTGTCGATGCCTCCTCGCCCATCCCCGCGCCGGAGACGGGGTACCTGCATCTTGGCGGCGTCTCATCGAACGGCCACTCGCTCGAAGTGAACAGCCGGTATCTTGTGCTCGACGGCAAGCCCTGGCTGCCTGTGATGGGCGAGATCCACTACACGCGGCTGCCTGAATCGCAGTGGGAGGACGAGATCCTCAAGATGCAGGCGGCGGGCATCGACATCGTCTCCACCTACGTCTTCTGGATCCACCACGAAGAGGTGGAAGGCAAGTTCGATTGGAGCGGCCGCCGCGACCTTCGCCGCTTTGTGCAGCTGTGCGCGAAGCACCACATGTACGTCTGGCTGCGTCCCGGGCCGTGGGCGCATGGCGAGGCCCGCAACGGCGGCTTCCCGGACTGGCTCGCGAAGCTGCCCAACACGCGCACCAACGATCCCGTTTACATCGAGCATGTGACCGAGTTCTTCGACCAGATCGGCCAACAGCTCCATGGCCTGATGTTCAAGGACGGCGGCCCGATCCTCGGCGCGCAGCTTGAGAACGAGTACAGTCAGCATGGGCCGGGGCAAGGCGCGGAACACATCCTGAAGCTGAAGCAGATCGCGATTGCCGCGGGCATCGATCCGCCGCTGTTCTCGGTTACGGGATGGCCCTCGCTCGACTTTCCTCCGCGTGAGGTGATTCCTGTTTCGGGCGGGTATCCCGACGGCTTCTGGTACGGCTCGCAGAAGGACCTGCCGCCCAGCATTACGTATCTCTTCAACTTCAACCGCGAGCTTGGCGACATGGGAGCGACGGTGAGGTCCGAGGATCCGGCAGGCAAGGTCGATCTGAACCATGACCCTTACTTCGCCGCGGAGGAGGGCGGAGGCATGGCCACTGCCTATCATCGGCGTCCGGTGCTCTCGGCCGATGACATCGCCGCGCTTACGCTTACGGGCATCGGCTCGGGCATCAATCTCTACGGCTATTACATGTTCCACGGCGGAACGAATCCGAAGGGAGTGTCGACGGCGCTTCAGGAGTCGCAGGCGACTGGCTATCCGAACGATCTGCCTGAACTGGACTACGACTTTCAGGCGCCGCTGGGCGCGTTCGGCGAGGAGCGCGAGTCGTATCGCAAGACGCGGCTGATGCATCTGTTTGTGAACGCCTATGGGCGGGAGCTTGCGCCGATGGCCGCGTTCGCTCCCGCGCAGCACACGGGGGATGCCGCGGATACGAAGACGCCGCGCGTCGCGGTGCGGAGCGATGGCGGCTCGGGCTTTGTCTTCGTCAACAACTATGCAAGGCAGCTTGCCATGCCGGCGCGGCCCGGCTTCCAGGTGAAGATCAAACTTCGCGGCGGAGAGATTGCAGTGCCCGCGAAGCCGATCGATGTGCCCGCAAACACTTACTTTGCGTGGCCCTTCAACCTTGCGTTGGGCGCTTCGAGATTGCAATACAGCACGGCGCAGTTGCTGACGCGGCTCGCCACGCCGCAAGGGCAGATGGCCGTCTTCTTCGCCATTCCCGGCATTGAACCGGAGTTCGTCTTCGGCCCGCGAAACATCAGGGAGATCGACGCGCCCAAGGCAAAGATCGTGCGCGCGCAAGGTGCGGTGCGAGTTACGGGAATCACTCCGGGGCTCACTTCCACCATTCAGATCACAGACAGCTAAGGCGTGAAGACGACGGTGCTGCTGCTGACCAAGCAGCAGGCCGAGCATACGGCGTTGCTGCACATGGGCGGCGCGGACCACCTTGCCATGAGCGGCTCCAGCGTCTTCTTCGATGGCGCGGCGCTTCATCTGCGATCTATCGATTCACCGGCCCAACAAGCAGCTCTGCTGCCCGCGGTGCGTCTCAATGCAGGGACCGCAAGGAGCGATGGACTCTGGACGTGGTACACCGTTACTCAACGCGAAGAGCAGATCCCGATCAGCATCAAGGAGACGCAAAGCGCAAGGCCCCGCGCCGCGATGGATATGGGTCCCTACGTCGATTGGCGCGATGGACCGGTTCCAACGGTCCCGCCGGATTCTGCCTTTGCAGACGCCGCAACGTGGTCGCTCAACTGGGAGACGCCGTCGATGAAAGGTCTGAGCCAGATATTGCTGCAGGTCGACTACGTGGGCGACATCGCCCGCATCTCGCGCGGCGGCAGTGTCCTCGACGACAACTTCTTCAACGGCCTTCCGTGGGATATCGGGTACCTGCCCGAGGCTCCCGCAAACAGCTCGGAGACGATGAAGCTGCAGATACTGCCGATGCCCGCGGCCGCGCCGGTCTATCTCGATGCGAAGGCCCGCCGGCTGCTCGACAGTGTCCCAGGCCGCGCCGCACTCAACAGGGCCAGACTCATCCCTGAGTATGAAGCGATTCTGCCAGTCGAGTAGCTAGGCCAGGGCCGACTTTTCGTCGTCGTAGATGCTGGCGTACTTGCCGATGCCGACCATGGTGAAGACCTTCTTGAAGTGCGCGCTGAGGCCGAAGATGCCGATAGACCGCGACCCCGCCTTGTGCGCTTCGAGAAGCATCTGGATGATGATCGCGATGCCCGATGAGTTGATGTAATCGACGGCGGTGAAGTCCAGCAGCAGCGGGGACGCCCCGCCGCCAAGCCCATGGTAAGCGGCCAGGATGGCGTCCTTGGAGGTGGAAGAGATGTCGCCGGAGAAGGCGAGGATGGTGACCGCGGCCCCGGACGCCGCCGTGGCCTCGCGCTGCGTGACCTTCGTGGATACCTGCATTACTCTTTCTCCTTATCTTTCGCTCTGTCGAGACGGATGACGAGACGGACGAAGCTCTTGCCGGGAGGTCCCTTGTGCCACTCGGCCTCGTCGACCAGCGCCTGGATCAAAAACATTCCCATGCCCCGGGTATCTTCTTCGCCCAGCATCTTGCGGTCGATATCGGGCGCGGCGGGGGCGTGGTCCATGCCGGCGCCATCGTCGATCACCCTCACTTCCAGCTCATCGTCTGTCGTCGAAAGCACGACGCCGACGTTCAGCGAGCTGTCGAGATGGTTGCCGTGCTCGATGGCGTTGATGCAGGCCTCGGCGACGGCGGTCTTCAGGTCCTCGATGCGGTCGTGCGAAAAGCCCATCAAGGCGGCCATGCTGGAGGCCGTGCTCATGGCGACCTTCTCGAAGCCCAGCTCCGATGGGATACGGACTTCAACCGAGCTTCCGCTTCTCATGATCCAGCAAACTCCTGTTGGTGGGAATCGAGATGCCCGGGGTTCAAGTGCCCGGAGTTCAGATGCGCGGGGTTTAGATGACAGATCGCCAGCGCGGTCATGTCGTCGGATTGCGGCTCGTTCTTCGAGAAGGCGGCCAGCGTCTCCCACAGGGATTCGAGGACCTTCGGCGCGTCCCACGAGCGGTTCTCGACGAAGGCCGCAACCAGCCGGTCGGTGCCGAACTCGTCCTCTCCCTGGAAGACCTCGGTGAGACCGTCGGTATAGAAGAGCAGGCGCGACCCGGCGGGAAAGGCGTGCGTCTCTGAGGTGTAGGTCATGCCCGGCAGCATGCCCAGCGGAGTTCCCGAAGCCTCCAGCATATGCACCGAGCCGTCGGGATGCTCGATCGCTCCCGGATTGTGCCCCGAGTTGACGACTTCGACCGTTCCCTCCTCCGGCCGCAGACGAAGGAAGATCGCGGTGACGTAGCGGCGGCGCGCCTCGTTGCCTTCCTCCCAATGCTGCTGTCCGATGCGGGCGGCCAGCTCGGCGAGCGGCAGCGGCTGGGTGGCGAGCGAACGGAAGGACGCGCGAAAACTGGTGGCCACGATGGCCGAGGCGAGCCCCTTGCCCGCCACATCGGCGACCACCATCAGGTGCGTGCCGTCGGCGAGGCGGAGGATGTCGAGATAGTCGCCGCCGACTTCGTAACAAGTGGAGGAGCGCGCGCCGATCGAGTAGCCGGCGATCTCCGGCATCGCGGTCGGCAGCAGCGAGCGCTGGATCTGCCGCGCCGCGTCGAGGTCCTGCTGCACCCGCGCCCATTCGAGGTCGCGCTCATGCAGCGTTGCGTTTTCGAGCGCCACGGCGGTCTGGAGGACAAGACCTTCGATGAAGTCGCGCTCGTAGAGCGAGAGCACGCCCTCGGCGGGCGGCGCGACGACAAGCTCGGCAAGCAGCTGGCCCTCGCGTGAGATCAAAGGGAAGCGCTGGCAGTTTTCATACGGCGCGCAGGGGACGCTGCCCCAGCTCACGATGGGCTCAGCCGTTGCAGCGTCGAGGAAGAGTGCGCCCTCCATCTCCAGCTCGCGCACGAGGATATGGGCCGTGCGGGTGAGCACCTCGTCGGCCTGGATGGTCGAGTGGACCTGCCGCGTGGCCTCGAGGAGCGCCTGAAGACGGGCGACCTGCTGCTCCAAGGGGAGGTTGTCCTGCGGCAAAAGGAAGGTGGCAGAGTCCATAAGATGGCCGGCAGCTTGCGAACAGACCTATAACGCTCCCGCAGGGAACAGAGGAGACGTGGGCGGCTGAGAGAACTCAGCTTATACCACCGTACCGGCCAATTCAAGACGGTCCGCTGCGGGGCCGCATTCCGCACCTTCGCGACGGCAAGAAAAATTTCTCGCCTCCCGTGTCCGCACGCGCGCTTCTTCCCGCAGAACCCGATGTCACTCGATTCATCTACCCCCTCGCCCGACCGGCAGGGGCTGTTCCGGGCCGTCAGTCCCGGCACAGATGGAGGCTTTATGCGCGGAACCGTCTCTCGTCTCAACGCCGTCCTGCTCTCGCTTCTGGCCGCTCTCGCCCCGTGCGTGGTGGCCGGCCAGGCCCTTGTCCCGTCTGGGGACGCCGTGCCCGGTGCGGCGAAGAAGGCCGCTCTTGCGAAGGACTACGGGAAGCTGCCGCTCAGCTTCGAGGCCAACCGCGGCCAGACCGACGCGCGGGTGCGCTTCCTCTCGCGCGGCAACGGCTACTCGCTCTTTCTGACGGACTCGGCGGCGGTGCTCTCGCTGCGCAGGCCGGAGGCGTCGCCCGCGCCGGGACCCGGATCTCAGGGGACAGGTTCGCGGGCCGGCCTCCCGTCGCGCGTCGCGCCGAAGCAGCCGGCCGCCTTCAAGACCGACGTTGTCCGGATGGAGCTTGCCGGCGCCTCGCGCGATCTCCACGTCTCAGGCGACAGCCAGCTTCCGGGCACGGCGAACTACTTCATCGGCAACGATCCGGCGAAGTGGCACAGCGCTGTGCCGACTTACGCGCGCGTGAGGTACGGCCAGGTCTATCCCGGCGTCGATCTTGTCTACTACGGCAACCAGAGCGAGCTTGAGTACGACTTCGTCGTCGCCCCGCACGCCGACCCGAAGCCGATCCGTCTCCGCTTCGCTGGAGCGAAGAAGCTGAAGCTCGACGCCAACGGCGACCTCGAAGTGATCGCGAAGAACGGGCAGATCGCATTCCATAAGCCGCTGGTCTATCAGGAGATCGCAGGCCAGCGCAAGGAAGTGGAAGGCAGCTTCAGCCTGATCTCGAAGAACAGTGTCAACTTCGCGCTCGGTGCCTACGACCACAACGAGGAAGTGGTGATCGATCCTACGCTGGCGTATTCGACATACCTTGGCGGGAGCACGGGATCACAGGCAACGGCAGTCGCCGTCGACTCGTCAGGCAACGCGTACATCACCGGAGAGACCGGAGACACTGACTTCCCCGACACGACTGGGTTCTTCCAGCCGGCGAAGCCCGGTTCGGCCGGAACCCCTAACGCTTTTGTCGCGAAGATCAATGCATCTGGAACTGTTCTGGACTTCTCGACATACCTTGGTGGAAGTGGCGGCGATGCAGGCCTTGCGATAACCGTAGACTCGACGGGAGACAGCTACGTCACCGGTTATACCTACTCCTCCGACTTTCCCCTGAAGAATGCCTATCAGTCTACGAACTATGGCGCACCTAATTACCTTAGCTCCCCGTTCGTAACGAAGCTGAACGCCTCCGGCACTGCGCTTGTATACTCGACCTACATCGGTGGAAGCGGCAATATCTATTCCGTAGATCGAGGCGATCGCGGGCTGGGGATTGCGGTAAATCCGGCAGGTAACGCCTACATAACAGGCACTACGGGCTCGAGTGATTTTCCGATCGCGGGCAATCCATACCAGTCTGTTAATCGTGGGGTCGACGAGGGGTCTGGCAACGCATTCGTCACGGAGTTGACAGCTTCTGGAAGCGGCCTCGTTTTCTCTACTTTTCTCGGTGGCAGCGGCGTGGCCTACAAGGTGACGAGCAGCTTTGTCTACACCCGAGGCGATGGCGGCCGAGGGATCGCGGTCGCAGCCGACGGAAGCGTCTTTGTAACAGGAATCGCGTCTTCCACGGACTTTCCGACGACGCCTGGGGTCTTCCAAGCTAGCAATAAAGCTGCGCTGAACAGCGCCTCAAACGCATTTATCACGAAACTCAATCCCGCGGGCTCTGCCCTGATCTATTCCTCATATCTTGGCGGAAGCAGCACCGCGGAGCCTGATCTTACATGCTTCAAATGTCAAAATGGCGATGGCGGGGCTAGTGTGCTTGTTGACAGCAATGGAGACGCCTATGTATCGGGGGGCACTTATTCAAAAGATTTCCCAACTACCGCCGGTGCTTTTCAGAGGACAAACAAAGGGGTCGCCAATGTCTTCGTGAGCAAAGTAAACTCAGGCGGGACTGCACTTCTATACTCTACTCTGATTGGCGGCTCGGGGACTCTAGGCGACGTTGCCTATGGCATGGCACTTGACCCAACCGGGGACGTCTACCTCAGCGGCTTTACCTCTTCGACCGACTTTCCAACCACGGTCGATGCCTATCAGCCCTCAAACCATGCGGGTGCACATGCCTCCACAAACGCTTTTCTTACAGAGCTGAATCAGCAAGGAACCGCGCTAATTTATTCCACCTATCTTGGCGGCAGCGGGTACCTGGTGGCCTCCAGTTCGCCCGCAGCCTACGCGGGTGACGCGAGCTATGGAGTCGCGCTTGATTGTTCAGGCGGCGCCTATCTTACGGGGCAAGCTTACTCGGCAGATTTTCCTGTCTCCGGTGGTGCACTTCAAGCGTCTGCCAAGTCCCCCACCAGCGCTTTCGTCTCGAAGTTCAGCTTCTCCTCTACCTCGAGCTCGACCTGCTCCATCTCGACAACTCCCGGGGGAACCACGACCACTCTCACCTCCGACGGCAATCCGCAGAGCTCCGGCATCAAAGTGACCTTCACGGCCTATGTACAGCCGTCCTCCGGCACGGTCATCCCGACCGGCACGGTCACCTTCACCATTGACGGCACAGCAGGCGCTCCGGTCAAGCTCGACTCCACCGGACACGCCGCCTACGCCACGTCCTCGCTCTCGGCGGGCTCGCACACGATTACGGCCGCTTACTCCGGCGATTCCACCTATTCCTCCAGCACCAGCGCGTCGTTTACCGAGACAATCCTCGGTCCCGCCGCGAGCATCAGCACAGTCTCCGGTTCGGGGCAAACGGCAGTTCAGGGTTCGTCCTTCACCAATCCTCTGATTGTCCTAGTCAAAGATGCGAACGGCAACCCGCTTGCCGGTGTGACCGTCAACTTCTCCAGCACTGGCCTCTCCTTCTCAAGCAGCACCGAGGTCACCGGAGCAAATGGCGAAGCATCGGTCACGGCGACCGCCGAGGCTACCGGTTCTCTCACTGCCTCTGCCAGCGTCGCCGGCGTGAGCGCCTCGGCGACCTTCGCGCTCACCGGGACAGCCGTCGGGCCGCTCGCCAGCGGCGACATCTTCACCTATGCCGGCACCGGCGCCGCGTCCTTCAGCGGAGACGGGGGCCAGGCGACCAGCGCCGCGCTCAACTATCCGGTGGGGACGGCGTTCGACAGCTTTGGCAACCTGTATGTGGCGGACTATAACAACAATCGCATTCGCAAGATCACGCCTGCCGGAGTCATCTCGACCTATGCCGGAAACGGAACGCGTGGCTTCAGCGGGGACAACGGACCGGCGGCGGCCGCGGAGATCAACGGGCCGCTTGGGGTCGCGCTCGACAGTGCTGGCAACCTCTACATCGGCGATTCTTACAATCAGCGGGTCCGCAAGGTCACGCCGCAAGGCATCATCTCCACCTTTGCGGGCAATGGAGTCCAGGGCTATAACGGCGACGGCATCGCAGCGACCAGCGCTGGGCTCTACTATCCGGCGGGAATGGTCGCGGACAACAGTGGCAACCTCTATATCGCCGACTACTTCGACAATCGCGTCCGCAAGGTAGACCCTTCGGGCATGATCTCGACCGTCGGGCAATGGCAGCCCCGGTTACCAGGGCGACAATGTGGCAGCTACTACCACGGAGCTCTACTTCCCGACGAGCGTCGCGCTGGACTCCTCCGGCAACCTGTTCATTGCCGACTACTACAACAACCGCGTTCGCAAGGTAGACACTTCCGGCATCATCACCACAATCGCCGGGACCGGCTATGGCGGCTATAACGGCGATGGTATTGCTGGGACTGCCGCGTACCTCTACGCTCCGAACGACGTCGCAACCGATAGCACCGGCAACGTCTACATCGGCGACTATGGGAACAGCCGCGTCCGCAAGGTGGATACGTCCGGCATGATTTCCACCGTTGCCGGCACCGGCACTGGCGGGTTCAGCGGCGATGGTGGTCTGGCTGTGAAAGCGGAGATCCACAACCCGCAGGGTGTCGCGGCGGATGCCTCCGGCAATCTCTTCATCGCGGACGCGAATAACAACCGGGTGCGCGAGGTGATCTATGCTGTATCGCCGCCCGTCTTCTCGATCGCCCCGGGGACCTATCCTTCGGCGCAGACAGTGACATTGGCCGACACGACGCCCGGCGCGGTCATCTACTACGTCATAGCCGGAAGCAACGTTGTCACTCAGTACAGCGGTCCAATTACAGTAAGTGCTAGCGAAACGATTGAAGCGATCGCCATAGCAAACGGCCTGCCAACCAGTCCGCTCGCCACGGCTGCCTACGTTATCAGCCCAGTCGCTAAGTGCACCAACACCATCAACTACGCCAGCGGCTTCACCGGCGGCGGACTTACCCTGAACGGCGGCGCGGCGATCTCCGGCGGCGCGCTTGAACTTACCGATGGAGGGAGCTACGAAGCCCGCAGCGCCTTCTTCCCGACCGCCGTCCCCGTCGGCAACTTCGTCACCGACTTCACCTTCCAGCTTACCAACGCGCAGGCCGACGGCTTCGCCTTCGTCGTGCAGACCAACTCGCCGAAGGCGCTCGGCGGCGGCGAGGGAGGGCTCGGCTATGCCGGCATTCCCAACAGCGCCGCGCTGAAGTTCGACCTCTTCAGCAACTACGGCGAAGGACCAAGTTCGACCGGCTTCTACCTGAACGGCGCCTACCCGGCCATCCCGGCGGTCAACCTGCTCGCGAAGGGGATCGACCTGCACAGCGGACATATCTTCGCGGTCCATGGCGTCTACAGCGCGCCGCTCGTCACGGTCACGATTACCGACACGGTCACCCAGGCGAGCTACACCGTGAGCGATAAGATCGCGGCGATGGCACCGGGCGGGCTGGCGTTCGTCGGGTTCACCGGAGGCACCGGCCGCGTCTCCGCCACGCAGAACATCCTTACCTGGAGCTACAGCAGCACCCTGCCGTGCCCCGTGAACTAGCGGTATGCATCGCACATTTATCCCATCTGTATGCATCCCACCCATCCCCGCAAAGAACGCGAGGATGGATGGGGCACCCAGGCTCTGGAGGCCGGTCATCCCACCCATCCCCGCAAAAAACGCGAGGATGGATGGGGCAACCAAGCTCTGGAGGCCGGTCAGG
>Ga0116226_10001859_pt1 | contig 18336 bp, 13 predicted proteins | sample S1TSphfallax_FD_89692 | JGI IMG/M metagenome (GOLD analysis project Ga0116226, IMG submission 89692) | Host-associated microbial communities from peat moss isolated from Minnesota, USA - S1T2_Fa - Sphagnum fallax MG | ecosystem: Host-associated > Plants > Peat moss > Unclassified | place: USA... | reverse complement strand
TTATTTGATTTTTTTAATTCATTAATCACGGGAGCCATTTTTATCGCTTCGGGTCTGGTCCCAAAAATAGCAAGAATTTTCATAAAATTATTTATTTCCTATCAACACATTGTCCTTAGTGCTTGCTAATAAATGCATATCGGAGTGACATTTTTTTAATGTCTCGTATTTGTCGATTGCCATGACAGCATATACATTATTATTTGTATGCCAGCGCCGCCAAAAATTAGCATCATCAATCATAAATTGATCGGTATTTTGATGTTGCATCCCAAAATCTAATTCTCCACGACAATTCACTACTGTAATCCGTCGTTGAAAATAAAAGGGCAAGTCTTGGTAGTAATGTTGATACGCTACAATTTCATCAGTTGGTTTGAGTTTTTCCTTTAATGCAATAGCTAGTGGTTTAATTGAACGAGTATCTATTACTGGCACTGCTAGATTATTAGCTAGAATCAGTAAAATACCCATAGTAGCAGCTAAAATGGCCAACGCTGTTTTGATAGCGGCTCGATATGCATAAAACATCGCGATACTAGCGCCAGCAGTCAAACATATTGATATAGATCCAAGCAACCACAAAGCTAATTGTGTGTCGTTAACTTGATCAAAATAAGGAATTATAGGTAACGCAATGCTTATCAGTAACGAGCAAATTAAGATAGCTAAAAATGGTTTTCGTAGGGTCAAAGGTTTTGCGAGTTGATCGGAAATATAGTGGCCTACTAATATCGCTAAGGGGGGGAAAGCCGGCAAAATGTAAGGAATAAGCTTTGATTTTGATAATGAGAAAAATAAAAAAATAATCCCAGCCCACAGCATTAAAAAAATCGGTTTTTTTTGTTCATTGCGATTTTTCCAAGTGGTTGGCCAATGATGGCGCAGCGCTTGAAATAAAAATGCGACCCACGGGAAAAAACCGAATAATAAAATAGGAATAAAAAACCAATCCGGTTGATAGCGTTTGGCGTATAGAGTTAGATAGCGTAAAAATTGTTGTTCGATGAAGTAGAAATGAAAAAATTCTACGTTGGCATGTTGCACTAAAATATGCCAAGGCGCAGCAATGATTAAAAAAACTAATGCGCCAGAAAATAATCGAATTTGGCGAAGCTTTTGCCATTGATTACATAATAAAATCCAACTACCAATAATAGCCGCAGGCAATAAAATGCCGACAAGCCCTTTCGTAAGAACTGCTAGTGCCGCAAATGCATAAGCTGACCAAAGCAACATATTTCTTCTAGCGCTGTCTGGCATATCAACCGCTAGAATGAATGCAGATAGGCAAAGCGTAATAAATACAGAAATGGCCATGTCGAGGGTAATGGTATGCGCCATGGCAAAGTAAAGAATACTAGTCGAAAGAACCATGCTGGCTAACCAGCCACTTTGCCGATTAAATAGAACACGAGCGGTTGCATAAATTGCTAGACAGCCTATCAGACCTAATAGTAAATTCGGCAATCTTACCGCCCATTCAGATAAGCCAAACAAGCGAATTGAGCCTGCTTGAAGCCAATAAAATAATGCCGGCTTTTCAAAGTATTTAATGGTATTTAGCCGAGGGGTGATGTAATCGCCAGTGGCAACCATTTCGCGAGGTATTTCTGAATAGCGTGCTTCATCAGGGACGGCAAGGGGTCTGGTGCCGGCTAAGACACTAAAGAAAATGCTTAAAATAATGGTTAACAGCAGAATATCTTGCTGCCAAGAAGAGCGCGTGTTGGGTTGGTACATGGGGGGATTATACCTCTTGAAAACAGGTTTGCGGAATTTTTTCGCTATCGTGCCAACCTATTTTTAATCTGTCATGCTAGCTTTCGCTGTAAAAGCTCAGCTTCTCTCGTGAGGCCGTCATTGCGAGGCTTGCGTTTTTTGCAAGCCGAAGCAATCCAGCAAAGAAATTTAAGCATTTTTACTGGATTGCCGCGCGCAACGGAGCGAGCAATGACGGCCTCACGGAGGAGGCTTTTACCTTTCGCTGGCATGACGCTTCTATATGGTTTAATTTAATAGCAAAATTACTATAACCATGTTTTTACCGAAAAGAAGCTTATGCACACATTAATCCAATTATTAAGACAAAATTTCACTACAGCTTTACAGCATGCGTTTCCGACACTTGAAGAAAATGTTAATGCCGAGATTACGCTCAGTACCCAAGATACTTTTGGGCATTATCAATGTAATAGTGCTTTAAAACTTGCCAAGTTGCTTGGGCAGCCGCCGCGAACAATTGCGGAAAAAATCATTGCAGCAATCGAAAATTTACCTATTCACCAAGATATTGAATGCGAACTTGCTGGGCCGGGATTTATTAATATTCGGTTTAATCCTATTTTTCTTGGTGCGCGGTTAAAAATGATTTTGGTTGATAAGAAACTAGGTGCGCCTATCTCAACGAAAAAAGAAAAAGTCATTATTGATTTTTCCAGCCCTAATGTGGCTAAAGAAATGCATGTGGGACATTTACGTACCACCATTATTGGCGATTGTTTATCCAGACTATTTGAGTTTTTAGATTTTGAAGTGCTTAGGCTTAATCACATGGGTGATTGGGGCACAGCATTTGGCATGTTGATTACTCATATGTTTGATACTGCTGAACCCGTGTTAAAAGGCGAAAAATCAGCAGATTTATCTGAATTGGTTAAATGGTATCGTGAATCAAAAAAGCGTTTTGATGAAGATCTAAAATTTAAAAAGCGGGCGCAACTAGCAGTGGTTTCACTGCAAAGTGGTGAGCCAGAATTTCTACATGCTTGGCAAATAATTTGTGCGATTTCCGAAAAAGCTTATCAAGAAATTTATGATTTATTAGATATAAAAATCATAAATCGGGGCGAGTCATTTTATAATCCTTTTCTTAAGCCTTTAATTGACGATCTTCAACAAAAAAATCTGCTTGAAATTTCAGATGGCGCAAAGTGTATATTTTTACCGGAGTTCAAAAATCGCCAAGGTGAATTATTGCCATTCATTTTGCAAAAATCTGACGGTGGATATAATTATGCCACTACAGATTTAGCAGCTATTCGTCATCGAATTGAAGTAGAAAAAGGTGATCGCTTAATTTATGTCATAGATGCAGGACAGTCACTGCATATTTCGATGTTGTTTAAAGTCGCAGAAAAAGCGGGTTATCTTGATCCACAGAAAGTTCGCTGTGATCATGTTGCTTTTGGCTTGGTGTTAGGGCCAGATGGTAAAAAATTTAAAACTCGTTCAGGCGAAACAGAAAGGCTTATTGATTTATTAACTACAGCTATTGATAAAGCTAAAACTATTTTGCAAGAACGAGATCCGAATTTATCAAAAGAAGTTTTAACAGAAAAGGCGCAAATTCTCGGAATTAATGCCATTAAATATGCAGATTTGAGCTGTCATAGAACAGGTGATTATGTATTTAGCTATGATCGTATGTTGCAATTTGAAGGAAATACGGCCACATTTTTGTTATATTCTTATGTAAGGACTTTAAGTATTCAGCGTAAGGTAGATCTTGCGATTGATCAGCTGATACCAATAACGGAAATTTCACTGGAACATCCTGCCGAGATTCAACTGGCTTTACATCTCAATCGCTTCGGCGAGTTATTGGAGTTAATGACCAAGGATTTATTGCCACACCATTTAACCGATTATCTTTATCAGCTTGCTTTGTATTTTAATGTGTTTTTTCGTGATTGTCGGGTTGAAGGGGATGTCCAACAAAACTCTCGCCTGTTATTGTGTGGATTAACTACGAGGGTTTTAAAGCAGGGATTAACTTTATTGGGACTAAAAACTTTAGATCGAATGTAAATTTTAACCTTGGATAAAAATTATTTATGAAAATTAACAAGGAAGTAAGAAAAGTTTTGTTAAGTTTATTAGGGTTATTATTTGTCGCAGTTTCAGTATTTGCCAAGGATCAAATTAGTCAATCACGCCAAGCTAGTAGTGGATTTGGCCCAGTTATAGAAAAATATACTTTTGATGAGCTTAAATGGAATAGCGGAAATCAGTTACTTGGTGCGCGAGCGGAAAAAACTTTTTATTTAGCTGTTCCCCAGCAATGGCGATTAAATCAAGTTAAACTTCATTTAATTATTTCTCATTCAGCGCTTTTACAACCAAACTCTAGTTTAACGGTAGGAATTAATCAGACTCCCGTTGCTAGTCTTAAATTAACGCCTGAAAATAGTAATCCTACTGCTTGGGATATTGAATTACCGCTGAGTGCCTTAGATAGTGAATGGCTAGCAGTTAAATTTATTGGCTTTATGCAATTGAGTTCAGGTTATGATAGTCCGGGCAATTGGTTATATATATCGCCAAGTTCGGGCATTACTTTTAACTACCAAGAGTTACCATTTGTTCCTGATTTAACTAAGTTGCCTTATCCATTTGTTAGTGTGCAAACATTAAAGCCAAAAACAACATTGATAGTATTGCCTGATGGTCTAACTGCGAATCAATTAATCCCAGCATTACAAACTGCCAATTTATTAGGATTTCAGGCGATTTTGAAGGGAATTAATCTTGGGACAAAAAATATTAATGCGTTAACCCAAGCAGATAAAGTAACTAATAATTTAATTTTTGTCGGCAAAATTAATGAACTTTCTCCGGTAATGGAAACAATGAATTTTTGGCCGTTAACATTACAAGATAATAAATTGATGACTAAAAAGGATGAGCAAGTATCGGTAGATACAGGGGTGATTATGTTAACTGCCTCGCCTTGGAACAATATCCATGGAGCACTTGCAATAACCGGGGCTAATGATTTAGCAGTACAAAAGGCAGCCAGTGCATTTTTACAACCTTCAACTATTTTTGACCAAGAGAATTATGTTTTAGTTAATGAAAGTGCTAATTTTAATCAGGAACCTCTAGATTGGGATAAAGTGACATTAAAAACATTGGGGTATTCAGATCAAAGCGTTTTAGGATTAGGTCAGAACACAATATCTTACTCATTCAATCTGCCTTTTAATCAGGTGCCAGTATCGTTAGATATGGATGTTAAGCTTAGCCATTCACCCTTTGCTTATCGAGATCATGCCATTTTAAGTTTAGTAGTTAATGGGACTAAGCAAGCCAGTTTAATTTTAGATAAAACCAATGAAAATGAAGGTATTTGGCATGTTCATGTCAATGAGGCAAGCCTTTTGCCTGGCAAAAATGCTCTTGACTTAGTTTATAATTTACGCGGATTGCAGGAAGGATCAACGGCACGGGCTTATTTTCCGGGATGGGGTGTTATATTTGCTGATAGCTCGATGGAGGTTGAGTTTAGCGATGTGTTGCCAGAAGCTTTGCTCAATCAATTTCCTGCTCCATTTGATGCTAAAACATTAATTGTTATTCCAAATCAACCGACAGAAGAAGAAACTGCAAATCTACTGCAATTTTTTACTAAGCTTGGTAGCATGTTGGGTCAGCCATTGCAAACTGGACAGATTGTCTCTGCAGAAAATTTAACTAAAAATAGATTAAAAGAACAAACTGCTATTTTAATCGGTGATATCCAGCATAATCCTTGGATTAAAGCAATGAAATTACCGCCAATTTCTCAGCAAAATCAAAAATGGGGTATGGTTAAATTAATGGATTCTCCATGGAACAAAAAACAAAGAGTTATGGTTATTACTGGTTCTGATAATGATGCAGTTAATTGGGCCATAAATTTATTATTGGATGATACACTGCGGACAAAATTAAATGGTAATTTCGCTAAGATTGATGAAAATAAAGCGATAACAGTGGTTAATACTTATGGACAAAAAACTGCGGCACAGAAAATAGAGAGATATGTGTTAAAACATTATGGTTTTTTAATCACACTATTTTTCGTCATGGTTACCTTGGTTTGTTTCGTGATAAGTTACTATTTAAGGCATAAAAAAAGCTGATGTGGCATAAGAACTTTTTACTTTTATTAATGCTGTATATGCCTGTTGCTCTTTCCAATGAAGCTGGAACAGTAAATTCAAATGCTCCAGTGACTGCTAAAGATAATACAAGCAATACAACGCCGGTTGTTTCTGCGCGTGCGACAAATAATTCTGTTCCTGCTGTGGTTATCAATACTCAATTTGATCAATATTTTCAGTTAAAAAAAATAGATCCTGAAAATGCCATGCTTTTACTGCAACAGATTTTGATAGAAGAGCCTAACAATGCGACTGCACAAGCTGAGATCGGTTATTTATTATTAGCCAAACATGATTTGCCACAAGCTTTACAACATTTTATGGTTGTGTATAGGTTAAAACCCAATGATGAATTGATCAAAAAACAAATTGATTATATTAATCAGGAACTATCCGCGAATAAAAAAACTAAAATTGTTCCTGGAGATAAAAAAGCAGGAGCTGTTGGTGTATCAGCTAATCGTCCCTTGTCGGCAACTGATGCCTTATTAAATCAATATTATCAAGCGAAAAAAACCAATCTTAAATTAGCAAAAATTTTGCTTGAACGCTTACTGATAAAAGATCCAGAAAATGTCACCGCACAAAAAGAGATGGGATATCTTTTATTGAATGAAAAAAACTATCGATTAGCATTATGTCATTTTCAAATGGTTGATAGATTAACGCAAAATAATTATGAAATTAAAATGCAGATAGGCTATTTACTCGATAACTTAGCTAGAAAAAGAGAAGCCTATGCTTATTTTGCAGCGGCCTCTGTTAGTCCCGATTGTAAATTAAGTTTAACTGCTAACCAAGCTATGACTAACTTGGCAGGGACACAGACTAAGATTTTGTGCAAACCATGGTTTGCCGATATGTATTTTTCCCCACTTTATTATAGTCGTTTTAGATTGTTAGTTTATCCTATACAAGTTCGTTTTGGGCGAACGTTTGGCCAACATGAAGAGTGGGAAGCTTATGCTTCCACTCGGGCAACGACTGATAATCGATCGAAAGGTGGGGCGGCAGGTGCGAATGTTGGTCAACTGCCACAAGTTTTTGATGATGAAGTAGCAATTTTTGCGCTGGGGGTTCGCTATAAGCCCTTCTATAAATCATTTCCTAATTTTGCGCTTTATACAGAATTAGGCAAAGCATATGATTTAATCGATCAACATCCTCTCCAAAGTAGATGGCGTAATGATGCACGTGGAGGGTTCTTTTTTGATACTAGGTGGGGCGCAAAAGATGAGTACGCAGAAACTTTAATTTTTCCATTTAAGCAGGTAGGTACTGCTTATGGTGATCTTTCTTATTACTCGCGTTATTCTAATTTAATTGGGTATCTCAACCTTACAGAAGGGTTGCGTGCGGCAGAATATCATGCGTCTAATTTAGACCTTTATGTCAGTGTGAGAAGTGCTTTTGATAAAAATCAAGAATTTTATAACAATTTTGTTGAGATCGGACCTGCTATAAGACTCACGCCTAATAATCGCTACGGATTTAGATTGAGCGCTGAATTTTTACAGGGTTATTATTTCAATGTAAATAGCCCTACACCAAATCCGTACGGCGCACATTACTATAATATGTTAGGGATTGCGGAGTTTTATATCAAGATATAACCAAAGTACTTAAAGGGAATTAGCAGTGAATGAAATTGCCTATATTATGTGGATTCTGCTCATCGTGGTTGCAGTATTAGTTCTTATTTCTGCTATCGATGAGTTGTTTTTCGATTTAACCTATATTTTTCAATTTCTGTATCGCAAATGGAAGTATCGGCGTTATAAGTATCAACCACTTACTTACGAAAAACTTGTTGCTGTCCCAGAGAAAAAAATAGCGATTATGGTAGCGTGTTGGCATGAAGATTTAGTCATTGGCAACATGCTCAAGCATAATGTCCCTGCTATAAACTATAAAGCCTATGATATTTTTGTAGGCACTTATCCGAACGATGAACCAACTGTGCTTGCAGTTCAGATGGCACAAAAACTTTTTGCTAATGTGCATTGTGTGGTAAATCCACAACCAGGCCCTACTACCAAAGCGAACAATTTGAACGTCATTTATGAATACATTCGCAAGTATGAAAAACATCATGGTTTTAAATATGAAATATTTGTTTTTCATGACTCTGAAGATGTGATTCATCCTCTGTCATTAAAAATGTATAACTATTTAATTCCTCGCAAGGATATGGTGCAAATTCCTATATTTCCTTTGGAAGTTCATTATAGTTTTGCCACTCATTGGACTTATGCGGATGAATTTGCGGAAAATCACACCCGAGCAATGATTGTTCGTGAATTTATTCATGGCTTAGTTCCTTCCGCTGGAGTAGGGACGGGATTTTCTAGGCATGCCATTTTTCTGTTGGCAAAAGAAAATGATGGTCTGCCTTTTGATACGCATACATTTACCGAAGACTATAGTGTGTCAATTAGGATACACAATTTAAAACTTAATAGTATTTTTTTAACACAAACAGTTGACAGAGTGCAAACTAGAAAAAGGTTTATCTGGTTTGGAAAAGTAGTTCCTAAAACGGTGAAAGAATTGGTAGCAACTAGAGCATTATTTCCCGTGCAGTATATTAATGCAGTAAGACAGCGTGCGCGTTGGATACTAGGAATTGCTTTTCAAGAGTGGCGAAACACAGGATGGTCAGGTAGTTTTGCGACTCGTTATACATTGTTTCACGATCGAAAAGCATTGATTACCCATTTTATTAATTTTTTTGGCTACATTGTTTTTGGTTACTGGATTATTTATCTTATTTTAGGCGACAAGCCACCTTTAAGTGTTTTCCTTAACGACACTCCTCTCGTATTTTATCTTTTAGTAGGCTGTACTATTTTGATGGTTATTCGAATTATCCAAAGAGCCATATCTACCTATAAAATTTATGGGTGGCTGCCGGCAATTTTGAGTGTTCCACGTACGGTATATAGCAATTTTATTAATTTTCACGCGATTTTGCGCGCCTATTGGGGATTTTTTTTCGTAGAAAAGACTAAGTCCGGTTGGGATAAAACCAAGAATGTATTTCCAACAGCAAAGGAATTAAAAACTTACAAACGCAAGCTTGGTGAATTTTTGGTAGAAAACCAAGCAATTACACCAGAGCAACTCAGCAAAACACTAGCAATACAAGCTAACACCACTGGAAAATTAGGTGATTTATTGCTGAAAGAAAATCTGGTTACGCCGCAACAAATTCTCGATGCTTTGGCCAAGCAATACAATCTTGAAATAGTGGATGCGAAATCATTTAAGTTGTTAGAGCCGCATGAATTGGGCGCAGTAGCAGAAATAAATTATCGTTGGTTATTGGAAAATCATTTGTTACCCATTGCCTTTTTTAATGGAGTCATTACGTTGGTGCTTGAAGATCCTACTAATGAGGCTGTTAAGACTGAAGCTATGCAGCGCTTGATGCCTTATGAGGTTAAGTTTGTTTTATCATCTTAGAATGACAAAAATGAATAAATCCACAATTTCTACGAGAGAAATTGTTTCAATAGCGCAAGATTTTTTTCTAGAGTTGCTAAATTATCCGCACACAAAGTGGCATGCCCTAATTTTCTACCGGGTCTGGGAGTTTTTCCATAGAGGTGTATATGTAAAGACGGAATTTTGCATAAATCTGTTAATGCAGGGCACTCACCGATAAAATTGACCATAGCTGAAAACCCGCGAGCTGCTGTTTCGCCTAGCGGTAAATTTAAAATAGCGCGTAAATGATTTTCAAATTGACTGGTTTTAGCGCCTTCGATTGTCCAGTGGCCAGAATTATGAACTCGAGGCGCCATTTCATTGACAATTAAATTGCCATTTTGAGTAACAAAGAATTCTATGGTTAAAACACCTACGTAGCTGAGTTCTTCTAATACAGTTTGTAAATAATTTTGCGCAGTTTTGGTAAGCAGCTCATTTAAAAAAGGTGCTTTTGAGCAACGCAAAATACCCTGGCGATGAAAATTTTCGGTAAGTGGATAAAAATTAATTTGTCCATTTTGACTGCGTACAGCAATTAAAGAAACTTCCTGAGTGAAATTGATTAGTTTTTCAGCAATCAATTGATTGGGTGATAAAGCTTCAACTGTATCGCTCTTAGTGTGAATTAATTGTTGGCCTTTGCCATCATAGCCTAATTTACGAGTTTTAAGTAGAAAAGGAAAACCAAATTCTTCACCAGCTTTGTTTAAGTCGCCTGGGTGATTAATCGGCATAAATTCAGTTACAGGGATGTTAAGTTGTTTGAAAAACTGTTTTTCTGCTAATCGGTCTTGAGCAATTTCAAGTGCTTTGCTAGATGGATAAAATGGTGTCGAAAGATTATTTAAAACCTCTGCAGGAATGTTTTCTGATTCAAAAGTTAAAACGTCTACTGATTCCGCAAGTTGATTAACTGCAACTAGATTGTGATAACTCTCCTGAATTATGCGTGCAACTTGATGTGCGGGACAATTTTTTTCTGGATCTAGGCAAATAAAATGTGCACCAAGTGGAATACCTGCCAAGCTAAGCATTTGTGCTAATTGTCCACCACCTAAAATACCTATCTTCATGCGGTTCCTTTAACTAAAGCAGTACAAATTTGATCTTCTAATGTTTTATATTTAACTGGTGAATCAATAAAACCATTGATCAGGATAGAAAAAATAAGGGTATGCTTTTTTTGGGTTTCCAGATAACCAGATAATGCGGTAACTGCTGACATTGTGCCAGTTTTAGCTTGAATTTTTCCGCGAGTTTCTGGGCTATTTAATCGATCTTTAAGGGTGCCATCTATACCTGATATTGGTAGAGCAGCGATGAAAATTTTAGCATGATTAGAAAAATAAACTTTATTTAATAAAGTAACAATTTGTTGTGGTGTGATGTAGTCGTATCGGGAACTACCTGCGCCATCGAGGAGTATATTTTTAGGCATGGCTGATCCAAATACTTGATAAAAAACATAATGTAAAGCATCGCTACCGTTTTGCCAACTACCTGGTTGATGAGCGTAGATTGCTCCTATAGTTTTAAATAATGAATTAGCAATAACGTTGTCAGATTCTTTTAACATTTGGTTAATGAGCTCAGTTAATGGCAGCGAGGGTTCGCTAGCCAGTAACTTGAGCGGAGCAGTTATTTTTTTAAATGCTATCTGATTTGTCATGCTAATTTGATTTTTACGCAGTAAATATGCCAGCATCGATTGAATATTGGTGCGTGGATCATGAATTGCCATAACAATTTCTTTAGGAAGATCTGTCACTTTAACGCAGCCGCTGATGAGATAAGTGGAATTATTAATGGGCACTGTATCTAAATTACATTCTGCTGCTCCAGCAGAGGTTAGCGCATGATTAATGAAGTACATAAACTGTGGTTGATTGGGAAATTTTATTTGTGCAGGTTGGTTCGTCTTTGTGGCAGGTAAAATAACTGCTTTTACACTATTATGATCAAGAATTAACGCACTAATTGGAGCGCCAAACCCAAAATCTTTATCATCCCAGCTAGTGCCGGGGCTTTGAAATGTTTGATCAAAAGCAGAGTCGTCTATAATAATACTGCCGTTAATACGTGAAATACCTTTTTGTGATAGAGTGCCAATTAAATGATCAAGTTGCGCAAAGGTTAAAGTGGGGTCGCCAGAAAATTGTAGATAAATATTATCTTTCAATACGCCTTTTTCTAGTTTGGCAAGATCAGCAAAAAGTCGTGTTTGATAAGTAAAATTAGGCCCTAGATAATGAAGTGCAGCAAAGGCGGTAAATAATTTTTCATTACTTGCCGGCATAAAATAACGATCAGTATTTTTCTGGTAAAGTATTTTTCCAGTATTTACATCCTGAACCAAAATACCTATATTCAAATTTTGCGCGAAACTGTTAATGATTTTCTCTATATTATTTTTATCAGATTTAATCTGTATATGTTTGTTTGGTTTGGCGGCGCTATTGCCCGAAGCGAAAAAAAAGATAAGTGTAAATACTAATAAATTGTGAAATATTTTGGTTGACGACTTCATAAGGATTATCCATGCCAAAGAAACTGATAGTTTTTTTTATCTTTGCTGCTGTACTGGCAGTAATAAGTATTACGATAAAAATAAAATGGTTTACACCTAAAAATTATACCGTGATTTCAGAGTATAATTATCAAAGAGTTGTTCAGCAATCGGAAAAAGATATTGAGCATCTTATTGCTCTGCTTAACCCCTATGAGAATAAGCCAGATTATCTGAATCAACTAGTTGCATTGTCAGCTAAATATTTCAGTGATCGCCCCTACCAAATTACTGGTGTCCAAGGCGAAGGCGATTGGTGCCCAGAATATCCGACACGCCATGGATGCCCGCATATTAAGCAAGACCCAATCTATCGCACGGATATTTTTGTCTGTAGTACACTCGTACAAGTAGTATTGGCGTTATTGCAGGCACATAATATTCAAGAATTTAATCAAAATATTTTGTCTATTAATTATGGCGCGGCTCACGAACCTCCATCCAGCATTCATTATTATAATCGCAACAACTTTATTAGCGCTGATTTTAATCCAGTCAATCAAAGAAATGGATTACTTCTCGATGTGACAAAACAAGGCATTTTTTCGACTTATGCTAAACAAACTAATGCGGTAATTGATCGTCAAAAGTGGTTTGCAAAACAAATGCAGCCTGAATCGATTAAAAGCACCATACGCGTTTTATTGGCTAAAAATGGAGTTAATATGGTAGAGCGAGCAGAGCGTAATTATCCTGCCCCACTACATCATTTTTCTCCGGAAAAAATAACTATTAGCTATATTCCTAAGGAAGTGTTTGTTAAGAAAATAGCGTTTTCTGGTAATCCGGTTACCTATCGAGTTAATGAAAACATGGTTAACCAACTACCTACTCCATCGGTGGTTGAGATTGTTAGAGATGTTCGTAAATGGAATATTGGCGGTAAAAATATTGCGGAAGTTATTGGTTCAGGAATTAATGTTTCTCATCTAGGCTTACTCTACCGCCAGTATTTCAAAATGAATGAAGTTATTTACCAAAATATTTACTGCACTATGGTTGATAAAAAAAAGGTATGCAGAATAACCCCAGTTGTTTGCCGTCAACCACAAGGTTGTACCGAAGTGATGTTTGCCCATGCAACCGAAGGCTATCCCAATGGTTATTACTATTACCGCGATGGTAGCGGGCATTATCATTGTGATGGAAAAACTCCGCCTAAAGGCGTTTTAGCGGTAAAGTGTAATAGAGTTGTCTCTATACCATTTGGAGATTATCTAACTACGTATCGATATGGTAGGTACGCTTATCTTGAAGAGCCTTCAATTTTAGGGATTAATGTTGAAAAAATTATGAGGTAACCTTGCATTAATTATGCTTTTGTCTCTTCTCCTTTCTCCCGCTTGCAAGGGAAGAGAATTTTATCCCCCCTATTTGCCAAACAAATCTGGTCTAAACTTAAAGTTATAGGCTAGATGAGTTTGGTAGTTATGAATGAGCTAAAAACTAGATATAAAGGGTCAGGATGGCTTTCTGAGTTGTTTAAAATCTTTGCAGATGGACTAAGGCAAGGTAATTTTTTAAGTAGAGCTTTTTTATTTGCCCAAAATCAAGAATTGGGTGAAGAAGAAAAGCTGGAGAAAACAAAGAGAGTACAGCGCGAACAATTTAGTAATTTGTTGAGTAATTTGTGGGGTGAGGAAGAGGATGTAACGCAAGTAGGTGGTGAGCAGCTTGGTCTAGGTGAAGCAATAGATGATGCTGATGACACCCCGCAAATGCGGGAGTACAAATATCTTGAACAGTATAAATATAAAAATGAGAAGTTATCAGCTGGTCGTTCTTTTGATGGTTCAGAAGTAAAGCTTGATACAGTTGAAATATGTCCTAAAAGCCTCGTTGGAAAAAAGCCAGAAGATCAAAAATACACAATTTATTTTAAAGGCCAGGCAGAATTTTATGAGAATAACTTTGAACGGCTTGAAAAAGATGCCAAAGATTTTCAGCATGTTTCCATTGGGTTTAATTATCGCGGCGCGGGTGAAAGTACCGGTATCGCAAGGTCGATGGATGATCTCGTGGCGGATGGGATCGCACAGGTTCAGCGTTTACTTGATAAAGGCGTCAAACCAGAAAATATTACGCTATCCGGTTGGTCTTTAGGCGGAGGTGTTGCTACTTTGGTAGCTAAACATTTTCACGACAAATTTCGTGATGAAGGTAAAAATCAAAATATTAATCTCTTTGCCGATCGCACTTTTTCGAGTTTAACTAATGCGGTCCTCGGGTTTATTAGAACCATTGGTTCAGGTGGTGAATTTGGTCAAAATTCTGGTAAACAAGAATCATGGTTTGGGAAAGCGTTGGCTTTTATCTTAAAACCTTTGGTTAAAGCCATGTTACGTGCAGAGGGCTGGGATCACGATATAGCCGCTGCTTATCAAGCTTTGCCAACAGAAAATAAACGTGCGGTCAATGCTTCGGGAGATGCAATCGTTTCTGATTATGCTGCTTTGCGCGCTGGATTAGATAATCCCGAAGAGCATAGGGCAAGTATGATCTATTCTCCTTCGGCTGTTTTAGGAGACATAGAGAGTCATAGTGCACCTCTTAACGAGCTTATTTCCTTGCAGGGTGATTTTCATTTAGCTTCATTTGAATTTGACAGCGCCTCTACGACAAAAAATAAATTGGCTGGCAAATTTAAATCGGAATTGGATCAAGATTATCAACAAAATCCAGATAAATATAAGCTGCCAGTACTGATTCAATGGGCTGAAGGAGTAGTTGCTTATTGGCGAGAGCCTACTACAGGCGAAACAAAACTGCAGTTTTTGTCAAAAAATTTATACGAACAACTTCCTTTTCCTGATTTATCAGGAGCGCCAGTAAAAGTAACCCTCTCAAATGAGCAGAAAAAAGATATTGCAGAGAACATTCCACCAATTTTGGATGTGTTACCCAGAACAGCTTTTTCAGCCGAAGAAACCTATCAAACTTTTATGTCTCCTCCAAAGGTTGCCAGTGTTACTTCGCCGGCAATAACTAATCAACAAAAGAATGAATTAAATCAGTTAAGCCAAGAAATTGATCATTTAACTAGTAGTTTTCAGCAGGCTGTTAAAGATTCACAAGTTTTTCCAGTTGAGGCAAAGCAAAATATGGAACAAAAACTACAACAACTTTGTGATAGTTTGCAAACAAAGACAGCGGAACTAAATGGATCCACTAAAACAGTTGACAAAGAAGAGATAGATAAAATCAGTAACATAGTAAAACAAACTGAAAATTTCATTACAAATATCGTACAGCCTTTAGCATCGTCTGGTGCTGAGCAAAAATTAGTAGAAAATCTGGCAGAAAATATTGAAGAAACTAAAACTAGATGTGATCTTGCCAAAAGCGCTCCACTATCTGAACAAAAAGTTTTAACAGATAGTTTGATTTTTGCTGGTGTGGTGGGTGAAGCTACATTGAATACTATTGAAAAAGCTCCTTCTTTTCGTGGATATCCAGTTAGCAGGCCGGTAGAAAATATTGCTAATGTATTAAGAAAGTCTGTAAGTGAATCGCCTCAAGCTGTTGCTAATGTTAATATGGAAGAATCTAGGCACTCATTGGGAGGAGGTAGATAATTTAATTGAAAACTCTATCCATAAAACCATCGCGTGACCACAATAGCGGCAACAAGCCCAACAAAATCGGCAATAAGTCCAGCGGGAATGGCATGTCGTGTGCGAGAAATGCCAACAGCGCCAAAATAAACCATGACAACATAAAAAGTTGTTTCTGTGCTGCCCATCATTGTGGCTGCGGCATGGGCAAGAAATGAGTCTCCACCATAAGTATGAGCAATATCAGCTAATAGGCTATTTGAAGCGCTGCCGGAGAAAGGTCTAATCAAGGCAATTGGTAATAATTCGGTCGGGAAGCCGATACTTGTGAGTAAAGGCGCAAAAATTTTACTTAAGAAATCAAACCCTCCTGCTGCTCGAAACATGCTAATCGCGACTAAAAATCCAACGAGATAAGGGATAATTTTTATCGCAATTTCAAAACCTTCTTTAGCGCCAGTAACAAATGACTCAAACACATTTACTTTGCGCGCAGCAGCTAATAGCGGTATTCCACCAATTAGTGATAACAATAGAACATTAGAAATAAGATTACTCAGTTGCGATAAGTTCATGCGATGCTTTTTCTCGATATAATGGTAGTTTTTCAAAGAATTTAACGGCAAAAATTGCGGCAATCGTTGAACAACAAGTTGCTATTAATGCAGGAAAAATAATTCGAGTAGGATGCATATCGCCATTAGCGGCTAAGATAGCGATAGCTGTAGTAGGAATTAATTGAACGCTTGAAGTGTTGATTGCTAAAAAGGTACACATTGCATTAGTTGCTATTTTGGGGTGGGGATTTAATTTGGCTAATTGTTCCATCGCGCGTAACCCAAAAGGTGTTGCCGCGTTACCGAGCCCTAACATGTTTGCCGCAATGTTCAGCGTCATTGAGCCCATGGCGGGATGATCGGCTGGCACACTAGGAAATAGCGCTTTCATGATGGGGGTTAGCAGCCGGCCAATTAATTTAATAAGGCCTGCGTCTTCAGCAATCCGCATAATACCTAACCATAACGCCATGATGCCAATAAGTCCTATTGCAATAGTTACTGCTTGCTGCGCAGCACTAGTTATTGACAGGACAACGGCATCCGTTGTGCCATTAAAGAGACTAATAATGATGGCGGAGATGATTAAGCCCAACCAGATAATATTTAGCATAAAATTGGGTTCCCCTACCTGTCCAAGGTTGAATGAAGTACTTTTTGTGTCTGCTGATCGCGATAGTTTTTGAGCATTTTCGCTAACTCTGGATTATCTAACGCTAAAATAGCAGCAGCTAACAGAGCCGCATTAGTCGCACCAGCAGTGCCGATTGCCAATGTAGCAACTGGAATTCCTGCTGGCATTTGCACAATGGATAGTAACGAATCAAGACCATTAAGTGTTTGCGAGTTAATTGGTACGCCTAGTACTGGTAAAATAGTTTTAGATGCTATCATACCAGGTAAATGTGCTGCCCCGCCTGCACCAGCGATAATGACTTTTAAACCACGCTCGGCGGCACTATTGGCATATTCGAACATTAAATCTGGTGTACGATGTGCCGAAACAATTTTTTTTTCAAAGTTGATATGTAAATTTTTTAACATATCGGCAGCATGTGTCATGGTGTTCCAATCGGATTCTGATCCCATGATGAGGCCAACTAGCGGGTTAGACATAAATACTCCACTGTAAAGAAAGAGGTTTACTATAATGATTGATCCTATGCTACTCAATCAACAAATTGAAGGGCTTTTTGTTCGTTTTAATGATCTCAGGGGGTATCTTTGAATTTGAGGCAAAGTGCCAAAGACTGTCAGAAGTTGAGAAACAATTAGAAGATCCAACCATTTGGGATCAACGCGAAAAAATTCAAACCCTAGGGCGTGAACGCGCAGAGCTTTTAGCAGTGATTGAAAAAGTTCGTAATCTTGAGCAAAGACTTGACGAAGCGAAAGCTTTGTTGGAGCTGATGCAGGAAGATGTAGATTCATCAGTGCTGCAGGATGTAGCAGCTGATCTTAAACTGCTGGAAAAAGAAATTGCTGAACTGGAGTTTCAACGGCTATTTCCAGGTGAAATGGACGCCAATTTTGCCTATATGGATATTCAAGCAGGTTCTGGCGGGACAGAAGCGCAAGATTGGGCAGAAATGCTGTTACGCATGTATCTTCGCTTTGGTGAGCGGCGAGGTTTTAAAGTAGAGTGTATTGCTATTTCGGAGGGAGAAGTTGCAGGAATAAAAAGCGCCACCGTCAAATTTGAGGGCCCCTATGCGTATGGGTGGCTTCGAACTGAAACTGGCGTGCATCGATTAGTACGAAATTCTCCTTTCGATTCAGGACATCGTCGTCATACCTCATTTGCTTCCATTTTTGTTTATCCCGAGGTAGATGAAAATATTGCTGTTGAAATTAATCCAGCTGATTTACGCATTGATACTTATCGTGCTAGCGGCGCTGGCGGCCAACATGTTAATCGTACTGATTCGGCGGTGCGTATTACCCACCTTCCCACCAATGTTGTAGTGCAATGTCAATCAGACAGATCTCAGCATAAGAATCGCGCACATGCGTTTAGTCAACTTAAAGCAAAACTTTATGAACTAGAGATGCAAAAACGTCGCGCAGAAAAAGCAGCGCTTGAATCCAGTAAAATGGATATTGGTTGGGGCAGCCAAATTCGCTCTTATGTTTTAGATGATTCTCGTGTTAAGGACTTAAGAACTGGCGAGGAAAGTGGAAATCCCCAAGCGGTATTGGACGGTTATTTAGATAAGTTTATTGAAGCAAGTTTAAAGCAG
>Ga0116226_10001858_pt1 | contig 18338 bp, 19 predicted proteins | sample S1TSphfallax_FD_89692 | JGI IMG/M metagenome (GOLD analysis project Ga0116226, IMG submission 89692) | Host-associated microbial communities from peat moss isolated from Minnesota, USA - S1T2_Fa - Sphagnum fallax MG | ecosystem: Host-associated > Plants > Peat moss > Unclassified | place: USA... | reverse complement strand
GACGACGGGTCGCTGGGCGAAATCTTCATCGACATGCACAAGGAAGGCGCCGCCTTCCGCTCGCTGATGAATAATTTCGCCATCGCCATCTCCATAGGCCTGCAATACGGCGTGCCGCTGGAGGAATTTGTCGAAGCTTTTGTTTATACTCGGTTCGAGCCCGCGGGCGTGGTGACGGGCAACGACACCATCCGGTCCTCCACCTCCATCCTCGATTACCTATTCCGCGAGCTCGGCGTCTCCTATCTGGACCGTCAGGACCTAGCCAGCGATGACGCCGACGCGCTAAACGCCGACGGACTTGGTCGCGGCGCGGCGGAGGGGCAGGCCGCGCCAGACGACGAGACCGAGGAAGATGACCTCGGCGTGCCCGCTGCGCGCTTCATCTCCAAAGGTTTTTCGCGCGGCGCCGCGCCGGACAATTTGCTGTTCCTGCCAGCCGCTCGGGCGGCGCGGGCAAAGGGCGCATCGCCCGGCGGCGACATCTGCACCGCCTGCGGCGAGCTGACCCTGATTGCCCGAAGCGGCCGCCTGGTCTGCGATAGTTGCGGCGACGCTAAGGAGATTGGCTAGCACGTTCCGAAAAGTGGGAACCGGTTTTCGGACGAAACGCGCGTCAAAACAATAAACTAGAGCAGCGCTCTAGTCCCGCTCCGCCACGACCTCGACCCCAGCCGCTGCGGCATCCGGGATGGCGTGGGGCTTTTCGGCGCAGACGCGGACGGAGATGACGCGGGGCAGGGCGAGACAGGCGGCCGCCAGTCGCTCCGCGTAGGTCTCCACCAGATCGACATGGCCATCGGCGGCCAGTCGCCGCGCAGTATTTGCCAGGATTTCGTAGTTGACCGTATCAGCGATGGCGGCGACGGGGGCAGGGTCCAACGTCACTTCCACATCCACCACCAAAGGCTGCTTGCGGCCGCGCTCGTGGGGATAGACGCCGATCTCCGCTTGGATCATCAGTCCACGGACATAAACCTTGACGAGCGGCCTGGGCGGCAATTCAGTGCGGGAAACCTTGGTCATGATGGGCTTAATCCAGAATGTCGGGCGTACGCCAAGTCAGGTGCTGCCCACTGTCGACGGCGATCATCTGGCCCGTCACGGCGCGGGAGCGAAGCAGGTAGAGGGCGGCGGCGCAGATATCGTCGGGGCTGACAGAGCGGCCCAAGGGCGTCGCGGCGACTTCGGCGGCGAAGATATCCGCATCCTGATGGATCGACGCCAAGGTCGGCCCCGGCCCTAGCCCATTGACCCGGATACGCGGCGCCAGCGCCTGGGCCAGGGTGCGTGTCGCCGTCCACAGCGCCGCCTTTGTGAGGGTATAGCTGAAGAACTGCGGATTGAGCTTGAGCACCCGCTGATCCAGCAGGTTCAGGATCATGGCCTCGCCATCGGGCAGATCAGGCGAAACCTGTGCGGCGAAGGCTTGGGCGAGAAAGATCGGCGCGCGAAGATTGGTCTCGAAATGCGCGTCCCAGCCCTCGGGCGTTAGGGTTTGCAGACTGTCGTTCTGAAACAGGGAGGCGTTGTTGACCAGCACGTTCAACGGGCCGACCGCCTCAGCCGCGCGAGCGACCAGAGTGTTGGTCTCAGCGGCGTTTGAGAGATCAGCGGGGACAACGGCAGCCTTACGGCCCAGTGCTTGAATAGCGCCAACCACCTCCAGCGCTTCAGACGCTGAACCACGATAATGCACCGCGACATTAAGACCGGCATCGGCCAGGGCCAGGGCCAGGGCGCGCCCGATACGTCGACCGCCGCCCGTAACCAGGGCGGCGCCGATCAGCATGCTTTTAACGCCGATGTCAGTCGCCGCGACCGAATTCAAAGAAGTTCAGGCCCAGGATCGCCAGAACGAACAACAGGATCGGCAGAATGGCTTCCATCGGAGCGCTCCAAAACTTTAGCAGGATGTAGCCCCGCGTGGCCTGTGGGGCAAGGCGACGAACTCCTTAAGCCGCCAACAGCTTTTCGATCTCCGGCCCGATTTGGGCTGGCGTAACCTGGGGGCCGAAGCGGGCGACGGTTTCGCCGGTCTTATTCACCAGGAATTTCGTGAAGTTCCACTTGATGGCTTCGATACCCAATATGCCCGGCTTGTCCTCTTTCAAGTGCTTATACACCGGATGCGCCCCCGCCCCATTTACCTCAACCTTGGCGAACATGGGGAAGCTAACCTCATAGGTGAGGGAGCAAAACGACGCGATCTCGGCTGCATCGCCCGGCTCCTGCGCGCCGAACTGATTGCAGGGAAAACCCAGCACCTCGAAGCCCTGGTCTTTGTATTTGCGATAAAGCTCTTCAAGGCCCGCATATTGCGGGGTGAAGCCGCACTTGCTGGCTACATTCACGAACAGCAGCACCTTGCCCTTGTAATCGCCCAGGGCGACGGGCTTGCCGTCCAAAGACTCCGCCGTCAGGTCGTAGAGGTTGGCGCTCATGCGTCGGCCTTTTCCAGAAGTCCACGGCTATGCAGCAATTCGGCGATCTGCACCGCATTCAGCGCTGCGCCCTTGCGAAGATTGTCGGACACGCACCACAGCGCCAGGCCATGCTCCACCGTCGGGTCCGTGCGGATGCGGCTGACATAGACGGCGAACTCGCCCTGGCTTTCTTTGGGCGTGATATAGCCGCCGTCCTCGCGCTTATCGATCACGACGACGCCCGGCGCATCACGCAGGATATCGCGCGCTTCGTCTTCATCGAGCGGCGCATGGAATTCGATATTCACCGACTCCGCATGGCCGACAAACACCGGCACCCGCACGCAGGTGGCGGTGAGGGCGATGGACGGATCAAGGATCTTCTTCGTCTCAGCCGCCATCTTCCACTCTTCCTTGGTGAAGCCGTCGTCCATGAAGACGTCGATATGGGGGATGACGTTGAAGGCGATCTGCTTGGTAAACTTGGCCGGATCGGTGGGGCCGAGCACGAAGACGCTCTTGGTCTGGGTCCACAACTCGTCCATCGCCTCCTTGCCCGCGCCGGAAACGGACTGATAGGTCGAAACCACTACCCGCTTGATCCGCGCTGCATCATGCAAGGGCTTTAACGCCACCACGAGCTGGGCGGTGGAGCAGTTGGGATTGGCGATGATGTTCTTCTTCCTGAAACCCTCAATGGCGTCGGGATTCACCTCCGGCACGATCAGGGGCACATCGGGGTGCATCCGCCAGGCCGAGGAGTTATCGATCACCACCGCGCCCGCCCGACCGATTTTTTCGGACCAGGCCTTGGACACATCGCCGCCGGCCGACATCAAGACAATATCGACAGACGAGAAGTCGAAGGTCTCAATATCCTTGCACTTCAGGGTCTGATCACCAAACTCGACCTCGCGGCCGATGGATTTGCGCGAGGCGACGGCGTAAATCTCATCCACGGGGAACATCAGTTCCTCCAGGATATGCATCATCTCACGGCCCACATTGCCCGTGGCGCCGACCACGGCCACCCGGTAACCCATCGCGGTCTCCCTGACCTACTTTGCAAGAGGGGTGGAGTTACGCTCAAGGGGGCTGGGATACAAGAGTGAGGCGCCCGCTTACTTCGGCGCCAGCTTGATCTGATAGAGCTTAGGCCAGTTCTTGCCGGTGACGAACAGGCGGTCGCCCTTGGCGTCATAGGCTATGCCGTTCAGCACATCGGTCTGGCCGGGGATGCGCTCGGCGGCGGGCAGGAGGCCCGTCAGGTCGATCCAGCCCAGCACATGGCCAGTCTTGGGATCGATGCGGGCGATCAGGTCCGTCTGCCAGATGTTGGCGTAGATCTCCCCCTTCACCCATTCCAGCTCGTTCAGATTGGCGATCGCGCGACCTTCGTCCGTCACCTTTATCCGGGCCGTTTCGGTGAGGGTTTCGGGGTTTAGGAAGCGGATATAGGGCGTGCCGTCGCTCATGATCAGGCGATGATCATCCTTGGTCAGCGCCCACCCCTCCCCCGGATAGCCGAAGGCGCCCAGAGGCTTAAAGGTGGACAGGTCGTAAACGAACCCAACCTCAGAGCGCCAGGTCAGCTCCACCAACCTGCCCTTCCAGGCGACGATCCCCTCGCCGAAATACTGGGGCGCGATGGTGGTGGACTGCACCACCTCCCCCGTCTCCAGCCGCTCCTTGCGCACCATGGAATGGCCCTCCAGTCCCGTGCTCTCATAGAGAAAGCCGTCGAGATAGAAGAGGCCTTCGGTGAAGGCGTTGCGGTCGTGGGGGAAGCTGCGGACGACCTTATAGGTGTAGGTCGGCGTCGAGGCCCAGGCGACGAGTGGCGAGAGGGTGATGGCGAGAAGGAGGAGGAGAGGCAGGACCAGTCCTTTAAACACGCTCATCTCCACCGCGCCTTCCACTGGGCCCTCGTCTGGCCATAGATATCGACGCGATGATCGTCCATTGGCGGCGCCAGTTGGCCCGGCCCAAGAAGCTCCGACCCCAGCCTCTGCGCCAGCTTGATAGAGGCCATGTTCTCAGGGTCGATGGTATGGATCATCTCGCCCCATCCCAAATGATTAAACGCCCAGTCGGCGGAGGCGACGGCGGCCTCATAGGCGTAACCCCGGCCCCAGGCGGCGCGCAATATGCCCCAGCCCACTTCCGTCCCCGGCCAGCCTTCCGGCTGCCAAGGGCCGATGCGGCCGATCCATTCGCCGGTGTCCTTCCTCAGGACGGAAAACATGGAAAAGCCGAGCAGGGACCAGGCGCCGGTCATGGTCGCCATATGCCGCCAGGCGACAGCGCGGGGCTGGGGGCCGCCCAAATAGCGCTGCCCCTCGGGATCGGCCATCACAGCGGCCCAGCCGTCCAGGTCCTCCTGGATCGGCGGACGCAGGATCAACCGTTCGGTTTCGAGCGTTGGGCCTAAAGCCATGTGGGCGAGTTCCAGTGACGCGGACGCTTCAGCTTAACGCATTGCGACAGGCGGCGGCCATGGCAACGGGCGCAAGACCTGCGGCAGCGAGGCTGTAGGCGACGAGAAAGGCCAGGGCCGGCTTCCATTCCAGCCCCGCGCCATAGGCCTCAATCGCGCCCGCGCCGAAGATCACCAAAGGCGCGAACAGGGGCAGGACGACGACCGCGATCAATAACCCGCCCCGCCGCGCCCCCAAGGCCAGGGCCGCGCCGATCCCGCCCACAAAGGCGAAACCCAATCCACCGGCCAGGGCGGCGATGACGGTGATCAAGGCCAGGCGCGGCTCGGCCCCAAGCGCGATGGACACCACCGGCGCGATCAGGGCGAGGGGCGCGCCATTGGCCAGCCATTGGGCAAGACACTTTACCGCCGCCGCCAGCTCCAGCGGCAAGGCGCCGAGGGTGAGGAGGTCTAGCGCCCCATCCTCATAATCTCGCTCAAACAGACGCTCCAGCGAGAGGAGGCTGGACAGGGCGAGCGCTGCAAAGGCGGTTCCGGGCGCGACGGCGGACAGTTTCTGCGGCGACGGCCCTTCCGCCAGGGGGAGCAGCGTGGCCAATCCGATATAGAATGCGCAGGCGAACAAGGGCCCGCCGCCCCGGCCCCAGGCCAGGGCCAGCTCCCGCCGCATAAGGGCCGATAGCGCGCTCATTCGCCCACCTTCACGGTGCGCGCAGGGACGGGCAAGGCGTCATGCACCGCCGCCAGGATCAAGCCGCCCTCATCCAGATGCGCCTGCATCATCTGCCCGAACAAGGCGCGCCTCGGCGCATCCAGCGGGGCCATGGGCTCATCCAGCAGCCAGAGTGGGCGAGGCGAGGCGATCAGACGGGCCAGGGCCAGTCGACGTCGCTGGCCAGCAGAGAGCTTTCGCACCTCTAGCGCCAGGAGTGGTTCAAGCTGCAGGGCCTCGACCGCCTGATCCAGATCCACCGCCGATCCGCCCAGCCAGCGGGACCAGAAGCCAAGCTCCTCCGCCGCCGTCCGGGTCGATTTCAGCCCATCCTGATGGCCCAGCAGATGAAGCCCCTGGCCCCGAGCCGTCTCCGGCTCGATTTCGCCGTCCGGTCTGAAGAACGAGACGGCGCCCGCCTCAGGCCGGATCAGGCCGGCGACCGCGCGCAACAGGCTGGTCTTACCGGCCCCGTTCGCACCCGTCAGGGCCACAGCCTCGCCCTTCGCCAGGTTGAGCGAGAGGCCTTCGAACAGCCGCCGCTCCCCGCGCGTTAGGGCCAAGCCCTCAATGACCAGCCGATCCATCATCTGAGTTGGCCTCTAGCCCACTCCCCATCCCCGGTCCACGCGCGACGCATGGACGCGGGCGACGTCGGGGGGTATGTAGCCCTCGCTTAGCGGGGACTCCCGCCGCGCTGGTGTGGACGCTGTGTGTCCACAAAGACAGTGCGCGACCTTCGCGCCTCTGAGAGAAGAAAAATGCCGTCTAAAGATTCCTTAAACACCCGCCGCGAGCTTCAGGTCGGCGACAAGACCTATGCCTATTACAGCCTGCCCGCCGCCGAAGAGGCCGGGCTTGCCGGCATATCCAGCCTGCCCGTCTCCATGAAGGTGCTGCTGGAGAACCTGCTGCGTAACGAAGGCCCGACCGTCAGCGAAGATGATCTGCACGCCCTGGCCGCCTGGGTCGAGAACCGGGGCAAAACCGAGCACGAAATCGCCTTTCGCCCCGCCCGCGTGCTGATGCAGGATTTTACCGGCGTGCCGGCCGTGGTCGATCTCGCCGCCATGCGCGACGCGATGAAGAGCCTCGGCGCCGATCCCAACAAGATCAACCCGCTGAACCCCGTCGATCTGGTGATCGACCACTCCGTCATGGTCGACCATTTCGGCACCCCTCAGGCGTTTGATGAGAATGTGGAGGCCGAATACGGCCGCAATGGCGAACGCTATCGCTTCCTGCGCTGGGGCTCCTCGGCGTTTGACGATTTCCGCGTCGTACCGCCGGGCACGGGCATCTGCCACCAGGTGAATCTGGAAAACCTGGCCCAGACGGTCTGGACCCTGGTGGAAAAAGACGGCGAGACCGAAACTACCCTCGCCTATCCCGACACCCTGGTGGGCACGGACAGCCACACCACCATGATCAACGGCCTGTCCGTCCTGGGCTGGGGCGTCGGCGGGATTGAGGCGGAAGCCGCCATGCTGGGCCAGCCCATCCCTATGCTGATCCCCGAAGTGATCGGCTTCAAGCTGAGCGGCAAGCTGCCCGAAGGCGCCACGGCCACCGATCTGGTGCTCACCGTCACCCAGATGCTGCGCAAGAAGGGCGTGGTGGGCAAGTTCGTCGAATTCTATGGCGACGCCCTCCAGCACCTGACCATCGAAGATCAGGCCACCATCGCCAACATGGCCCCGGAATACGGCGCCACCTGCGGCTTCTTCCCCATCAGCCAGGCGACGCTGAACTATCTTACCGAAACCGGCCGCACGCCGGATCGGATGGCCCTGGTAGAGGCCTACGCCAAGGCCCAGGGCATGTGGGTAGACGCCGAAAGCCCAGAGCCCGTCTTCACCGACTCTTTGGAACTCGACATCTCCACCGTCCTGCCCTCCCTGGCCGGTCCCAAGCGGCCGCAGGATCGCGTGCTGCTGTCCGACGCGGCGTCAGCCTTCAAGGCCCAACTCGCCGGCGACTTCGGCAAAGCGGGGCATGAAGCGGATCGCACGCCGGTCAACGTCGCGGAAGGCGAAACCGCCTTCGATGTCGGCCACGGCGATGTTGTGATTGCGGCCATCACGTCTTGCACCAATACCTCCAACCCCTCAGTCCTCATTGCCGCGGGCCTGGTGGCGCGCAAAGCCCTGGCCAAGGGGCTGAAGCCTAAGCCCTGGGTGAAGACCTCTCTGGCCCCTGGCTCCCAGGTCGTGACTGACTATCTGACCAATGCCGGCCTGCAGGCTGATCTGGATGCGCTGGGCTTCAACCTGGTGGGCTATGGCTGCACCACCTGCATCGGCAATTCCGGCCCCCTGCCCCAGCCGGTGTCGGACGCTATCGCGGCGGGCGACTTGGTGGCGTGCAGCGTGCTCTCCGGCAACCGCAATTTCGAGGGTCGGGTGAACCCCGATGTGCGGGCCAACTATCTTGCCTCCCCCCCGCTGGTGGTCGCCTACGCCCTGGCCGGGTCCATGCAGCTTGATCTGATCAAAGAGCCGCTGGGCCATGACACGGCAGGCGAGCCTGTCTTCTTGAAGGACATCTGGCCCACCTCGGCGGAGATCGCCGAGATTCAGCGCGTCAGCGTGACCAACGCCCTGTTCAGCACCCGCTATGCCGACGTGTTCAAGGGCGACAGCCATTGGCAGGGTATCAAGGTCGAGGGCGGCCAGACATACGCCTGGGAAGGCGACAGCACCTATGTGCAAAATCCGCCCTATTTCGAAGGCCTGACCATGACGCCCAAGCCCGTCGTGGATATTCAGGAAGCCCGCATCCTGGGCATATTCGGCGACAGCATCACGACCGACCACATCTCCCCCGCCGGGTCGATTAAGAAGGCCTCTCCGGCCGGCGAATACCTTCTGGCCCATGGCGTCAGTGTCGCGGACTTCAACTCCTATGGCTCGCGCCGTGGGAACCACGAGGTGATGATGCGCGGCACCTTCGCCAATATCCGCATCCGCAACAAGATGACGCCGGAGATCGAAGGCGGCGTCACCAAACACTTCCCGTCGGGCAAGGTGATGGCGATCTATGACGCCGCCATGCAGTACCAGACCGAGGGTCGCCCCCTGGTGATCTTCGCCGGCAAAGAATACGGCACCGGCTCGTCGCGGGACTGGGCGGCCAAGGGCACCAAGCTCCTGGGCGTGCGCGCGGTGATCACGGAAAGCTTTGAGCGTATCCATCGCTCCAACCTTGTGGGCATGGGCGTCCTGCCGCTGCAATTCCAGGCCGAAGGCTGGCAGCGTCTGGGCCTGACAGGCGAGGAGATCATCACGATCAGGGGACTGGAGCGCCTGACGCCCCGCGCCACCCTGACGGTGGAGTTGTTCCGCCCGTCGGATAACAAAGTCGCCCGCTTCCCCGTCACCTGCCGCATCGATACGGAGACGGAGCTGCAATACTTCCGCGCCGGCGGCGTCATGCCCTATGTGCTGCGCAATCTGGCGCGGGAGCAGATCGAGCCGGAGCCGGAACCCGTGCTGGAAGCGGCCGAATAGTTAAGCTTTCCGGGGTCGGCGCTTGACCGCGCTGGGCCTAGACCGTTTAGGTTGAGTTGAAGTAAGCTTAGGTGTTGGGTTCGCCGTCGGGAGATCAGATCATGCCCCATTCGCGAACCCGCTATACCGCCGTCGCGATCACCCTGCATTGGGTGATCGCCGCCGCCATCGTGTTTCAGATCATCCTGGGTTGGCGCATGGGTTGGGGGCCGAAGGGGCCCGCGACCTACGCTCTCTTCCAGCTTCACAAGTCCGTCGGCATCACCATCCTATTGCTCAGTCTCGGCCGGATCATCTGGCGGGTGATGAACCCGGCCCCACCTGCCCCTGTGGGTCAGCCGAAATGGGAGAAGATCGCTTCGCATATCGTGCACGGCGCCTTCTATCTGATCATGCTCGGCCTGCCGATTACCGGCTGGCTCATCGTGTCCTCCAGCAAGACCAACATCCCGACCCTACTCTACGGCGCCATACCCTGGCCGCATGTGCCCGGCGTGGCGGAACTGCCGGGAGCGTCCAAGCATGTCTGGAACCTCGCCGCCTCAACCAGCCATGAACTGCTGGTCAAGCTGACTTACGCGTTGCTTGCACTACACCTCGGCGCCGTGGCCAAGCACCAGATTCTGGATAGGGACGAGGTGTTTTCCCACATGGCGGCTGGCGCCAAGCCCGGCTGGGGGGAGCCACGCGCCTGGCTGGCGGCGGCGGTCCTGGCCGGGGTCATCGCCGCCGGCTTTTTGTTTACGCCCAGCGTCAAGCTCGCCCCCGCCATCGCCGCTGTTCCGGCGCCTGCACCCGCGCCGCCGATCGCTACGCCTGCACCGGCGCTTCCCGCTCCCATGGTCGCGAACACCGTGGCCGACGCAGCACCGAAACCCGAAGTCCCAACACCGCCTGCCGCCTGGACTATCGACAAGACATCCACGCTGGGCTTCTCCACCGCCTGGTCCGGCCAGGCGATTGAGGGACGGTTCAAGACCTGGGACGGCGACATCCTGTTTTCACCGGATGCGCTGGATCAATCCAAGCTGACCATCCGGGTGCAGATCGCCTCGGCCGCCACAGGCGACGACCAACGCGACTCCACCCTGCCGACCGACGACTGGTTCAGCGCCGCGACCCATCCCACCGCCACCTTCACGGCCAGCCGTTTCACCAAGACGGGGCCGACCCAGTATATGGCCTATGGGACCCTGTCGCTTCGCGGCGTAAGCCGGCCAGTGCATGTCGCCTTCACCCTCAAGATCAAGGGCGATGCGGCGACAGCGATGGGCGAGGCCGATGTCGACCGCACCGTCTTCGGCGTCGGCCAGGGCGAATGGGCGGCGACGGATCAGATTCCGGCGAAGGTGAGGGTGCGGTTCGCGATTACGGCGACGAAGGAGATAAGCCGCTAACCCCGCCCGCCCCGACACCGGTCGGAGCAGTACTTCACCTCGTCCCAGACCTTTTCCCATTTCTTGCGCCAGGCGAAGGGGCGACCGCAGGTGGCGCAGATCTTAGAGGGCAGGTTCAGCTTCTTATGCGTCATGCCTCACTCCAGGCAGGCATAGGCGGCGTTGATCAGGCGGATGGCGCGGGGGTCGCCGATCAGCTCGGGCGATTGTTTATTCATCACGTAGGCGCCAGAAACCCGCCGTTCGGGATCGGCGAAGGCGCAGGAGCCGCCCCAGCCGGAATGACCGACGGTCTCTGCCCCCGGCCCGTAGATGAGAAGCCCTTCATTCCTCATCAGGCCGGCGCCCCAGGCTATGTCGAAGGGCAAAACCTTGTCCTGCCCCCTGATCCGCGCCCGCGTCGCCTGTGCGACTGTGGAGGGGGATAGAACCTGTTTGCCCGCCAGCCGCCCTTCGCAGGCCAACAGACTCATCAGCCGCGCCAGACTGTTCGCTGTTACATGGCCGTTGGCGGAGGGGATTTCTGCCCTTCGCCACTCGTCGCCGCCCCGTCCGCCCGGCGCGGCCCATTTGGTCAGGAAGGCGGCGCGCTTGATCTCGTCCAGCTTACCGAAGTCCGCGAAGCGCGTCGGCCGCTCCAGCTCCGCCACCCGATCAAACTCGCTGTCGGGCAGGCCGATCCAGAGGTCCAGATCGAATGGGACGGCGAAATCCTCCCGTAGCGCCCGGCCCATGGTGCGCCCGTCGATCCGGTGAAAAATCTCCCCCGCCAGATGGCCGAAGGTTATGGGGTGATAGCCCGACGCCGTTCCCGGCGGCCAGAGCGGGGTCATGGCGGCCAGCTTGTCGCAAATGGCGTCCCAGTCGAACCAGAGGGCAGGGTTCATCGGCGCCGCAAACCCGGCCAGGCCGGCCTGGTGCGACATCGCCTGCGCCACCGTGATCTCGCCCTTGCCGGCCTGGGCGAACTCGGGCCAGACGCTGGCGACGGTCTGGTCGTAGGACAGCCGCCCCTGGTCTACCAAACGGGCGATCAACAGGGCGGCGATAGCCTTTGTGGTAGAGAAGACCGGCGTCAGCGTCGCGGCGTCAAACGGGCGGGTGCGGGCACGATCCGCGAAGCCGCCATAAAGGTCCAGCACCACCTCGCCGTCGACCGCCAGGGTGAAACGGGCGCCCAGCTCCTCGCCGGCCGCAAAGGCCACCTCGAAAATCTCGCGAACAGGGTCGAATTGGGCGGGACTGATCATGCGGTAAGCCCTTATCGAGACCAACAAGGAAGCACCAGATCAAGCTATGATGGAGGGCCACCTCTGTTTAGCCGCTCAGCGACATGATCTCCGTATGATCGCCAGGTTTGGAAACTTTTAAGGGCGTCGGCGTCAGCAACGAAAAAACCTTGCCTTTCAATATCGTAGGCGCGGAGACCGAGATGGTCGAGGATCGTCCCAACCGCACCGACAGCTCCATCACCGCCGCGAACATGAAACATGAAGCTGTCCGTCTCCTCCTCTTTGCCTAAGTTGATCTCGATATCCCAATTCTCACCTTGCAAAGAGCCCCATGAGGGATCGGAAAAATCGGCCGACGGCGCAACCTCAAGAATCTTGGCGATCAGATCGGCGCGTTTTCCAAGGGCGGTAAATGCAAAGCCCTCCGGTAAATCCTCAAATAATTTTATGTCCGGCGGAAAATTCAGGACCAGAATATCCCAGCTCATCTGTTGGCCCCTTGACCCCAAGGCGCAACCCTGACTCATGACGAAACTAGGCCAACCTCGTATTATGACAACTGGACAAGTTGTCGCTTTGTTCCCATTCGCCCCTTGGCTCCGCCCCCCGTTTCAGGGCAGATAGGGGGATGACCATCCTCTATCCCATCGCCGAGACACCGGAGGCGGCTTTGCACGCGCCCTGCGGCCATGCGGCCCGGGCACGGGAAGCGGGCCGGCTGGCAGGCGGTCAGGTGGAGTTCGTCACCGACGTCGTCGGCCCGGCCTTCGCCACGCGCGAGGCGGCGCTGGACGCCTATGCCGGGCGGGTGGAGGATGATCGCCCAGGCCGTTCGATCGTACCAATCGAAGCGCGCTACTGCCAGCTTCGTCCTGTCAGCGTTGCGCCGGGCGTCAAGCCCAAGCCCAAGCCACCAGTCAAGCCTGCCTTTCGCGATGGTCGCCGCTGGCCCGCCCCGCCGGAGCCTTCAGACAGGACGGAAACCCTGTGGCGGCTCTCCATCTCCTATTGGCGCATCCGTCAGGCCGAGTCCGCAGCGCCGGAGATCGCCGCCCGCAAACTGCGCCGCGATCCCCTGGGCAAGGATCTGGAAGGCGCGGTGCTGGACGCCCTGGCCCGTCAGCCGCTGCGTCCCGTCCGGCCCCAGCGCGCGCTCGACATCGGCCTGTTCGAATTCCGCCCCCCGGACGATCCCAGTCTGATCATACCGGACGAGTGAGGGCCTCAGCCTCATGTGGCCTAGCCAACACAAAAAACTCAACCTTTCCTACGGCATATTTTTTTCCTACTTAAAGGAATGACCACGCCCCTTCGGTCGGTACAGAATAAAACTTGAATTTCGATCCTACATTTAGTGTCGAATTCAGAACGCTTTTGTGATAATTCAAAACTATTTCTGAGAAATTAAATGCAAATTAATGTCAAAGACGAATATAGTGAATGGTCTAGTGGTTTAGACTCTGAAATCGAATTCTGGGATAATTGGTTCAAAACGGGCGGCTCTTTGTGGCCCGATGATTTTACAGCGCGTTTTAATTTCCAAACCCCTTTTAATGGCTATGTTGGTCATCATCTAAATTTTGAAACTTCAGAATATACCGTTTTGGATGTTGGATCCGGTCCAATTACGAATCTTGGATACGTACATCAGGGTCGCCGAGTAGAAATTACGGCCGTTGATCCCCTGGCGGATGAGTATAACCAAATTATCGATAATTACGGACTTACTCCCCCAATAAGAACAATAAAGGGAATGGCAGAAAATTTATCAGATGTGCTTCCTGGTCGAAAATTTTCAGTAGTTCATTCCTGTAATGCATTAGACCATAGCGCCGACCCTATTATAGGGATCGGAGAGATGATGAAATTGTGCGCCCCAAACGGCACGATAATAATCACGGTTTTTAGGCGTGAGGGGATCGAAGAAAATTACTCTGGTCTTCATCAATGGAACTTCGACGAACACGAAAAAAAAGTGATTATTTTTTCCAAAAATAGAATTCGCTACCTCGATGAAATTGCACCTAATTACAAGTTTGAGATGATTTTTCCAAAAGATGCCAAGCCGACTATCGTTATATTAATAAAAAATCCTACTTTATAATTTTATCCAAATTTTTGCCTGCGTTTCGTCGTATCTTTTTCCTTTACGGCCGTCCCAGCGCCCGCTTTACGGCACGTTTCCACGGCGGTTGTGGGTGGGTGAAGGGGGCGAGGGTGTTGAGCCAGGCTTCGGCGGACTGGACCTGAGCCTCTTCGAACAGGCGGCCGAGGCCGTAAGTCTCCAGCGTCACGTCGAACCATTCGGCAAGGATGGCGTCATAGGCCTGTTCCAGCACGCGGCTGGCGGGGTCGAGGCCGGTGCAGATCAGAAGGCCAGTGGGAACAGAATCTAGGCAGTCAAGGGTCAGGCCCGGCCGATACCGGCGCAGGATGGGCAGGAGCTTCCAAACATCCCCAGTCCAATAGGGACGGTACTTAGCCGCGCCCGTGGTGCGGGCCGGATCGCCAGTCATGGCGGCGTCGCGGGGCAGGCAGTCGTGCAGCACAATGCCGGCCTCGGCGTGGCAATGGCGCTCGGTATTGATAAAATCGCGCAACAGGAAATCGAAGGCGTGCATGCCGTCTAGAAACGCCAGGTCGATGCGCGCGCCCATCACCTCCGTCAGGTCGTGTTCGGCGAAGAAGGCGTCGCTGGTGGTCTCAAACAGGCGACAGAAGGGCTTGTCGGCCTCCACGTCCACGGTCAGTTGGAACTTGGGATCGACGGCTACGGCGGCGCAGTGAGCGAGCTTGAGCGTCTCCCCGTGCAAAGCGCCGATCTCGAAATAGGTTGTGGGCTTGAGCCGGTCATGCAGGGCGGCGAGCGTCGTGAAATAATGAGGGCCATCCAGCCAGATCTCCCGCCCGCCCTGTCTCAAGATCGCAGCCATGACCCTCAGCTAATCCCCAATTCCACCCGCGACAAGCGGCCCACGGCGTCTGCGACCAACCGTCATCAAGCCTTGCTAAAATCGGGGTTTATCTAATGCCGATCCGAAACGCGACCTTCGCTGTTATCCATATTTGGAGAGCCTACGATGAAGATCACGCGCTTAGGTCTCGCCAGCCTTGTCTTGAGCCTTGGGGCGACCCTTGCCGGAGCTGAGACCCTGGAGGGCGTCTGGCGGCTGAGCGGAACGCCGGTGGAGCTGCGTTTCGCCCCTTGCGACGACGCCGTGTGCGGTCTGATCGAAACCTCGGCCCGCATCCAGGCCGATCCCAACGCCCTGGATCTCTATAACAGGAATCCCGCCCTCAGAAAACGACCGCTTAGGGGCGCGACCATGCTGGATCACCTGCGGTGGGAGGGCGCAGTTTGGAAGGGCAAGGTCTATCTTCCGGCCTCCGGCGCGACCTATGGCGTGACGGTGACGCGGGTGGACGCCAATACGCTTAGGGCCCAGGGCTGCGCCGCGCCGCTGCTTTGCCAGACCTCAACCCTGCTACGAAAGCCTTAATCCGCAGGTTTCTTGGGCGCGATATACTTTGCGTCCTCATCCCGCTCATAATCCGGCGTCGTATCTTCACCGAGTGTCGGGCCGAGGCCGCCGGGTGCTTCTGGCGCCACCAGGGGCTGGTCGATTAAAAGCTCCAGGAAGGCCTCGACCGGGGGCGGAGCGGGCGGAGGGAATTTTTCAGCGGACATAGGGACCCATCCTGGAAAACGGTGCACGACTCTAAAGACGCTCGAACCCGGCTTCGTTCCTTGATCCGGTCCCGACCCGCCCGACGCTGACACGGCCGCGCAAATCCGCTAACCCACGGCGCATGACGAGTCCCGCCCCCGCCCCTGCAAAATCCACCGCCGATCTCGCGGCCGAATATGGCCTGAAGCCGGATGAATACGCTCTGATCCTTGAGCGCCTGGGGCGGGAGCCAAACGGCGTAGAGCTGGGCGTATTTTCGGTGATGTGGAGCGAGCACTGCTCCTACAAGTCCTCTCGCCGCCATCTCCGAAAGTTGCCCATCACCGGCCCGCGCGTCATCTGCGGGCCGGGCGAGAATGCGGGCGTGGTCGACATCGGCGATGGCCAGGCCTGCATCTTCAAGATGGAGAGCCATAATCACCCCAGCTTTATCGAGCCCTATCAGGGGGCGGCGACGGGCGTGGGCGGCATTATGCGCGATGTCTTCACCATGGGCGCCCGCCCCATCGCCCTGCTCAACGCGCTGAGGTTCGGCAGCCCGGAGCATCCGCGCACGCGCCGTCTGGTGGCGGGCGTGGTGGCGGGCATTGGCGGCTACGGCAACTGCGTCGGCGTGCCGACCGTGGGCGGCGAGACCAATTTTCACCCCGGCTATGACGGCAATATCCTGGTCAACGCCATGTGCGTGGGCCTGGCCGACGCCGACAAGATCTTCTATTCCGCCGCTCCCGCCCCCGGCCTGCCCGTGGTCTATTTCGGCTCCAAGACGGGCCGGGACGGCATTCACGGCGCCACCATGGCCAGCCAGGAGTTCGATGAGGGTAGCGAGGACAAGCGCCCCACGGTTCAGGTGGGCGATCCCTTCGCCGAAAAGCTGCTGATCGAGGCGACGCTGGAGCTGATGGCCACCGGCGCGGTCGAAGCGATCCAGGATATGGGCGCGGCGGGTCTCACCTCCTCCTCCGTCGAAATGGCGGGCAAGGGCGCGGTGGGGATCGAGCTTGATCTGGACGCGGTGCCCCAGCGCGAAGTCGGCATGACCGCCTATGAGATGATGTTGTCCGAAAGCCAGGAGCGGATGCTGGCCATTCTCAAGCCCGGCCGGGAGGGCGAGGCCTATCGCATCTTCGAGAAATGGGGCTTGGACGCCGCCGTGATCGGTGCCACCACCGATACCGGTCGCATTGTGCTGCGGCACAAGGGCGAGGTGGTGTGCGATCTGCCGCTGTCTCCCCTGTCAGACGATGCGCCCAACTATGACCGGCCCTGGGTCCAGCCCGCCCTCCAGCCCCCGGTCGATCCCGCGACCGTGCCGGCGCCGGCGGACTGGGGCGCGGCGGTGCTCAAGTTGATGGCGTGCCCGGATATGGCGTCCAAGCGCTGGCTGTGGGAGCAGTATGATCGCCACGTCATGGCCGACACCCTGGCCGATAGCGCCACCGCCGCCGACGCCGGGATGGTGCGCGTGCACGGAACGAAGAAGGCGCTCGCCATGACCTCGGACGTCACGCCCCGCTATGTGCAGGTTGATCCTTATGAAGGCGGCAAACAGGCCGTGGCGGAGGCCTGGCGCAACCTGACCGCCGTGGGCGCCGACCCCATCGCCGTGACCGACAATCTGAACTTCGGCAATCCTGAGCGGCCCGAAATCATGGGCCAGATCGTGCGCGCCCTGGACGGCATGGGCGAGGCCTGTCGCGCGCTGGACTTCCCCATCGTGAGCGGCAATGTCTCCCTCTATAATGAGACCAACGGCGCGGCCATCCCGCCCACCCCCACCATCGGCGCCGTGGGTCTCCTGCCCGACTACGCCCACCGAGCCGGCTATGGCGGGCTGAAGGCGGGCATGACCCTGCTTCTGATCGGCGAGACCTGGGGCGAGCTAGGCTCCAGCCTCTACCTGCGCGAAATCCTCGGCCGGGAAGACGGCGCCCCGCCGCCGGTCGATCTCGCCGCCGAGCGCTGCAATGGCGACCTGATCCGCAAGCTGATACGCAGCGGCGCCCTCACCGTGGTGCACGACCTGTCCGACGGCGGCCTGATCGGCGCCCTAGCCGAGATGACGCTCGCCAGCGGCGTCGGCGCCTACATCACCCTGCCCGAAGGCCCCACCCCCGTCGCAGCGGCCTTTGGCGAAGACCAGGCCCGCTACCTCATCGCCCTCCCCTCCGACCACCTAGACACGCTGGACGAAGCAGCGGCGGCGGCCGGCGTCCCCTACACCGTGCTCGGCCAGGCCGGCGGCTGCGAACTAGCGGTGGACGGCCTGTTCGCCCTAGACCTCGACGACCTGCGGGCGGCCCACGAAGGCTGGATGCCGGGGTTTATGGGGGAGGTTGTTTAAAGGACTTATTTTCTCTCCTCTCGCGCAGCGAGGAAAGGGGACCACAACGTGGAGAAGGAGCATTGCGCAGAATCAGCAGCGCCGATAAAGAACTTTTCATGAACAAATGGCTCGCCGCTGTCAAAGTGGCCGTATAAACTCATCTCTTACAAATTCGATAATCCGCTACGCTTGAGCATGTCCGTCGACCGATTCGTACCTGCCGATATTCTGGAGCGTTACGGCGTTCATGACTAGCGCAATGGGCTGGCCGTGCTGAGCGCGGCGTGCCCGAACGAATGGGCGGACATTTTGGCGGCTCTCGGGAGCTTTCACTTATACCATACTGAAATCGCCACACCGGGCGGCCGCAAGTCGCTGATCGCCGATCGGCTGGATGGCGCGCTGAAGGGTTTAGGTCGGAAGGAAAAGCGCTTCGATACGCGCATTACTGTTGATGACGTCGAGCACCCATCGCCTATCCATGAAGTGGACGTTTTCAAAGGCCGGGTTGCGCTAGAAGTCGAGTGGAACAACAAAGATCCGTTCTTCGACCGAGACCTCAATAACTTTCGCCTGCTATTCGACCTCCGCGTGATTGATGTTGGCG
>Ga0116226_10001857_pt1 | contig 18344 bp, 13 predicted proteins | sample S1TSphfallax_FD_89692 | JGI IMG/M metagenome (GOLD analysis project Ga0116226, IMG submission 89692) | Host-associated microbial communities from peat moss isolated from Minnesota, USA - S1T2_Fa - Sphagnum fallax MG | ecosystem: Host-associated > Plants > Peat moss > Unclassified | place: USA... | reverse complement strand
TCGAACAGATGGCAGAACGGTTTCACCATCGCGCGATCCGTGGGTTTGACCAGCGAAGCGGCTTCGGCCGATAGCACCTGAGAGAGCTCGTTGACGATGCGTGTCCAGCCATCCGCGCCAAGCGCGGCGGAGTGGATGGTGAGCACCAAGGCATCGACCTGCGAGGTTGTTGTTGTTTTCAAACAGGCATCCCTACCCTATCCGATCGACCCGCCCCCCAAATCTTACCAGCTGCCCTGGCAAACGCGCCACATGGAGAGTCGCGCCTGCGCGAACGCGCTCGGCGCCTTTCCGGTCGGACGTCGCCTGCGGCGGTGCGGCATCATGGGCGCCGCTGACGGCTGTCTCCTCCCGTCTGACCTAGCAATAGTGGAGTCGCCCGACAGGCGCAAGGGTTCGCGCCCATGAATACTGGCGCCCATCGACATCACTCAGCAACGCCAGGAGAATCCACATGAGACCCGCCATCGTCTTTCCGCAATATGCACTCGCCGTTTGGACGCTCTGCACACCGCTGGTCGTCGGTGTCATCGAATGGTTTGTATCACGGCATCAGCGTAGCGAGCTGACACGTCCAGCGGGTCGGCCCGGCTATGCGGACTAGGTCCGAGGTGCAAGTTCGCGATCGCCACCTCTAATTCGCTTTGCATGAACGGTTTGGTGAGTCGCGGAAACGATGAATCGATGTCGTCGACATCCGCGAAGCCGGACACGATCAAGGTCTTGGTGGTCGGGTGTCGACTTCTGACCAACCGTGCGAGCTGGACGCCGGTCATGCCCGGCATCAAGTGGTCCGTGATCAACAGGGCCGGCGAGAAGCCTCCGTCGATCGCCGCGAGGGCGGATTCAGCCGACGAGGCTTCTCGGACCTCGAACCCCATGGCATTCAACATGTCAGCGGTGCTCACCCGAATATTCGCTTCGTCGTCGACCAACAGCGCGGTACCCGCCCACAGCGAGTGATGTTGGCGGGTGGTCCCGAGGCTCGCCGTGGGACATTCACCGCTCTCGGGCAACCAGATCGATACTCGGGTGCCCTTACCGACCTCACTGTCGATCGTCAGGGCGCCGCCCAACTGCGATGCCAGACCATGAGCCATCGACAGACCGAGACCGGTCCCTTGACCCACACCCTTCGTGGAGAAAAATGGTTCGATCGCTCGGGAAACAGTCGCCGCGTCCATGCCGCGACCCGTATCGGCGACCCGCAGTCTGACGTAACGGCCCGCCTTCAAGGATGAAACGTCGCCGGCCCTCAATTCCATCGCTGCGACCGACAGCTCAATGACTCCAGGGCCATCCAGGGCATCACGCGCATTGACGGCCAGATTGAGGACCGCCATCTCCAATTGATTGGGATCGGCCTTGGCGAAGGGAAGGTGTTCGGCGACCTTGATAGTGCAGATGACCTGCGGACCGACCGTGCTGCTGATGAGATCCGCCAACCCCTTGATCAATGCTCCCACATCAATCACTGTCGCCTGCAAAGGTTGTCGGCGAGCAAAGGCGAGCAGACGCTGGACCAAGACTTTGGCGCGTTGCGCCGACTGGAGAGCGGCATCGATCAGTCGCTGTTCACGCGCACCGCCAAGCCCGCGCCGATCCAGGATGTCCAAGCTACCGATGATCGGGGTCAGCAGATTGTTGAAGTCATGCGCGACGCCGCCAGTCAGCTGCCCCATGGCTTCGAGTTTCTGGGTCTGCATCAGCGCCGCTTGTGCTTGGGCCAGTCGGGCCTGGTCCCGAAGGCGTTCGGTGATATCGCGTGCGAATTGAAAGGCACCAATCTGCGCACCCGTCGCATCCCGCAAGGGGCAGTACTTGATCTCGTACGTGGAACGCCCCGGATTGAGGCTGCCCCGCTGTTCGATGAGGACAAACTCCTCACCGCCCAGCACCCGGCTCCAAGCCGCCTCGAGCGGCCGAAGTATATCAGCGCGGTCAGCAAAGAGGTCGATCAGATTGTGACCGACTTGCGCGCGGACCCCATAGACGCGTTCGAACTCGTCGGCATTGGCCGCATTGATGGCAGTAATGTTGTAGTCGAGGTCGATGGCCATGACCATGACGTCCGTCGTTTCGACCAAGGTAGCCAATAGATTGCGCTCGCCGGTGCGGGCGATCACCTCCAACTCGAGGGAATCACGCGAGCGCTGCAAAACGCGCCTGGCTTGGACGATGTCTTCGATATCGGTGAAGCTTCCATACCATCGAGTAACGACGCCGTCGGCGTCCCGTTCGGGCTGCGCACTCGCCAACACCCATCGATGAGCGCCAGAATGATGTCGAAGGCGGAACTCCAGGCGATAGGCAGAGCCGCTGTCGAACGTCAGCCGCCATGCAGCGCGCGCGACATCGCGGTCTTCGGGATGCAGCAGGTTGCACCAGCCATCGCCGTCGGTCGAACCAATCGGCATACCGGTGAATTCGTACCAGCGGGCATTATAATAGTCATGAGCGCCGCCAGGCCCCGCGGCCCAGACCATTTGCGGCATGGAATCGGCGATCAGGCGAAATCTCGCCTCGGTCTTGGCCGCGGCGATCTCAGCCTTCATCTGCGGAGATATATCCGTATTCACACCAAACCAGTTCGTGACTTTCCCGTGGGCGTCGAATGCCGGGTTGATGCGCGTCAGAAAGGGGCGATAAACACCATCCGCCCCTTTGATGGGAAAGACCATTTCGAACGGCTCGGCGGAGGCGATCGCCTCGCTCCATCGGTCGAGGACGAGGCCCAAATTTTTGGGGTCATGCACCGACTGCCAACCCCAGCCCTGCATCTTCGCCGGCGTCGTGCCGGTGTACTCGTACCAGCGCGGGTTATACCAAGTGATATAACCCGATGCATCCGCGATCCAACAGAGAGCGGGAATGTTTTCGGCGAGGCGGCGAAACAGTTGATCATCGACCGGGCCGCCGAGGACATTATGGTTCGCTCTCACCTCGCCGGCCATCACGATTTCCTCGAAGCAACCTCCTCGCGTACTGTAACCGTCGAGGCTCGCCGCATTGAATCAATCGGTGTCGGAAAATGCTGTCGGCGATTGTCCGCGATTTTCTGACATGACACGCGCCACCACTCTACCCGGTAACCCGAGGGCGCGCAGCGATCCGCTATAAAGCGAGGCGTGATTCCTCGGCATGCCACCGAAGTAATCGGCGTGCGAGTTGTTGATACAGGACGTCGCCAGCACGGCCGCTGTCGCGACGGTCAGGCTGAGTTGCGCCATCCTTCCGCTACCCGGCCGCGCCGATGCCCGTCCCGACCAGGCGCTAGACGGTCGCATGCCCGCCCGTCGCATCATTGCCACCAGTCGCAACAGCGCGAGCAGCACCAGGAACGGCACCGTCATCGCACCACCGTCCAAATGCGGGATTCCATCCCCCTGCTCTCCTGCGCCTAGGCTGGCGCTTTATATGGGGGCTTCATTATCAGGCTGTCATTGGATCGAAGAACACCCCCCCTTTTGAGGGGACTCACGGTTTGGATGCTAGCGCCTCGCCGGACTACCCGGTCCGGGCCAGCCTCTCCGCGGGCCGCATATTCCTAGGCCGGTTTGGCCGCCGGAATCGGCAAACCATGGATGCGCTTGCCGGTGGCGGCGAAGATCGCATTCGCGAGGGCCGGTCCCGCGGGAGCGACTCCCGGCTCACCGACACCGGTCGGTGCCTCGGTGGACGGCACGATGTGCACCTCGACTTTCGGCATCTCGTTCATGCGCAGCACGCGATAGCCGTCGAAGTTATTTTGTTGCACGCGGCCGTCTTTGAGCGTGATCGCACCGTAAAGCGCGGCGCCGAGACCGAAACCGATGCCTCCCTCCATCTGTGCGGTGATGACGTCCGGGTTGATCGGCGTGCCACAGTCGACTGCGCACACCACGCGCTCGACCTTGACCTTGCCGGCATCGTCCACGCTGACCTCGACGACTTGCGCGACATAGGTCTTGAACGCCTCGGCCACCGCGATGCCGCGACCCCTGCCCTTCGGCAACGGCTCGGAACTCCAGCCGGCTTTTTCGGCGGCCATTTCAAGCACGGCCTTCATGCGTGGATGGTGTTCCAACAGCTTGCGGCGAAATCCATAGGGATCCGCCCCGGCGGCATGGGCGACTTCGTCCATGAAGGTTTCGACGGCAAACGTGGTGTGCGAGCTGCCGACCACGCGCCACCACAGGACGGGCACGCCGGTCTTCGTGGTCGACAAGTCCACCGACAGATTCGGGATTGCATAGGCCATCGTCGAGGCGCCTTCCACCGAGGTGGGGTCGATGCCGTCCTTCACCATGCCGGCCATGATGGTATCGGCCATGATGGACTGGCCGACGATCACCTGGCGCCACGCGGTAAGCTCTCCCTGAGCATCGAGGCCGGCCTCCAATTTATGGAAGTACATCGGGCGGTACAGTCCGCCACGGATGTCGTCTTCGCGGGTCCACTGCAATTTGATCGGCGTGCCGTCGGCGCCATGCGCTTTCGCGATCGAGACCGCCTCGACGATATAATCCGAACCTGCGTTGGCACGTCGCCCGAAGCTTCCGCCGGCGTAGAGCGTATGGATGCTGACCTGCTGTGGATCGAGTCCGGCGGTCCGCGCCGCGTTGGCCTGATCCACCGTTTGAAATTGGTCGCCGGCCCAGATCTCACAACGAGTCGCCGTCAGTTTGACAACCGCGTCCAGGGGTTCCATCGGGGCATGGGCGAGGTAGGGAAATTCATAGCTGGCGGAGACGGTGCGGGCCGCGCCGTGCAACGCCGCGGCGGCATCGCCGTCTCTGCGTGCCGGCAGCGCCGGCTGGTCGGCGAGCCGCCGATACTCGCTCATCAAGTCGGCGGAGCTCCGTTTCTCCGCATGGGTGTCGTCCCAATCGACCACCAGCGCGTCCCGTCCTTGTTTGGCGGCCCAGAAATTCTTCGCGATGATGGCAACGCCACGCGGCACCTGAACCACCTTCACGACGCCCGGGACTGCGGCAGCGGCGGTCGGATCGAAGGATTTGACCGTGGCTCCAAACAGCGGTGGCCGCTCGAGCAGCGCGACCAGCATGCCCGGCATGACGACGTCCAACGTGAATTGCGCGGTGCCATTGACCTTGGCGGGCACGTCGACGCGCGGGCTATGACGGCCGATCAACGTGAAATCTTTCGGCTCCTTGAGCTGCACGGTGTCCGGCACCGGCAGAGCCGACGCCTGGGTCACGAGGGCCCCGTAGGTGGTCTGACGCTTGCTACCGGTGTGGTGCACCACCCCCTTGTCGACGGTCAGTTCCGCGACCGGAACCCCCCACTCATGACTCGCGGCGGTGAGCAGCATCGCACGCGCCTTCGCGCCGGCTTCACGCAGCTGGGTCCAGGAGTTCGCCATCGCAGAGCTGCCGCCGGTGCCTTGCATCGTTCCGAAGGCAAGATTGGCGTAACGTTTAGCGTCCGCCGGCGCGCTTTCGACCCGCACCAGGCTCCAATCGGCGTCGAGCTCGTCGGCCAGCACTGTGGCGATACCGGTATAAGAACCCTGACCCATCTCCAGGTGTTTGGCGATCACGGTGACCGTGTCGTCGGTTCCGACCCGGACGAAGGCGTTGGGCGCAAACGGTGTGCCTGACGCCATCGCCAGAGCGCGGCGGGTCGTGCCACCCCATTCGAAGCCGATCGTGAGCGCCAGTGCCGAGACGCTGCCGGCGGTCTTCAGGAAATCGCGCCGGGACGTGTGTTTGAGATCGACGCTATCGGTACTCATGGTTTAGGCCTTCATCGACTGGGCCGCGGTATGAATGGCCGCTCGGATACGTGAATAGGTCGCGCAGCGGCAGATGTTGCCGCTCATCGCGGCATCGATGTCGGCATCCGTGGGCATCGCGTTCTGGGTGAGTAACGCCGCCGCGGACATTACCTGGCCGGACTGGCAGTAGCCACACTGGGGCACTTGGAGCTGGGTCCAGGCCGCCTGCACCGCCTTGGCCGCTTTTCCCTGCAGACCTTCGATGGTGGTCACGTGCTTGCCCGCCACCGCCGACAGCGGCGTGACGCAGGATCTGATCGCCTGGCCCTCGAGGTGCACGGTACAGGCTCCGCACAGCGCCATCCCGCAACCGAATTTGGTACCCGGCAGCGCGGCGACTTCGCGCACGGCCCAGAGCAGCGGCATGCTGGGGTCGGCGTCCAACGTGGTCGGGGCGCCGTTCAGGACGAAGGATGTGGCCATACAAGGACTCCGCGAGTGGATCCACGTAGTCTACACCGTCAGCCGTTGATAACTGTCAACTCGCCGTAAATTCGACCTCGAGGGAAGCGGGCCCATAGGCGAAGAAATGGGCGCGATAGGTCACCGCATCCAATGCCGGCGCCAGCCGAATGTTACGCAAACGCTGCACGAGCCGGGTGAACGCGATTCGCAATTCAGCCCGGGCCAGTTGGTTGCCCACACAGAAATGGGCACCCAAGCCGAAGCTCAGGTGTTGCGCGGCATTCTTGCGGTCGAGATTCACGGCATCCGGGTCGGGGAATTTCGCGGGGTCGCGATTAGCGGCGCCCCAGCTCAGCACCACGGTGGCGCCCACCGGAATCGTCACGTGATCGACGATGATCTCGTTACGCACGACGCGAAACAACCCTTGGACGGGGGCATCCAGACGAAGTACTTCTTCCACGAAGGTATCGACCGCACCCGACTGGGTGCGCAGTGCGTCCTGCAGCGATGGGGTCTCGGCCAGGCGCCGCATCCCTGAGCCGAGCGAGTTGGCCGTGGTCTCGTGCCCCGCCGGCACCAACATTTGGATGACGCTGAGCAACTCGGCCGTATTCATCTTGCCGTCATCGGATGCCTGGACGAGATCACTGAGCAGCACCGGCCCCGGATGGGTCCGGTAGTGGGCGATCCGGGTCATCAGGTATTGCTGTAACGCGCACACCTCGCGCGTCAGTTCCAGTTCCCGCTCCGGCGTCAGGATGGGATCCATCTGGGCGAGCAGCACATTCGACCACCGCCTGAAATTGGCCTGGTCCGCCTCTGGAATTCCGAACTCCTCACCGAATATCAGCAGCGGCAGTTGTAACGCGAACTCGCTCATGAATTCCACGTGGCCCGACGCGATGAAGCCGTCGATCAGCCGGTCCACGGTCGCCTCGATCTTCGGAACGATGGTCTTCATTCGACTGGGCAGGAACGCGCGTTCCACGAAGGCGCGAAACCGTCCATGATCGGGAGGATCGTTGTTGACCAGCGAATGCACCGGCATCCATCCTTGTTCGTGATAGATGCTGCGCACTTGATCCGCCACGGTGGAGCCCTCGCGAATCGCGATCTGTCCAGCGCGGCTCGACAGATTCGTGACATCGACCGTGGCCTTGCGTACCGCATCGTAGGTGGTCAGTACATAAAAGCCGGTGATCGGATCAATGTAGACGGGACTCTTGCTGCGAACCTCGGCATAGCGCGAGAACGGACACTTCTGGGTCTCCGGATCCACAAAGCTGATGGGGTTGGTCGCCATTGTCATCCCTCGCGTGTTGAAGCGTTATTCGATGGTCGCGACGAGGGCGCCGACGGCATAAACCCCGCCCACTTCACCGACGATGCGCAACTTGCCCGACGCCGGCGCCTCGATCTCGTTGGTCGATTTGTCCAACTCGATGCTGTAGAGCGGCTGACCTTCGACCACGGTGGCACCGTCCTCCGCGCACCATTCGGCGATGGTCCCCTCGGTCATGCTCACCCCTATCTTCGGTATGCGGATCTCGGTGGTCATCGTTACCTCGTCAGCGTCTTGCGTATGGCGGCTTCCAGGCCCGCACGATTGAACAGATAAGCCTTCTCCAGCGGCGGCGAAAAAGGCACCGGGCAATAGGCTGAGCCCACGCGCGCGACCGGCGCCCGCAGTTCCGAAAACAGCGCTTCGTGGATGCAGCTGGAGATTTCGGCGCCGACACCGAACGCGCGCACGGCCTCATGCACGACCACCGCACGTCGGGTCTTCGCCACCGAAGCCACGACGGTCGCCTGATCGAACGGGGCAATGGTGCGCAAATCGACGACCTCGAGCGAAATGCCTTCCCGTTGCATCTCATCCGCCAGCGCCAGTGCGGGCGCGATGCTCGGACCATAGCCGATGACGGTCACATCCGTGCCTTCACGCACGATGCTGGCGCAACCCAAGGGCACACGGTAGCCGGGTGGCGGCGGCGCGCCCGTCACGCCGTAGGCGAGCGTATGTTCGATGAAGATACACGGATCATCGTCCTCGATACAGGACAGCAACAAGCCTTTTGCGTCGGCAGGATTCGAGGCCATGACCACCTTGAGCCCCGGCACATGAGCGAACCACGCCTCCAGCATGTCCGAGTGCTGCCCACCGAAGCCGGCGCCGGCGCCGGTGGCCGTGCGGATCGTGATCGGAACGCTGGTCTGACCACCGGACATGAAGCGCAGCTTGGCCGCATGGTTGACGATCTGATCCATGGCGACCGTCATGAAATTCATCAGCATGATTTCCGCCACCGGCCGATAACCGACCAGCGCCGCGCCGATGGCCGCACCGACAATGGCCTGCTCCGCAATCGGAGTGGAACGTACCCGTGCCGTGCCATATTTCGCGGATAACCCTTTGGTCGCCGTGAAAACGCCTCCTCCTTGGCCATCCGCGATGTCCTCGCCGAGCAGAATGACGCGCGGATTCGCGGCCATCGCCTCATCCATGGCGAGATTGACGGCCTGCGTGAAGTTGATCTTCTTTGAGGGTGTCTTCGCCACGGCATTCATACGCTGATCTCCGCGGTCCCCGTGATCGGCGCTTTCAGCACATCGACGCGGACTTCACTGGCATCCGGGTAGGGGCTATCCAGCGCATACTGCGCGGCATCGTCGATTTCCGCCGCAATCTGCGCGTCGATCGCGTTCAATACCGACTCGCTGACGCCGCGGTCGATGAGCTTGCGCCGAAAGGCCGGCAACGGGTCCGCCGCTTTGGCCGCCGCCATTTCCGGCTCGGGGATGTAATGGCTGTCATCCCCCAGCAAGTGTCCCAAGAATCGAAACGTTTTCGCCTCGATGAAGGTTGGCCCCTGGCCCGCGCGGGCGCGTTCGACGGCCTCAGCCGCCACGGCGAACATGGCAAAGGCATCGTTGCCGTCGACTTGAACTCCCTTCATGCCGTAGCCCAATGCACGGTCGATCAGCTCCTTCGCACCCGTGGACATGGCCTGGGGCGTGTGTTCGCCGTACAGGTTGTTCTGGCATACGAAAATGACGGGCAGCATCCAGATTTGCGCGAGGTTCAGCGCCTCGTGAAAGGCACCAATGTTGGTCGAGCCATCGCCGAAACACACGACGGTGACTTTGCCGTCGCCCGCAAGCTGGCTCGCCAGGGCAAGCCCGTTGGCGATGGGCAAGCCCGCACCCACGATGCCCGTGGTCACCATGACACCACTGTCAGGATGGGTGATGTGCATGGGGCCGCCCTTGCCCTTGCACGTTCCCGTCACTTTCCCCGCAAACTCGGCCCACAAAAGCCGCGCCGGTATTCCCTTGGCGAGCTGATCGTGGATGCCGCGATAGGTGGTGACGAGATAGTCGCTCTTCTCGATCGTCGTCATCAGCGCGGCGGACAAAATCTCTTGTCCGCGAGGACTGTAGTAGAGGATCTGGAGCTGTCCGCTGCTGATCATTTTCTGGAATCTCTCGTCCGCAACCCGAATCAGCGTGGCGCGACGATAGATGTCGAGCAGCGTGTCCTCGGTCACGCCGAGTGCGTTGCCGCCCCCGATGGCGTTGCCGGCGCTCATCCTGCCGTCATCCCACAGTCCACCGCGATCGACGCACCGGTGATGCCCGACGCGCCGGACGAGGCGAGAAACACCGCCACCGAGGCGATCTCCCGGGGGTCGAGCAAACGGCCGGTGGGATGATATACCTTGAGTCCCTCGAGCGCCGCGGACGGATCGGGAGAGGATGCAAGAATGCGCTCCACCATCGGCGTCATCACGATCCCCGGCAGGATGGCGTTGACGCGGATGGGGTAACGTTGTTCGGCGCAATGCAATGCGGTGGTGCGCGTCAGCGAGACGACGGCCGCCTTGGACGCCGCATACGCGGAGGTCCACGACTGGGCCTTGACGGCATTCGCCGAGGCGATGTTGACGATGGCGGTTTCCGACTCACTTGACTTCATCACCAAAATGGCCTCGCGGCAACCGATGAACACCCCTTTGGTATTGACGTCGAGCGTGCGCATCAAGGCCTCGGGAGTCACCGCTTCGATACCGCCGACCTCCAATATACCGGCGACGTTGATCAACACGTCGAGCCGTCCCTCCCGCGCCTTCACGTCCGCGATCGTATTGCGCCACTGCGACTCACTCGACACATCGAGCGATACGCTGCGCAGCGCGTCACCCCACTTGGAGAAACGCCCATCGATCGGCGCGATATCCGCGGCGACCACCCGCGCCCCGCTCTCGAGAAACGCCATGGCAACGGCGGCCCCCATGCCCGAGGCCGCCCCCGTGACCAGCGCCACCTTGTGAACTTCAGGCATCGGGTTCTCCTTCGTGGCTCTCAAAAACTGTACTTGAGGTCAATGCCGAACATCCGCGGCCGGCCTGGCGATGCCTGGTTAAGGCCTAGATCCGCTCCCTGCGGAATGCCACCCACATAGTACTGCTGATTCGTGAGGTTACGAACGTACAGGCTGCCCGCGAGTCCGGTATTGCGTATCTTCGACCAGTCCAGGCGTAGATTGACCAGCCTGTAGGAGGGCAGCTCGGTGCCCGGATTGATCGTCGAGTTCAAGTTCGAGAAGTACTGTGCACTCTGTATATAGTAATCAGCGCGCAGCGACAGGTCCCCTAACGTGCCCGGCAGCGATTCAGTCGCCTGTGCGAACAACGTGCCCGACCAGCGCGGCGTATCTCCATAGGGTCCGAAGGCCAGCGTGTTGCCAAAATAGCTGACCGTGGGATCGGTGTAGCGCGCGTCCGCGTACGTGACCGAGCCGCCCACCTGAAGCCATGAAAGGGGACGAATTTCCCCCTCGGACTCGAGGCCGGTGATCTCAGCGCGCGGCACGTTCACCGTGATCGCCAGCGGATTACCGTCGAGGATCAAGTAGGCGGTTCGCTGGATGTCGTCGACCCATTGGTTGTACGCCGCCAGGTTGAGCCGCACTGGCATGTCTGCCACCCGACCCGAGAACTTGGCGCCGATCTCCACATCCTTGGTGGTTTCGGGTTTGAAGACGTTGCCGCCACCCGACGCGTAGGCTGGCAACGCAGGCGACGTGCCGTTGAAGCCGCCGGTTCGCCAGCTGGCGCGTGTTGCCGCGTAGAACAACAGATCCGGCGTTGCCTGATACTCGACGCTCAAATTCCAGCTCGGTTTTCTGGCGGACTGCTGCTCGGGATCCGCTCCAGCGAAGATCGAGCCGTTGAGCTCCTCGATGCCGGTATCTTCCCAGGTCTCCCGCAAGCCCGCGGTCACACTGAACCCCCCGCCCAGCGAGAGCGTCTCCTGGGTGAACAATGCGCGCGAGCGATCGGTGATCTGCCAGTGATAGCGAACCGGCGTGCCGGGAATCACGGGACTCAAGTCGAAAGCTTCCAGCGGGTAATCGTCCTGATCCTGCTCGTAGGAGTAATACGCGCCGGCCAGGAAATTCAACGCGTCGTCAAAGGCTCTGCCTTGCACCTGCAATTCATCGGAAACCTGTCTCACGCGGAATACTTCGGCCATCGGATCCGTTTCGGAGCCGGCGGCAAAGATCGGATAATTCGTGCCGTCGAAGTCGTTCTGCTCCGACGAGCGCGAGTGGGTGTAGCCGAAGATGTTCTTGACCTTGAGGTCGGGATTCACGTCATAAGCCGTGTTGTTGATGAAAAATCCTGCATTGGCGTCGTGCTCGGCCGGGAAATCCACGTTGGCATTCCAGGGCCCCAGCGACTTTTGATAAGCGACGAATGCGTAAACACCGCCAGGATAGGCACGGGGATGCGCCGCGAGGAAGGCCGCGAAACCCGGAAACGCGGGGTTGTAGAGACAGGCCACCGCCGACAGCAGTGGAATGCCGTTGTTGGTCGAGCCGCAGGCATTGGCCGAATACAGCTGGGTCGGCGCGTTGGTGCCGCCGAAATGACCGTACTGAAACGTCGACGTGTTCTCCAAGCCCTCGATGGGCTTCAGGGTCAGCGAGACTCGTCCCACCGAAGTGGCGGCCCCGCCCAGCCAGCCGTCGTCATAGAGGTTGTGCACGTAGCCGCGGCTGTCGAGCGTGAGGCCTGCGACCCGCAGCAGCACCTTGTCGTCGACGATGGGGAGGTTGATCGCTCCCTGGTATTCGCGCGTGTCGTAGTTGCCGAGGCGTGCCTCCACATAGCCACCGAAGTCATTGGTGGGCTTCTGGGATTCGTACAGAACCGCGCCGCCGGTTGCGTTGCGCCCGAAGAGCGTGCCCTGAGGGCCTTTGAGCACTTGAACGCTCTGTAGATCGAAGAACGCGGTGGAGGTGTTGGCGGATACCTGAACTTCGTCGATGTACGGCAGAACCCCCGGCGAGGAACCCGAAAACGCGTCCACTGACTGCCCGCGTATCGAATAATTGAGCTGATTTTGGCTGCTGGTCTGGCGAATCGTGAGACCCGGAGTCGCCGATTGCAGGTCCGCTTCGGTCGTGATCTGATGTGCGGCGAGTTGCTCGGAGCCAAACGCCGTTATCGCCAACGGAACCCGCTCGAGACTCTCATCACGGCGTCGAGCCGTGACCACCACTTCATCGAGGCTGTCGCTGGCCGCCGGTTGCACCGTGTCGGTGTCCGCCATGCCAGGTGCCGCGCCCGCCAAACTCAAACACATGAAAGCAATTCGATAACCGTTAGTCATTCCCCCACTCCTGATCCGCGCCGCGAATACCGCGGCGTTATTTATTGTTTCGTGCCAGCCTCAACGTAAGGTCGCATATTGACGGGCCGGAAAAAATGCCCCGGAATGCAACACACCTTTGCAAAAACCGCGAAGAGCCTGCATGACGTTTCGTGACCTTAGGTCGCCGCTCGCGCGATCAGCGCCTTTTGAATTTCCCGCGCCCCGCCGAAGATGGTGTTCGCACGACTGTTGAGATAGCGTGACACCAAGCCCTGCTCTGCGCGGACGCCTGGCACGTCGTGCAGCGGTCGCCGGCTCTCCCAGCGAATGGCATCTCTTCCCAAGAGTCGGATGCCGAGTTCCGTGACGGCCTGTTGTATTTCGCTGGCGCGCAGCTTCAGCATGGAAGCCGCGGCCGGCGAGGCGCCCGTGCAGCCGAGCAAGGTGCGCAATTCCAGCATCTCCAACGCATCGATATCGATGGCCACCTCGGCGTATTCCCGCCAGAAAGCCGGCGGGTCGGCAGGTTCGCGACGCAGCGCAATCTCCCGTAGCTCGGACATCAGACGACGATGTCCCGCGGACATGATGTCGCCGCCCCGCTCGTAGTCGAGCATGAACTTGGCGATCGCCCACCCTTGACCCTCATCGCCCACGCGGTTCGTTACCGGGACCCGGACGTCGTCGAAGAAAATCTGATTGAGTTCGTGATCGCCACCGATCGTCATGATGGGTCGGATCGTGATTCCCGCCGAACGCATGTCGATCAGAAGAAAGCTGATCCCTTCACGGCGTCCGCCAGCGGCTCCGGTGCGCACCAATGCCGCCATGAAGTGCGCAAAATGTCCGTGCGTGGTCCAGATCTTAGTTCCATTGACGATGTAATCGCCGTCCTCGCGCAGCGCCCGGGTGCTCAAGGCGGCAAGATCCGATCCCGCGCCGGGCTCCGAGAAGCCCTGGCACCAAAGCTCTTCGCCCGACACGATGGGGGGCAGGAAACGTGCGACCTGCGCGGGCGAACCGAAATGCATGAGGACCGGTCCGACCAGCGACAGTCCGATCGGCGAGATGATGGGTGCTCCCATGACCGTGCTCTCGTGCGCCCAGATATAGCGCTGCTCGGCGGTCCAGCCAGGTCCACCGTGTGCTCGCGGCCAATTCGAAGCCGACCAGCCCTGACGATACAGCGTCCGATGCCATCGATCCGCGATGTCGGCCTCGGGGTACACGGTCGTCGTCAGTTGTTGCGCGACCACCAAAGGCTCGGACAGCGCGCTCTTCAAGAACGCACGAACCTCGTTGCGAAACTCGAGATTGGGCGGGTCGAGAGCAAGAGGGGCATCCGCCGCCAGCCGTTCTGAGTGAGCGAGGTACGTGCCGGCCACGCCGTCATTCCGCGCAAGGTCCGCGTAACGGTTCAGATGCCACCCGCGTGATCCCCACAGCACGTCGAAGGCGAGCAGTCGCTTGGCGTAGGACCCCACGTTGAGTTCTTCCGTGACGCCCATGGCGCCATGCATCTGAATCGCTTGCTGCGCAATCAAACGCGCCGCTCGCCCGACCTTCACCTTGGCGGAACTCACCGCACGCGCCCGAAAGGACGGATCAGAGGCCAGGGCCGCAACGGCCAGCTGGGTGACTGCGCGCGCTTCCTCGCAGGCCGTCAGGAGGTCAGCCCGATAATGTTCGATGACCTGGAACTGCGCGAGCGGCTTCTTGAATTGGACCCGCGAATTCGTGTAGCTGATCGTCGCTTCGACCAGAAAGGACATCGCACCGACGGCGTCGGCACAGGCCATGGCAGTACTTCGGTCGCTCATGACCTGCATGAGTTCCGGGACCTCATGCTCACTCAGTAAAATCGCCTCCACCGCGTCCAATACGAGGTCGGCCGCATCGCACGAGCCCAGACACCGAACCGGCGTCACTCCCATCCCCGGCGCGTTGGCGTGCACCAGGAATAGCCGTAGAACGCCATCGTCGGCGGAGCCCGGCAAGAGAAAATGGCCGGCCGAGTCGCCGCCCAAAACCAAGGGCTGTTCACCGCTCAACCTCCAACCGCCCGCCCCGCCGACCGCACGCTGAGCCGTAAGCCGCGCTTGGTCGGCCGCCACGACCCGTTCATCGCCGTTCACCGCGGCAGTCAGTAACGACTTCGCCGCCGGAACGTCCAAGGCGCCGAGCAACCCCGCGGCCGTGACCATGGCGGGCACATAGGGTGACTTGCAGCAGGCATAGCCCAGCTGCTCGATGAATACCGCCAGCGACGAATCGGGCGCCCCAGCGCCACCGGCGGACTCCGCCACCGGTAACGACAACCATCCCATCTCGGCAAATTCACGCCAGGACGGCGCGGCCGCATCGAATGCGTCGCTGCGCAACCAGCGCCGCGCACTATCCGCAAGCAGCGCATCCTCACTGGAAGCTGAGAGATTCATTCGGAGGAAATCACCAACGGCCGGCGTAAGGCATCGCGCAGCTGGTCTTTACGGATTTTGCCGGAGGCCGTGCGCGGAAAATCATCGACATACTCGACCCGCTCCGGAAATTTTTGGCGGGCCAGGCCGATGTCATCCAGGAAGTCGGCAATTTCCGTGAGCGATGGCACTTCGACACCCTCGTGCGCGCGAACGAAGGCGGCCACGCCCTCCCCCAAGCGTGGGTGCGGCATTGCCACGACGGCGGCCTCCTGAATCGCAGGATGCCTCTCCAGCGCATTCTCAATCTCGACGGGCGACAGATTCTCGCCGCCCCGGATGATGATGTCCTTGAGTCTGCCGGTGACGACGATGGCATCATCGTCGGTCAACTTGCCGAGGTCACCCGTGCGAAAGTAGCCCTCTTGGTCCGTCGACTTATCGAACTCGGACGGGTCTGTGTATCCCACCAGCATCGCCGCACCGCGCGCGCGTACTTCGCCGATGCGACCGCGCGGCATGGGCCGACCTTCTGCATCGACGATTTTGACGTCGTAGCCCACCACCCGGCCATCCGTCTCCGCGGCGAGGTTGCGTTGATTCGACTCGATGAAGCCCTTCGTTACGAGCGGAATTTCCGTCGCTCCGTACACACGAAACGCGCGGCAGCGTTCGGTGACCCGATCGGCCCGTAAAATGAGCTCGGCCGGCACGGCCGCGCCGCCGCAGGCGAATAAGCGCAACGAGGCAAGACGGCTGCCCTGGTGCTCGGCTTCGTCGATGAGTTCCTTCAAGAACGGCGTGGCGCCGATGCTCACGGTCGCCCGCACCCGGTCGATCAAGTGGACGGCCGACGTCGCATCCCAGCGCTCCATCAACAGCACCGTCGCATCGCTCAAGAACGGTAATTCCAGACCGAACGCGTAACCGGTGATATGCGTGACCGGCGAGGCCATGAGCATGATGTCATCGGCCCCCAGCGACCAATACTTGACCGCCGACAGCGTGGCGAACTCCATGCTCTCATGCGAGTGAATGACGCCTTTGGCACGGCCCGTCGTACCCGAGGTGAACAACAACAGCTTCGATGCATGCGGATCGACCTTGGCGAGTCGGGGCTCAACTCTCGTCCCGGCACACAACCACTCGATGCTGCGCTCGGGTTCGCCCTTGCCACGCACCGACAACACATGCCGCAATTCCGGCAGCCCCGCCCGCAAGTCATCGATCATCAGCGGGTAGTTGATGGAGCGGAAGATCTCCGGAATGAACAGCACCTTGCTGCGCGCGTCCGCCAGAATGATGCGCAGCTCCGCGCCCCGATAGATGGGCGTGATCGGATTCACGCGCAGACCGAGCATGGCCGCGGCCAGGTTGATGGCCACCGCTTCGCGCCAGTTCGGCAGCTGGAAGCTGATGGTGTCGCCGGTTCCAATGCCCAACCTCTGCAATCCAGCAGCGATCGATTGGGCCTCGGCGAACAGCGCGGCAAAAGTGGACTGACGGCCGTCCGCCTCACGCACGGCAACGCGTTCCGGCGTCGCGGCAGCCGCGCGCCGCGCCAAGTCCGCGATGGTGAGGCCGCTCGGAACCTTCATTGGAAAACCGGCGAGCGCCCCTCGCGGAAGGCGGTCACGGCTTCCTGATGATCCGCCGACAGATTTGTCACCGCCTCGTAGCCCAAGCCGGTGTCGAGAATGGCGGTCGCAAGCTGTTTGAGACCGATGTTGACGGACGCTTTGGTCCAGCGAATGGCCTTTTGTGCACCGCGCGCCAGACGCATCGCGAACGCATCGACGGTCGAGTCGAGCAACTCCGCAGCGACTGCGTGATTGATGAGACCGATCCGCGCCGCCTCCTCGGCGGTCAACGGATCGCCGGTCATGAGATACTCCTTCGCTCTCGCATAACCTATGAGCTGAGGCCAGATGATGGCGCCGCCGTCGGCAGCCACGAGACCGATGCCCACATGCGGATCTCCGATACGCGCCTTGGTCGTCGCGAAAATCACGTCGCAAAACAGCGCGAGCGTGGCGCCCAAACCCATGGCGTGGCCGTTGACCTTCGCGACCAGCGGCTTTTCGCAGTCGAGCATGGAGAGGACGATCTCCTTCGCTTCACGAATGGTTCTTTCGAAAATCGACGGGTCGTCGATCATCTGCTGCATCCACTCGAGATCTCCTCCCGCGGAGAACGCGGTGCCCGCGCCGGTCAGCACCACGACGCGCACCGCGGGATCCCGCTCGAGCTCGCGAAATATCAGGGCAAGCTCGGCGTGCATCTTGACGCCCACCGCATTCTTCTTTTCCGGACGGTTCATCGTCACGGTCGCGACACCGTGCGCGTCGATACTCACCGCCAACTGCTCGAACCGGGTGTAGCCGCCCGGCTCGCCTGCGGGACCCGGCATTACTTTTCGAGGCCCAGGTAGCGGTCGATCTCCCGGTGATAATGTCGCACGCGCTGTTCCTGTTCGGACAGCCGCGCCCCTTTGAAGCCACGGCTGCGCATGCCGCGCTGGACCCAGGGCACGAGCATGGAATCCTGTTCCAACACATAGCCCAAGCCCCCGTCTCCCCGCGTCAGATAGCGGCGCTCGGGCCGGACCGCACCGGTGCAGTCGGTGCCGTCCGGAACACCCATGTAAGCCGGCAAGCGCACCGACGGGTCCAGGATCGGATGGACCAGCACGGTCACATCGTAGATAAACTGTTCCGGGTCGGTGGGGTGCGGCCTGAAACGCTGTACCAGGGCTCCTTCGGGATGGATGTTGAGCGTCACGTTGGGGAACACGTGGTAGGCCCAATCATCGGTCAACTGATTCGGGACATAGCCGTCGATGCTCGCGGTCAGGCGATCTTTGTTCGACATTTTGGCTTGCTGAATCGTTTTACGCACGTCCGCAGCGCTGCCCTTGAAGTGCGCGGGATCGACGCCCACCTCCCGTAACATCGCCGCGAGCACCTCATTGACACTCGACTGGTCCGGATGCCGCGGACTCACGGCCGCGAACATCATCAACATCCGGCTCATGCCATGCCCGTAAAGGTCCCATTGCTGAAAATAGTCGTCGTAGAACG
>Ga0116226_10001856_pt1 | contig 18352 bp, 20 predicted proteins | sample S1TSphfallax_FD_89692 | JGI IMG/M metagenome (GOLD analysis project Ga0116226, IMG submission 89692) | Host-associated microbial communities from peat moss isolated from Minnesota, USA - S1T2_Fa - Sphagnum fallax MG | ecosystem: Host-associated > Plants > Peat moss > Unclassified | place: USA... | reverse complement strand
GCCATGGTGGTCAAGGACGGCACGATCTATTTCCCCGAAGAGGTCTACCCGCGTTTTGGCATCACGCCGTTTGCGCCCAAGCCGAAATTGACACTGCCAACGCCGTAGCACCATTATGCGCATATCGTGGAGGCATTGTGGATAGGACACGAGGTGCGCACGTCGTATGTCACGTGTTTGCAATCCAGGCCTCGGCACACCGCGCCAAATGCGGCAGCATGGGCGGCAGCACGGGCGCGCGTTTTTTTTCGCGCGATCCGCACCCCATCCCTTCGCGTTCAACAATCGATGCAGACAGCAGGCACTTGGTCGCCGTCTGGAGCCTGGTTGCCACACAACGGAAATCGACAGTCTCGCCGGGCTGCTCACCGAGGAGATGTCGGTTCATTGACACCACACGAGGGCATCAGGGCCGGCGCCAGGCGGCGCTGGTCCCGGCTGTTCAGGCCTCGGGCATGACCCGGCGCATGAAAGCATCGAACAACGGCGCCGTAAATGCGGTGTCGCCATGGGCAGGGCTGAACAGCATGCCCTTGGTAATCAAGCTGTTGCGCGTCGGCGCAACGCTTGAAACTTTGACCTCGAGTGCGTCGGCTATGTCGCCCGAACGATGGGGGCCCGGGCCAAGGCTGGCCATCGCACGCAAGTAGCGTTTCTCTGCAGGCGTCAGGCGGTCGAACCGGACCCGAAAGAAGCTTGCGTCCAGTTCGGCCAGCGCGCTCGCTGTCGCGGCGGCGACATCTTCGCTGGTGATCGGGGAGTTGCCAGCAGCGTCCCAACTGTGTTTGCCCCATTCCTGCAGGAAGTAGGGATAGCCTTGCGTCTGGTCGACGATCGCCATGAGGGCTGATGGCTCGATCGTTTCATCCTCGCGCTCTATTGGCACTCGGATCGCAGCTCTGGCGGCTTCTGGGTCGAGCGGCCCAACTTCGATGAATTCGAACAGCCGCTCGGCATAGGATTTTGCACGTCCCATTTGGCCGAGGAGTTGCGGCAGGCCTGCTGCCAACATCGTCACTGGTAACTGTTTCTGATTGGCCCGGTGAAGTGCACTGATCAGCGCTGCCAATTGATCTTCGGGCACATACTGCAATTCGTCGATCACCAGCACGATCGCGCTGCCCCGCTCGCGGGCAGCCTCGCCCACCGCGACGATCAGGTCGGCAAGGTCGGAATCGAGGTCACCGCTGTCCGCGAGGCCTGGCTCCGGTTCAAAATCGAGCGCGACTTCCATGTCGTGAAATTTGACCTTGAGCTTGGCGAACCCGGCCAGCGCCTGAAGTGCCCGCCGGACGCCGGCAGTGGTCTGCTTCATCCGGTCAAGCCGCAGCAGTGCTGCTCGTAACGATGGCACCAGGACACCCGGCAGCGAGCGGTTCTCCGGCGCCTCGATCGAGACGATCGTAAACCCTTCCGCTTCGGCTGTATCGCGCATGCGGGTCAACAGGACGGTCTTGCCGACACCGCGCAGCCCATACAGAATGCCGGGGCGCGCCGCCCGTCCGGCACGAATGCGGTCGAGAGCGACGGCGTTGCGTTCCAGCAGAGCGCTGCGCCCGGCCAATTCAGGAGGCGGTGTTCCGGCACCCGGAGCGAAGGGATTACGGCGAGGATCCATAGCAAGGTTATGGCAGTTTATCGAAAATCTGTAAACTCTACTAACATTGCTCGATTTGGCCGGCTCGAAATATCTATGGCTGCCCGCAAAAGCCCCCTGCGGCGTCTGCGGCGTTCGACTTGAATGGGGTTACTCGTCCGAATGTTCGCGATTATCCTGGCGCTGCAGCTCATTCTCTAATGCCTCCCGGATGAAAACCGCCAATCTCGCCTATGATCACGCATTGGCGATGGATCTGGCGATCTTCGCGCTGGCGCGCGATCTTGCCGGGCAACCTCGACAAACAGCCCGCATAAGCCGCCCACCCATCAAAATGTAGTGGTAACACGCGACCGCGCGCGTCCATCATATTGGTTATGCCGCATTTTATGAAACCCACTGTTCAAGTCGGGCAAGGCAGCGATGATCTATCGGGCGACGGGCAACCTGGCCGCGTTGATCTTGGCGTGCGCGCGCGTTACGTCATTCGCACCGACGTCGATCGCTCGCTCTAGGAACGCGCTCATCGTGGCATCCTGCAGCCCGCCGAGGCCGGGCGGATCATAAGGCCCCGTTCCTTGGGCCTTTTTCTTCTCCCACAGCTTGAGCAAAACGATGTTGGGATTGGGCAGAAAGGCGAGCCCGAACTTCTGGTCGCCACTGGCCGTGATCTCGACAAAACCGAAGCTCTCAAGCAGTTTCATGCGCTCGTGCCAGCCACGCACGCCGCGCGCTCCGGTGAATCCCGAAGCATAGGGCAAGTCTGCCGACTTGCCCAAACGGACGAAGCCATTATCCCAAGTGGCACAAAAAAGCGCGAAATAGGTTGAGCCGAGTGGCTTGCCTTTCGACAGTTCATCCATCGCGCGCATCAGCAGTGGCGTCGTCTTCGGCATGGTGGCAAAGCCGTGGTGCTTTGCTCGATCCCAGAGCCGATCAGCGGCATCCTCGAAATGCGTGTCACGGAGCTCGGCATCTCTCGAGCGAACCGCCTTCCCTTTAAACGTTGTCATTGTCATTGCCATTTTCCCAACTGAAGTTGATAAAGGCTTATTTCACAATAAATGACGTAAAAACAGTGACATATGCAGGGCGCGACACGCTTTTTATGGCATCGAATCGGCGTCTATAGGGTAGCGGAGCGACTCATCTGAGTCATTAAACCCATATTTTTTAGGCGATTATATACCTTGCAAACACGGCTCTGATATGCCATAAAATGGCCAATCAGGAGAAAGCCAATGTCCGTTCTATCCAAGCCCTATTTCCACGATGAAGAAGCGGCCTTCCGCTATCTTGAAAGCATCGTGTGGGCCGATGGAAAGTCCTGCCCCCACTGTGGCGCGGTTGATCGTTTGACCGCCGTGAAGGCCAACCCGGAAAAGCGTATCCGCGTCGGTCTGCATCGCTGCGGCCACTGCAAGGGCCAATTCACGGTCAAGGTTGGCACCGTGTTTGAACACATGCGCTTGCCGCTCCACAAGGCTTTGCAAGCGGTCTATCTGATGACCAGCAGCAAGAAGGGTATCAGCGCGCACCAGCTTCACCGCGTGCTTGAGATTACCTACAAGTCCGCATGGTTCCTTGCGCACCGTATCCGTGAAGCTATGCGCGACGGCGATCTGGCACCGTTCGGCGTTGGCGGTGGCATTGTCGAGATCGATGAAACCTTCATCGGCCACGACAAGACGATCAAGCCCGATGGCGAGAAGAAGGGCCGTGGCTACGCGCACAAGCATAAGGTGCTGTCGCTGGTTGACCGTAACACTGGCCGCAAGCGTTCCATGGTTGTGGACAGCCTCAAGGCCAAGGACTTGCTGCCGATCCTCAAGGAAAACATCGCTAAGGAAGCGACTGTGATGACCGATGAGGCTGGCCAGTATAAGAACCTGTCGGCCTCGTTTGCTGCACACGGCTTCACTCGCCACAGCGCTGGCCAGTATGTCGATTACGAGAACCCGCTAATCCACACCAACACCGTCGAAGGTGCTTTCTCTGTGTTTAAGCGCGGGATGAAGGGCATCTATCAGCACTGTGCTAAGCACCATCTGCACCGGTATGTGGCAGAGTTTGATTTCCGCTACAACAACCGCGAAAAGCTCGGCTGCAACGATCAGGAGCGTTCTGTCATGGCGATCAAGGGCATCAGCGGAAAGCGCCTAACCTATGCAAGGCCTGATCTCAAAGCCTAAGAGAATATGAATCAAACCAAGCAAACTTTGATGCGCTGTTTGGTTTGTTGTGGATAGCGCAAAGACTCCGCTTGTGCCAAACCTTCACCTACGGTAGATACGACGATGCCGGGATGTAGTGATCCCGGCATCGTGTTCCACCCAGCCGGATTCAGGGCCAAGACTAGCGGAGGTTGCGAAGAAGATGACGGTGAGGAGATAGCCTGAGGGGGTCGTCAAACCCCTGATGTCAGAGCGATGTCGGCCGCCGCCGTTCCCGAGGCTTCGCACCTTGGGGACGGCTCCCTCATAGGCTAAAATGCCGGGAGCAGTCAAGATGACTTCTGAGAATCAGAACGATCCGTATGAAGCGGTGCTTGCCGATCTGCGCGCCAAACGTGAGCAAATAGACCAAACAATCAACTTGTTATCCGCGATGCGCGGGGGTGTTGCGGTGTCCGCATCGCTTTCCGTCTCACCTGCAAATGGGGTTGAAACGGGAGTTGTGGAAACCGCTGGTATGTTCCTTGGCATGTCGATCGTAGATGCTGCGAAAAAGCTGTTAGCGGCGCGAAAACGGACTATGTCCAACAGTGAAATTCTTGCTGAGTTGAAGGCTGGTGGACTTGTCTTAACGGGTGCGGACCCGCTGAATGTGGTTGGTTCGGTGATGACCCGACGTTTCAATAATATTGGTGACGTTGTGCGTGTCGGGCGGGGGACTTGGGGCCTCAAGGAGTGGTATCCTGGGCGAAACTTCAAAGCATCAACGAAGCCATCCTCAAACAATGATAAGTCCGCACCCGATGATGAGGCGCTTGCCCGGGCTGCATTGTTTGGGGATGGAGCCGACGACGAAGAGCTAATCGGATGACGGAAAAGCCCACACCCCAAGTCGATAAGTTCAAGAAAGCTGCCCGCGACCTTGAGGCCGACGAGGATGAAGCGCGCTGGGATGATCGGATGCGCAAGGTCGCGAAACACAAGCCCGCGCCGGAGAAGTCAGAGTGAAGTACCGCCTCTACAGAAATGACGTAGGTATAGTCCCAGCTTCGCCGCTCGGGTACTTTGAGTTTGATCGCCAACCAGTGGTCGGGGATCAGGTAGCTTTGAGCATCGAAGATCGCCCTGACCTCCCCCCTCTTCTCGAAGTGGTTGAAGTGAAAACGCTTCCCATTAACCAGGGCACGACGTTCGCCAACCACGAACCCCAAATTCTTTGCCGCCTAGGAAATGGTCCGAGGCGATCGAGTTGTTTGCAAAATATATAATCGCCATTTTTTAGCCGCATATGCGGCAAGTGATGCTGAAAAAACAGCGGTTTTCCCAAAGCTTAGGCGAGATCGCTCTGTGCTCCGGGTTCTACAGTTCTTCAATGTCCTCAACTGTGCTCCGATGTTCTGCTGTCGGGGATAGGTAGGGGGAGAACGATAAGTTGCGTTTGGGACGTTTATGCTCCATATTCTCTCAATGACAGCAGCTCGCGCCTCTGAAAATCGAAAGTCTCGCAAGATCGTTCGCCATGGCGGTGAGCGGATCGCGGTTACGCGTCTAGCGGGATTGTTGAATGCGGTACGCGGTGGAAAGCAACGCCAGACCATGCAGATAGTTGACGAGACCGGACATCGCATGGAGTTACCGGCCTCGCTCGCCGATGTGATGGCGCAGGCTGCTGCGTTGATGGCGGAGGGTCGGCGCGTGTCGATCGTCGCCGATGACGACATGATGACGACCCAACGGGCGGCTGAACGCCTCAATGTCTCGCGACAATATGTCGTGCGTCTCGTTGATCGCGGAGATTTGCCGGCGGTCAAAGTCGGGAGTCATCGCCGGCTTCGTGCGGCCGACGTGGAGGCCTATAAGGCAGGCGTGATGCTCATCGCGATCGAGCCTTGGATGAACTGGCGGCGATGAGTGAGGAAATGGGCGGATATCGACTGGCGCGTTAGTGCCATATGCCGAGCCGGCGCGGTCCGGGATGGCTGTGCTGGTCGCCGCTCATTGGGGGCGCCTGTTGGGGGACGTGACGATCGTCGTCTGCTGAGCCGGTATAAGCGCGCAGCCACGCTTCGAAGGTCATCACGTTGGGAATGGATGGCCATTTCAGATAGTGCAGCAATGTGTCTGCAAACCATTCCGAGATACACAATAGCGATTTGCGGCCGGATCCGTTACCGGCCAGACTCCGCTGGCAGTTGGCAGAACTACTGGATATTTCTTGCGCTACGGGCCTCGTCGCTGCGATCAAAGTCGCGCAGTAGCTATGATATTTTTGGAACAGGACAGCCTCGGCTTCGGCGATCTTCTGGGGTGTCGAATGGTTAGGTAGTTTGTTTTGCCAAAGCAGGGTGAAGGTCATTAGCGTAAAAGCGATGCAGTCTTCCACGAGAGCAGGCTCGATTGACAAACGCTCACCAATTTCGCGGTATGAGAAATCATCCACACGGCAGAGCAGGAAAACGACGCGGGGTAGCGGCGCAATCGTCAGCAAGGCGGCTTCGTAGCAAGCCGCCAGGCGCAAATTGTCCGCGTTCATGCCGAACGGCCTGAATCGACCTGACGACGATTCGGTGAACGAGGTGACTTGTGACCTGTTACCCGCTGCGCGTGATCAAGCAGTGCCCGCAAGAGCATGCGCACCTCGTCGGGCGCGAATCCGCCATCATCGGGTTGCGCTTCACCGAACTGGCGAGGCCGGTTCCATTTCCAATAGGGAGTGAGCACCAGAGCCAAGCGCGCCATGTGCGGGCATTCATGATTGAAGCCAGTGGCGTTGGCGTAGGCAAGCGACTTGGCGATGCGCAGGCCAATGTAACGTGCGCACCAGACATCGGGAAAGCCGACGTCAAGCAGGTGTGCAGAGAGGCCAAGCTGCACGCTAATGCCTGCGGTGTAGAGGAAATCTGACCAGCCTGCCGGTGTAATTGGTCCCTCGCGGGGAAAGAATTCTTCGGCGCGCTGATACCTCTCGCGGCTGAGGCTGCGCCCCGCTTTGGAGCGCGCCAGCTTGACCGGCTCATCGCCATAGCTGTCACAGAGGGTGGACAGCATCGCTTCCGATTGCGACAAGATGTGCGGGACAAAAACAGCCGCTGCCGGCGCCTTGGTCAAGGCACCGAGTAGCGCGCGGCGGGATGTTGTGGGGGCAAGCTCAACCATATGCACCTCCATTCCGCATCATTGTGGGTTAGCGGAAATGAGGGACTGATACGGCATGTCCCATAACTCCCGCGCGCTGGGCGCGGGAGGTGCCGGGGCTGGTAACATGATCCGAGGACATGCGCCGTCGCCTTTAGTGCCGAAGCACCTGGACATACGCGACGGCACCCCGAAAACCATGAGTTTTCGAAGGTGTTTGCTTTCGGATCGGGATTACCAGTCCCGGCGCTGCCCTTTGCGCAACGCGAATTCGGGATAGCAGATGTGAGACTCGACGCCAAGCAGCCTCAAAACAACGGGTTGGTCAGAGGCGCTGCGGCAAATCCCGGGCGAACAACCGGCTGGATCGCATCTAGCGTTCGATGGCAGATTTACACCAGCCAAGACCCGAGCACGTCGATCTCCTGACGGACATGGATGGTTCCCTCATCATCATCATCATCATCATCATCATCATGATCATCTAATGACTGGCGACTGGGGTAACCAGTGACGCGATTATGGTTGACGGGCGCGGGTTCATCGATGCCCGTCGAAACGGTTATGAAGGCAGGCTCCTGAGGATCGTTCGTTGGTTTTTGCAGTGAAACGGGCGGGAGGAGTTCGGACCCTTGCCGTGGCTATTTGCTGGAAAAATCGGACGATCGGGGAACAAATCGGGTATGGGGCTAGACACTGTCACCCCGTTTGGGCTATTTCCGTCTTGCCGAAAACGCCGCCAAACAACCGGGAAACCAGCATTTTCATCCGATTTTGCTAAAACCCCGGATGGTGGTGGAGATCTACGGAGTTCCTGTTTTTTAAGGCACACCCTACGCGGCAGGGCCACCGACATTCGGGCTGTATTTATCCATTTAAATCAGTATCATGCTTCCTAAATTGAAATGCACGAAATTATTTATAGTACATCGACCTGTATATGGCCCTATTTTTGGGCCATTTTTCATGCATTCAGATGCAGTATTATACTAAATATCTGAAAATAATTGGGTATTTCAGTGCATGGCCATTCACTTATTATGCGCGCTGTCGAAGCATCTCGCCTTGGCCGTTCGTGCCAAAGTTGAGCCGACTGGGTTGGCTCTCCATGCGATAACCGAGCCAGGCTGTTCAATAAGAGCAGCATCATGGCACATTATGGTAAAAACCTAAGTCTCGATAGACGTCGATTTTAGGCGTATATCGATGCCTCGTTTCGGAGGATACACACCATGCAAGTCGCCCAATGGGGGAACAGTCTCGCGATCCGCTTGCCCGCATCCGTCGTCAAAGCGCTCGACCTCAAAGCCGGCGACGACGTGGATGTCTTTGTGGCCGGCTCGGACGCCTTCGGCTTGGCCAAGGCCCAACGCGCAAATGAAGCTGATCAGCTACTCGAACGAGTGCGTGCGCTGAGGGGCACTGTGCCCAAGGATTTCAAGTTCGACCGTCTCGAAGCCAACGCGCGATGAATGGGGCGTTTTTCGACTCCAATCTCCTCATTTATCTGATTTCTTAAGATCCCGGCAAAGCCAGCATCGCCGAGGCGCTCCTTCTCGAAGGCGGCGACGTCTCGGTCCAGGTTCTGGCCGAATTGACCTCGGCCTGCCGGCGCAAGTTTCGCATGGAATGGGAGGACATCGACGATGTGCGGCGATTGATCAGGCGGCACTGCAAGCTCAACGCCCTGACGCCCTCCATCCATAACAAGGCATTCGATCTTGCCAGCCATTCCGGCTACACGATCTACGACGCACAGATCCTTGTGGCCGCTGCGCATGTCGGCTGTGGCGTCGTCTGGAGCGAGGACATGCAGGACGGCCACCGCGTGTCTGTATCGGGAAAGACACTGGAAATTCGCAACCCGTTTGCCCGGGCCCATGAACATGGCGTCTGAGCCTCCATATCCCTCCTCGGTCGAGTTGGTGCTGTGCACTCATGCGCCGCTGATTGATGCGCGCCAGGCCAGCTCGCTGGCTATCGAGGCAGCGGTTGCGGCGATGGCCCCGGCGACCAAGGCGGCGATCACCGCCGATCTTAAATGCTAACTGGCTTGGTGCTGGAGCCGTCAAGCCGCGGATTACCGCCATTCCGGCCGCTCCGGAGACGCTGGTCCATTATCTCCGCTGGCTCGAGAAGGGGTCGGACGAGCGGCCCCCCGCAAAATCCGCAACGCTGGCGCGACGGATAGCCAGTATCGTACGCATTTTTCACCGCATTCTCGGCTTTGGGGAAAAGGAGCCGCTGCCAACGCAGGCGGGCATGGTGCGTGATACGCTCAAGGGCATGCGGCGGAATAATCGCCAGCGCCAGCAACAGGCGGCGCCCCTGCGGCTCGGCGACGTCATGGCCAAGGGCCAATCGGCGCCTGAAGGCGTGACCGTACGTGCATTGCTGGCAGCTTGCGGCAGTGACATCGTTTCAATGCGCGATGCCGCGCTCATTTCTCTTGCCTACGATGCGGGCCTGTTGGCTGTTATGGTGACTCCGAAGGGTTGTGATGATATACGTTTTGGGCTAGTATCGGGTCAAATTAGCGGAGGTTATCCATGCAAGTCGCCCGTTGGGGAAACTCTCTCGCCTTGCGCCTGCCTGCATCCGTGGTGAAGGCGCTCGATCTCAAGGAAGGCGATGATGTGACGATCATCGCTGCCGACGAACGTGAGCTCGCGATCAAGCGCAAACCTACGCCCGCCGAGCTGATCGAGCGTTTGAAGAAATATCGTTGCAGCCTGCCGGCCGATTTCAAGTTTGACCGGCTTGAGGCCAATGCCCGCTAGCGGCGACTTTCTGGACAGCAACGTCTTGTGCTACCTCTTCGGGACCGATGACGCCAAGGCCGATCGTGCGGGTGAGCTGCTGGCGAACCGTCCGACGATATCCGTGCAAGTTCTCGCCGAAATCTGCAACGTCGCCAGTCGCAAGACGTGGCGTTCCTGGGCAGAGATCGAAGAGATCATTGGCACGATCAGTGACCTGTGCGACATCGAGCCATTGACACTCGATGTGCAAGCACAGGCCCGGGCTATTGCTGCGCGAACGGGCTACACGATCTACGATGCCCAGATATTAGCGGCAGCAGGCAAAGCGGGCTGTGCGCGGGTGTGGAGCGAGGACATGCATCACGGCCACCACGTAGAGGCATTCGGGATGAGAGTGGAGATCGGTAATCCTTTCGACAGCAGTTGTCAGGGCTAAAGTGGAGGCGAGCGCTGCTTCAATGAATGACGACCAGCACGTGCGATTCGAAGAGCCTCTGGATGGGGCCTGGGCAACCGTATTCGGGGCAACGACGTGTGCGCGGTCGAACTATGGTCAGCTTTGGCCGGGACGGTATGGCAAGGGCCGCACGCCGAGCAGGTCCGCTATTCCTTTCGATCCGCCGCTGAAGTGGTGGCCCAGATTCGCAACGAGGGCGAATATACCGATTGGACCATGAGCGGTACCCGAGGTCAGGTGGCTGACTGGATTGCAGCGGACCTTGCCAAGCAGGGCTGGACCTGGGTGTCAGCATGACCACTGAGGCGTCGTTTCCCTCGCCGGTTGAACTGATGCTGCGCATTCACGCGCCTTTGATCGATGCGCGCCAGGCGAATTCACTGGCGATCGAGGCAGCGGTAGCGGCGAGGGCCCCGGCGACCAAGGCCGCGATCACCGCCGATCTCAAATGCTATCTGGCTTGGTGTTGGAGTCGTCATCCGCGGATAACCGCCATCCCGGCCGCTCCGGAAACGTTGGTCCACTATCTCCGCTGGCTCGAGAAGGGGTCAGATACGCGGCCCCCTGCAAAAGCCGCAACGCTGGCGCGACGGATCGCCAGTATCGCGCGCATGCACCGCATTCTCGGCTTCGGCAGAAGGAGCCCCTGCCAACCCAAGCGGGCATGGTGCGCGATACGCTCAAGGGCATACGCAGACACAATCGTCAGCGCCAGCAACAGGCGGCACCCTTGCGGCTCGGTGACGTCATGGCTGAGGGCCAATCACCGCCCGAGGCGTGACCATCCGTGCATTGCTGGCAGCTTGCGGCAGCGACATCGTCTCGATGCGCGATGCGGCGCTTATTTCTCTCGCCTACGATGCGGGTTTTGCGGGTGTCGGAACTGGTTGGCACCAAAGTCGGTGATGTGCGGCAAGTCGGCGACATGAGCGGCCGCCTTGAGATCGCCCATTCCAAGACCGATCAGGAAGGGCAGGGGGCTTTGGCGTGGTTGTCCCCCGACACCATGAGCAGGGTGTCGACCTGGCTGCTCGCCAGTGGTTTCACCGAAGGCCCGGTGTTCAGGCGCATCAATCTGTTGTCGAAGCCGGTCGACGGTGAAGGGCAGAGCGTCGTGCGGCAGTACATTGGCGACAAGGCGCTGACCCGGCAGGGGGTGGTGGCGATCTTGCGCCGCCGGTGAAGATGGCGCGGGTATTGCCCTGGCCCTACGCTGGTCCTCGCCAACGACGGCGCTGCGCTATGCGCGCGAGCTCACTGTGGGCAGCAACGCCGCAGCGCGGGTTCTGGGCAAGCTGAAGCAGGAGGCGTCCTGATGTTCACTGAGCGCAAGGATGTTGCGGGCATCCCGAGTGCACGCACTGGCAGGCCGCGCGAGGCGTTCATGCTTCAGTTCGATGCTGCGCTCGGGGAGAGTGTGCGAGCAGACGGTGCCTGTGCCTTGGATCTTTGGTCGAGTCTGACCAAAGTCGTCTGGCATGGCCCCACCGGCGAGGTCGTGCGGTATTCCTCCCGCGAAGCTGTTGAGGTTGTGGCCTGGGTGCGAGAGGAGGGCGATACCATCAACTGGTTTTGCGGTGATCCGTCAGGACGGGTCGCCGATTGGATAAGTACCGCCATGGCTGGTTCAGGTTGGAATTGGATACAGGCAGAACTGGGCAGCGGTTCGTTTCGCCAAAAAAGAGAGACGCGGACAAGTGGAGGCTGCAGCCTTCCGCTCAACTTCCAACCGCGGCCGCTGGCTCGAACTGCGCGCCGGCGATCTTGCCGGCGTGGTACGCCTCGCTATGCAAATAACGGCGAGATGTCGCGGTGCGGGTGGTAAAGTGGAGGCCGAGCCGACTGATCTCGTCGTCCAGTACCGAGTGCTTGACCGCGACCAGGTCGAAGCCCGTGGTCTGACCTGCGCTGCCTTGGCGCGCAGCCTTTAGGTCGGCGAGTTTACCGCAAATGCCGCTGGCGAGGCCGACCTGAAAGGAATTGAGCGCTGTCCGGCGATCGCCCCCGCGCAATGCCTGGTAGATCGCCCCGCGCCGGAACGTTTCGCTTTCCGTATCGAAAGTGACTTCGATCAGGTCATGCAGAAAACGCGCGGCTTCGACGTCGGTTTTCAGGCCAAAGAACACAAAACCCAGGCTTGCGTTGGCGCGCTGTTCGCCCCAGACCCGGCAATCGCAAAATTCAGCGATCGAGGTTGTGCAGGTGTCCACCGGCGCGCGCCGCTTGCGCCCGGTGGACACGCTCACCCCTTCGCAGTCCGATTGCCGCACCGATACTTCGTCGAGAGTAAGGTCATGCCGGGCGAGCAACTCGGAGACTTTGGCAGCCGCTGCCATGGCTTCCGCCTCGGTGCAACCGCGATCGGCGGTCCTGGCGCGCAACGCCTGGACCCGCTGGATCACACGATCGATCTCTGCTGTTGCCGTCGAAGTGTTTGCGTTCGGCTTTTTCGTCCCGGTAAAGGCTGAGCGCTGCCTCAGCCGATCGAACAGGTCGCGCGCGCCGCCGTACATATCGCCCTGCGCGATATGGCCTGCGACTTCGGCCGCCACCTGATCGAGCATGTGGGCGGCGCCATGCACGCCAGCCCGGGCGCGCCCGACAATCGTCTCCACTTGTAGCGCGGCGATCTGTTCAAACGCCCTCCTCATGCCGGCGGGCGCAACGAGGTCATCGGTCTGTGCGAAGCAGCCAAGAGCATCGACCAGATTGTCAACCGTCGCCAGCGCGCGCGCCTCGAATTCCAGATCGGGATCTGCCTCCTCTGCTGCGATCCAGCGGGCAGCCAGGTGCTGGATCGGAGAGAGGCTCTCTTCCACGTCCCGCAGAAAATCGAAGAGCATGTCTTCGTCCAATTCCCCGATCATTTGCGGCATGGGTTGGTATCCGCGCCGGGCCACGTTGCGGTAAAGGCTCGCCGCGCAGCGATGGCCAGTCCCGAGCGGGCGGCCGTGACGGACGAAGGTCATGGCTTCGTCGAGCATCGCCTCGTCCATTGCGAACAGGGGCGAGATCAGGATGTGTCGCCCGCTTTCGAGCGGGCACAGGCGCATGGCTGTCGCGAGCCCTGCAGCTTCTGACGATATCCTTTCGTCCAGCAGCAGCAGGTTTTCGCCGGTGACCAGATCTTTCACGCGAACAATGTCAGGCCCCTGCCGGTCCGCAATTCTGACCAGATGAAATTGCGCCGCGCTCAAGGCTTGCAGAGCCCGCTGGTCTTCGGATGTTTTCGGCGCTTGGGCGCGCAGATAGCGCTCTACCAACGTTCGGCCGCTCATCGATGGCGTGACCATTTCCAGATCGGCGGCCATCACAAAAAGGCACGTCCGGGCGTCCTCGTCGTCGGGAAAATCCGCATGTCCGACCAGCCATTTGCGCAAAGTCTTCTGGATTGCGCTTTGCGTTACGAGCCGTTCGATTATGGCATCGATGTGGGCGCCTATTGCCTCCCTGACCGCGAAGTCGGCTTCAACGTCGAAGCTGGATTCGGCCATGGGCATAAGGTGGCGGCTCCTCGGTTGCGTGCCTGATTGTCAACTTGGGATAATATCCCTGGCATCATATCGCAACGCGCAGGCGGCTCCGGGTCTGAAGCAATCCACATGAAAATGCATGCGGAGATTATGGGGGATTATATCCGCATAATGCGCGGCGATTATAATTGCTGTTGCGGAGAAAGTTCGTCATAATCACCGCAAAGAGCGCGGAGAATATGCGGTACATTCATCAATTGGCACACTGGCCGAACTATCAATGGCGTGACGAAGAAATCGCCGCGCCGCTGGCTGCCGTGCGCCATCGCCAGGGGCGATTGATTGGCCGCATGGAAGGTATCGGCTTCGATCTGCGCAGCGAAGCTGTGCTGACCACACTGACTGACGATGTCATCAAGTCGAGCGAAATCGAGGGCGAAGACCTCAACCGGCAGCAGGTACGGTCCTCGCTCGCCCGCCGATTGGGCATGGATATCAGCGGTCTGGTGCCGGCCGATCGCAGTGTCGACGGTGTCGTCGAGATGATGCTCGACGCCACCCAGAAGTTCGCCCAGCCACTGACCGACGAACGTCTCTTTAGCTGGCACGCCGCGCTTTTCCCCACTGGTCGCAGCGGTATGAACCGCATCACCGTTGGGGCATGGCGCAAGGACGACGCGGGGCCAATGCAGGTTGTCTCCGGCCCCTATGGCCGCGAAAAGGTGCATTATGAAGCACCCGGTGCCGAACGTCTTCATACCGAAATGACTACGTTCCTCACATGGTTCGAAACGCCGCCAGCGCATGATCCAGTCCTGAAAGCTGCGCTGGCGCACCTTTGGTTTGTGACCATCCACCCCTTTGACGACGGCAATGGGCGCATTGCGCGCGCCATCGCCGACATGGCGCTGGCGCGGTCCGAGTGCAGCCCGCAGCGCTTCTATTCGATGTCCACCGAAATCCTGCAGCGGCGCCAAAGCTACTACCATGTTTTGGAAACCATTCAGAAGGGCGATCTTGACATAACCGGTTGGCTGCTTTGGTTCCTTGAATGCCTCGATGGTGCAATCCAGCACTCCGAAGACGTGCTGCAGCACGTCTTCACCAAATCGCGATTCTGGGAAATGCACCGTGACGCGCCCCTCAACGACCGACAACGTCTGATGCTCAATCGCTTGCTCGACGGATTCGAAGGCAAATTGATCACGTCGAAATGGGCCAAAATTACCAAATGCTCATCGGACACCGCCCTGCGTGATATCGATGCGCTGATCGGGCTCGGCATCCTTGAGAGAGAAGCAGGGGGCGGACGCAGCACCAGCTATGCTCTGGTTGGTGGACACAATGCCTGACAATGCTCCGAGTGCGCTTGGCTCGCCGATTGGCTATGAGCGTTCGGCAGGCAATGACAAGATCGGACGGTCAGGGGCGATCAACAGCAAGATTTCGAGCATTCGCATGCGGTAGCTTGAATTGAAGGCAGAGCTGACCAGTCTTGAAGCGACACTTGGCAAACTTCAGCGGGAGTTGTCAGATCTCGAAAGGACCAGGCCGAAACCCGACTTTTCGCAGGCCTCAGTAACCAACAATTCTCCGGCCTCAGCGAAGTGGCCCTGTTCCGTCGTCTGTTCCAGGGTCGCACCGATGTCTAGGCCCACTGCATCTGGATCGACAACCACACCGTTGGCGTGCAGATAAACCGCGCCGACATGTAGAGGCTGGTGAAGATCGCCGACGAAATGTGCGATTAGCAAAAGGGCCTCGCGCTTGCTTGCGATCAATAAGGGTGCTGGAGCCGCATTGCCTTGCAGAACGCCAATCGCGGCATTGATTGCACTAACGATGTCATCTCGATGATCCCTACAAAAAGTCGATCATAGGTCCCGTGTTGGCAGGCAACGTCGGCGAACTGGTAAGTGCCAAGGCACACTTCAGTCGTGGTATAAATGCATTTATCCCAGTTTCTTGACGCATAGTCGATCATGCGGGCGTATTCGTCTAAGGGAATAATGAACAGACCGCAGCCGTGTATTTGCTCGTGTAGTAGGAGAAGTTGCCGTCGGCACCTTTATAGACAGCGAGATGAGCACTTGCCGGAAGTAGATGGACTGCTTCAAGAGAAGATGATAGCCGGGTCTGGACCTACCGAAAAACTGCCCGCCTCAGCATGCGACCGTCATGAATAAGAGCGGCTCGTAATACGGCGGTGTTGAAGAACGTTACGCTGGCCGGTTTTAAATCGGTCGATACTAAATTTGTCTGACCGCTTGTGTCCAAGCCACTCTTTCACGGGATATCAGGCTGTCATCATCTGGCGGCAGTCGCTGCGTGCAGCGCGACAGCCTTTTGGTACAGCCGCACATCGTGGCATTGGGCTTCGTCGCTCTGCAGGAACCTTCGGATCTGGTCGCTATAGTTGTTAGCCTGGCCTCCTGGACTGCGGTTGTAATGGCGCAAGTTCAACTTGCGCGTTCCGAAATGCGTGGCGACCTGGCGGGCCATGTGCGAGCCGTCTTCCAACAGGGCAAATGGCCAGTCGGGGCTGCCCAATCGCGCGCACGCCCGCGCCCAGATCGATTGCTGTACGACGCAATCATGAACGCTTTCGCCTGGCCGTGCGCCCAGCACGCCAACCTGCAGATTGCCCTCGCGGATGAGCAAATTGCGCAGCGATTCATCCAGCGGTGCATTGCCGATGCGGCGCGCTGCATGAAACGAGTTTACGAACATGCCGAGGTTGGCGTCGGCGCGCTGGGCATGGTTGATGAACGACAGCACGCGTTGTACTGGATCGCGCAGCACGAAAAACGCAGGACCTTTCCAGCCTTTGGCGACCAGCGTTTCGGCGTTGATATGGCCCCCCACAGCCTCGAACGCTTCAAGGTCACCCTCAAACGCGGCCAATGTCTCATTTGATGTGAAATAAATATTCGAAGGCACTGAATTGGCCACTTCGGTCCAAATCGACGTGCCGCCTGCCTTCGGAATGTGAATAAAGGCACAACGGTGCAGAGTTCGGCGATAATACCTGGCGGGATTGGCGTACACCTTCAGCGGGCTTTTATGGAAAGTTGGCAACAGCGCCGTTGCCCTGACGATCATGCGCGGGCGCTGCACAAACAGTACGAACACGTTGTTGGCACTGACAGCAGACAGATCCTTGAGGCAAATGCGGATATCCGCCTGTCGAAACGAGGCGAGCATGCCCTTGTGGATCAGCACGCCATCATGGCCGTCGATCGTAAGGTTGCAGTCGGTGCCAAAGTAAAAGGTCGTGGTGAAGGGCAGTTCCGGCCAGTCACCAGCAGGCAACAGAACACTTGCACCTTCGGGCAAGTGTCGGACAAGCGCCTGATGCGCCTGGCTCCAGTATCGATCGAGCAAGGATGTCCTCCGCCGGGGGCGCGCACAATTGCGCGCCACCATGACCCGCGGAGGGGGATACGTTGCGCAGGACCCGACAAATATCATTATAGTGTAACAAAACGTCATATTTGCTCGATGCAGCTGGTTTTGAGCCCAACGCTATCGTTTCATCCGACATGCATGGAGCGGACGGAATAGGCCTTGCTCTTGCGCGTCTCCATTGGCATCAGGCGCCCCATGTTCCGTGCTGACATTCGATCGCAATCCGCCAAGCAGCCTGCATTGGCCTTTACAAAAGGGTGGTTCGGCGCTTTCCTTTTCGCTCTGGCTCTTTCGGGCTGTGCCTCGCTTCCTTCGAATGGCCCGACTGTGGGACAGGTCAGAAACTCCGCCAAGTTTGCTGACGCGGCCCCAATTCCCTACAGTCTGGTCAAGATCGACGCCAATGTGGTCACCCATTTGGCGGTTACGCAAAGTCCGGGGCTGTTCGAACTCGGCGCGCTGGCAACCGCGCCCGTGCCCGAGCGCGCCGATCTGATCCGCCGCGGCGATACGCTGACCGTCACGCTGTTTGAAGTGGGCGTCAGCCTGTTTGGCGCCAGCGCCACACCGCTGACGGCGGGGATGGGGGCGGCGGATGCGGCGCGGGCGCCGACCGCCGGTGCGCAGACCCTGATTGCGACCGTGCGTGAAGATGGCGCCATCGATCTGCCCTATATCGGCACAGTTCAGGCGGCCGGCGCCTATCCCGAAACGCTGGCCGCGACGATCAAACAGCGTTTGCGCAAGTTTTCCGAGAGCCCCGACGTTGTCGTGAACATCACGGAGTCGCTGAAAAACGTGGTCTATGTTGGTGGGGCGGTCACCCGGACGGGTCGCGTTCGCCTAACCGCTGCCCACGAACATCTGCTGGACGTGCTGGCGCTTTCCGGCGGAAGCCCGCTGGATGTGAATGAGTTGCAGGTGACGCTGGTGCGTGGCGCGCATTCGGTGACGGCACCGCTCAACCAGATCGGTGCGGCCGATGCGGCCAATGTCACGCTGTTGCCGGGCGACCGCATCTCGCTGGAACGCGTGCGCCCGACTTATACCGTGTTCGGAGCGACCGACCGGGTAAGCCAGATTCCGTTTGAAGCGCGCACGGTGAACCTGGCCGAAGCGCTGGCCCGCGCCGCCGGCCCCTCTGACAGCCGCGCCAACCCGCGCGGCGTATATGTGTTCCGTCTGGAAAAGGCTGCTGACGGCACGCCGCGTGCGATTATCTACGAGTTGAACATGCTGCGCCCGGATACCTATTTCATCGCGCAGTTGTTTCCGATGCGCGACAAGGATGTTATCCTGTTCGCAAATTCTTCGACCAATGCTGTGCAAAAGGCTCTTGGTCTGAT
>Ga0116226_10001855_pt1 | contig 18354 bp, 16 predicted proteins | sample S1TSphfallax_FD_89692 | JGI IMG/M metagenome (GOLD analysis project Ga0116226, IMG submission 89692) | Host-associated microbial communities from peat moss isolated from Minnesota, USA - S1T2_Fa - Sphagnum fallax MG | ecosystem: Host-associated > Plants > Peat moss > Unclassified | place: USA... | reverse complement strand
CGCATCCCGGCGAGGCCACCCCCGACGACGACGATGTCGTGCTTGATTCCTGGCATGTTCCTCTTAGCTTTCGCAATTCCAACGGACGCGGGACTCGAGAGCGATCCCGGCGGATTCCCCGATAGTCTACCGCCGCACGCGCGCGGACGAGCGTACCAACGTCGTAGGCGGTCGCGGCGGCGTTAGGCGGCGTTAAATGAGGGCACGCGCGAGATGGGGAGTCCGGCGCTAGCACTTCCGCATACCCGCGAGGCAGCCCCGCCGGGGTCGCGACGCCAAGCCCCACGCGCCCGCGGCGCGTCCTCAGGGGGCGTCCGCTCGCCCGAAGAACACGTACTGGTTCTTGCCGTTCGACTTTGCCTGGTAGAGCGCGGCGTCGGCGGCGTTGAGCAGGGCGGCCGAGTCGCGGCCGTCGCTGGGGAACATTCCGATGCCGATCGAGCAGCGCAGGCGGGCCACCGCAAAGCGCTCGCGTAGCCGCAAGATGGCGCTCTCGGCCTGGTCGCGATCCGTCTGGGCCAACACCATGACGAACTCGTCGCCGCCGAAGCGAGCGATGATGTCACCCCGCCGGCCGGCGCTCTTTGCGATCTCGGCAAACGCCTTGAGGGCCTCGTCGCCGGCGGCGTGGCCCAGCGAGTCGTTGATCTTCTTGAGATCGTCCAGGTCGAGGATGATGAAGGCGAGCGGCGCCCCGTAGCGGTCGGCGTTGGTGAGTTCGCGATCGAGCAGCTCGTTGAGGGCGCGCCGGTTCGAGAGGCCGGTCAGGGCGTCGGTGAGGGCCAACCGCTGGGTCTCTTCGAGGAGCCGCTTCGTTTCGTTATAGAGGCGAGCGTTCTCGATCGCGATGGCCGCTTGCGCCGCGAAGTCGAGCAGCATGCGAATCTGCATCTCGCCCACCTCGTCGGTCGGCGGACTGTCGACGTAGAGGATACCGCGAACGGTGTTGCGCGTGATCAAGGGCAGCATGCAGTAGGTGCCGACCGTATCGCGCAGCGGGTGTTCGCCGTCGCCGGCGGAGCCGAGCGCGAAATCGCTCGTCCCGCCGATCATCGCCAAAAAAGCCGGCGTCATGACCAGGTCATCCGGATCGGGCGAGGGGACGACATTCCCTGCCGGATCGGTTTCGAGGCGGCGCGTTGCCCGCCCCGGACCGTGCACGTCGAAGAGAACGACCCGGCCGAAGCGCAGCGCCTCGTTGACCCCCCGCAAGACCGTCGAGAGGATGTCGTCGACTTCGAGCGTCGAGTTCATCGTCGAGAACACTTGCTGAAGGACGAAGAGTTCGGCGTTCTGTTGGGCGTACTCGTCGCGCTCGGCCTCGAGCGCGATGACGCGCGAACGAAGAAACGCTACTTCATCGAGAAGTGCGCTTGTGTCGTCCACGACCTCGCCAGATCCGGGCAAACAGGCAGCTCCTCGCCGGGTTGTTAAGCATTGCGTTCGCAGGGTCGGGGGTGCGTTCCTACGGTATACTTGATGCTTCTGGCCCCGGCGTCGTCGATAGGAATTGGTCGGTTTCGGTGAGTTCGTTCGTCCATCTGCACGTTCATAGCGAGTACTCGCTGCTGGATGGTGCGTGCCGTGTTGAAGATTTGTGTAAGAGTTCGGCGACGGACGGCTCCCCGGGAGTCGCCCTCACCGACCATGGCGTGATGTTCGGCGCGGTCGACTTTTACGACACCGCCCGCAAGTATTCGCTGGTTCCGATCATCGGGTGCGAAGCGTACATCGCCCCGCGCGGCCGCTTCGATCGGACCGTTCGTGACGAAGCGCACATCACGCTGCTCGCCGCCAGTGACGAAGGCTACAAGAACTTGACGGCCCTCATTTCGAAAGGGTTCCTCGAAGGCTACTATTATAAGCCGCGCATCGACATGGATTTGCTCGCGCAGCATCATGCCGGCTTGATCGTGCTCTCCGGCTGCATGTCCTCGCTGTGTGCCTCGCCGCTGCTCAAGAACGATCGCGCGACAGCGCTCTCCAATGCGAAGATGTTTCGCGACATCTTCGGCGACCGCTTCTACATCGAGATCATGCGCCACGGCATGCCCGAAGAGGACGTGATCAATACCGGCCTGATCTCGATCGCCCGTGAACTCTCGCTACCGATCGTCGCGACCAACGACTCCCACTACCTAGCGCGCGGCGACGCCCAGGCGCACGACGTGCTGCTGTGTATCGGGACGGGCAAGACCGTCGCCGACACGTCGCGCATGAAATTTTACTCCGACGAATTCTACGTGAAATCGCCGGCCGAGATGCGCGAACTCTTCGCGGACATCCCCGAGGCGTGCGATAACACGCTCGAAATCGTCAAGCGCATCGACATCAAGATCCCGGAGAAGGTGTTCTACCTGCCGGATTATCCGGTGCCCAAGCGCGGCGCCGACGACGTTGCGCAGGTGATGGCGGGATCGCTGGCCGGCGCAAGCGAGGCGGATGCCAACCGGATCATCGATCTCTCGGCCGACGACTACTTGCGGCTGATCTGCGAGCAGGGGCTCATCGCGCGCTACGGCGAGGAGCGGGCGAAGAGCGATCCCGTCTTGCGCGAACGGCTCGAGTACGAACTCGACGTCATCATCAAGATGGGCTTCAGCTCGTACTTTCTCATCGTCTGGGACTTCATCAAGTACGCGCGCGATTGCGATATCCCGGTCGGCCCCGGCCGTGGCTCGGCGGTCGGTTCGCTCGTCGCGTACACGCTGCGCATCACCGATCTCGATCCGATCAAATTCAAACTGATCTTCGAGCGCTTCCTCAACCCGGACCGCATCTCGATGCCCGATATCGATACGGATTTCTGTGTCGAGCGGCGCGACGAAGTGATCGCCTACGTGACGCAAAAGTACGGTAAGGACCGCGTCGCGCAGATCGTGACCTTCGGGACGATGGCGGCGCGCGCCGCGATCCGCGATGCGGGCCGGGCGCTTGCCGTGCCGCTACCGGACGTCGATCGCGTTGCGAAGCTCATCCCATCGGGTCCGGGCGGCCTATCGATCAAAGATGCGCTTCTCAAGATCGACGAACTCAAGAATCTCTACGACATGAACCCGCAGATCCGGCGCCTGCTCGACACGGCGAATTCGATCGAGGGGTTGGCGCGGCACGCCTCGACGCACGCCGCGGGCGTCGTGATCTCAAAAAATCCGCTGATCGAACACGTTCCGCTCGTGAAGATCGGCGACAACGATGTCAACACGCAGTACGAGATGAGCAACGTCGAGCGCGTCGGCTTGCTCAAGATGGATTTCTTGGGTCTGCGCAACCTCACGGTGATGAAGGCGGCGACCGACGAAATCCGCCGCACGACCGATCCGACGTTCACCCTCGAGACGATCCCGGACAACGATCTTCGCACGTTCGAGATGCTCGGCCGCGGAGAGACGCTCGGCGTGTTCCAACTCGAGTCCGAAGGCATGCGCCGCGTCTGCATCGAGATGAAGCCCTCGACGCTCGACGACATCATCGCACTCGTCGCGCTCTATCGCCCCGGTCCGATGGACTGGATCCCGCAGTACATCTCCAACAAACACGGCCGCACGAAAGTCTCGTACCTGCATCCGAAACTCGAACCGATCCTCAGCGATACGTACGCGATCGCGTGCTATCAAGAGCAAATCATGCAGATCGCTCGCGATATCGCCGGCTTTACGATGGGTCAGGCCGATGAGCTACGCAAAGTCATGGGGAAGAAGCAGAAAGAAAAAATCCCCGTCTACCGGGAGAAGTTCATCAAGGGTGCAGCCGAGACGAGCGGGATTGATGAGAAGTTGGCCGATGAGATCTTCGCCTTCGTCGAGCCCTTTGCAGGCTACGGATTCAACAAGTCTCACGCTGCCGCTTATGGGTGGATCTCGTATCAGACGGCGTTTCTCAAGGCGAACCATCCGATTGCATACTTCGCTGCTCTCATGACGTCGGTCAAAGACAAGACCGACAAACTTGTCGAATACATCGAAGAAGCGAAGAAACTCGGCGTGCCGGTTCTGCCGCCGGACATCAACGAATCGCTGGTCGACTTTGCAGTCGTCGGCTCGCAGATTCGATTCGGTCTTGCCGCGATCAAAGGGGTCGGCGAGGCGGCCGTGCGCTCCATCCTCGCCACTCGAACGGAGGGCGGCAGGTTCGTCGACTTTTTCGATTGTGCGCGGCGCGTGGATCCCAAGGCGGTCAACCGGAAAGTGTATGAAGCGCTGATCAAATGCGGCGCGTTCGATACGCTCCCGGGGAACCGCGCCCAGTTACTCGATGCGCTCGATACCGCGCTCGAGGGCGCCACGCGTGCCGCGCGGGATCGCGAAATGGGGCAGTTTTCGCTCTTTGGCGAGGTCGCTGAGGCGGGGCCGGCGTTGACGCCGAAGTTCCGGCCGATGGCGCCCCCAACGACGCTCGAAGCCCTCGGCTGGGAGAAAGAAACCCTCGGCATCTTCGTGTCGGGCCATCCGCTCGCGGACGTCGCCGAGGCGCTCGTGCGCGGCGGCGCCGTGCCGGTCAAGGACCTGCGTGCGATGGAGGACGATGCATCCGTGCGCGTCGCCGGGCTCGTGACCACGGTCCGACGCACGATGACCAAGGCGCAAGCCCAGATGCTCATCGCGACGGTCGAAGATATGACCGGAACGATCGAGGTCGTGCTCTTCCCCAAACAGTACGCGGCGCTGCAAGGCTATTTCGTCGAGGACGGGATCATCATCGTGAACGGACGCTTGCGCTTGCGCGAGCGGCGTGGCTCGACCCCGGGCGAAGAGGTGCCGCTCGAGCTGAGCGTCACGGCGAACGACGTGCAGCGGTTCGAGCGCGGTGCCGAGCCCGCGCGCGTTGCCGGCTGGCATGTGACGGTCTCGCGCCGCGATCACATCGACGGTCTGGCAACGCTGCTCGCGGAGTGGCCGGGATCGGTGCCGCTGGTTATTCACGTCAACGGGGACTCGCTGCTCAAGACCGTTGCGCCAACGCCGCAAATGCGTGCGCGGCTCGCCGCAATCGTCGGCGACGCGAACGTCCGCGAAGGCGCGCCGTGAGGTTACCGGCCGGCGTACGCGATTGGTTGCCGCACGAGCTGGCGCGCAAGCGCGAGATCGAACTCGTCATGCGGGCGGCGTTCGGGCGCTGGGCCTACGAAGAAGTGCAGACGCCGATGTTCGAGCGCTTCGACGTGCTCGAACGTGGCCTCGGCTACGAGCTCACCGAGCAGACGTTCCGCTTCAACGATCGCCGCGCGACGCCGCTCGCGCTGCGGCCCGAGATGACGACGCCGATCGCGCGCCTCGTCTCGACGCGCATGCGCGACGTTCTGCTGCCGCTGCGGCTGGCCTATATCGCGCCGGTCTTTCGGTACTACGACCAGCCGCAAGAGGGCCGGATGCGCGAGCTCACGCAGGCCGGAGTCGAGTTGATCGGCGCGAGCGGTGTCGATTCGGATGCGGAGTCGCTCTTCATGGCGATCGAGGCCCTCGACAACGTCGGTTTGCGCGATGCGCGCTTCGACATCAACGATGCCTCGGTCGTCGACGGAATCCTCGAGGGGCTGGGGCTCGCCGGCGCAGCGGCGCTCAAGGCGAAGGGCCTGATGAAGGAACGAAACATCGTCGCCCTGCGCGCGCTCGGCCACGAACGGCTGGTCGATTTCGCGATGAGCCGCGGCGGCGCGGACGTCATCGCGGCAGCCCGCGCCGTCTGCCGGACGCCGCGTTCGATCGCCGCGCTCGACGGCCTCGCGCAGGTGCTCGAACGCGCCCGGGCACTCGGTTACGCCGATCGCGTCCAAATCGATCTCGCCCTGCTGCGCGATCTCGACTACTATACGGGTTTCATTTTCGAGGGCTACGTCGACGAGATCGGCTTCACGCTGTGCGGCGGCGGGCGCTACGATTCGCTCTTACCGAATTTCGGGTTCGACGTGCCGGCCGTCGGCTGGTCGGCCGGGATCGAGCGCATCCTCATCGCGCTCGAACGCCGCGGCAAGCACGTCGAGCGCCGCCGCCATCGCATCGACGTCCTGGTCGCCGGATCCGACGTCGTCGCGGCCTACGAACGGTCGGCCGGAAACGTCGTGCGTTTCGCTACCGGAGCACTCGATGAAGCCGCGCTCATTGACGAGGCGCGCGCGTTGCACATCCCGCGCATCGTCATCGCGACCAACGGCTCGAAGCGCGAGATTCGCGTCACCAGCCCGCCGCCGGAACGGCTGCCGGTCACGCACGCCGTGCCGCCGGAGGCACACTGATGCCGGATCGGCTCGTCATCGCGATGCCCAAGGGCGCGCTCTTCGATGATGCAGCGCATCGGCTGCGCTCCGCGGGCGTCGACGTCCCGTCCGACACCGGCCGCAAACTCACGCACGTGACCGACGACGGGGCGTTCGAGCTCTTGCTGCTCCGGCCGACCGACGTTCCGGCCTATGTCGAATTCGGCGCCGCCGATTGCGGGATCGTCGGCAAGGACGTGCTCTGGGAGACGGATCGCACGGTGAGCGAACTGGCGGATCTGGGCTTCGGCTATTGCAAGCTCGTGGTGGCCGCGCGCCGGATCGATCGCTATCATGAAGGTGCACCGTTTCCGACGTTCTTGCGCGTCGCGACGAAATTCCAGCGTTCAGCAGAGACGTATTTCGCCGATCGCGATCTGCCGGTCGAGTTGATTCCGCTGCACGGCTCGGTCGAGCTGAGCCCGCTCGTCGGCCTGGCGGATGCGATCGTCGATTTGGTGGCCACCGGGAAGACGCTGCGCGAACACGACCTCGTGATCGTCGATGAGATCGCCGAATCGACGGCGCGCTTCGTCGTCAACCCGGTTCGCTTTCGCGCAAAGTACCAGCAGATCGTGGCGCTCTTACGGCGGCTCGATCCGGCGTTCGTTCACGGGCCCGCGGGCGCGGCATCCTGAACCCGTACGGCGATTTTCAAACTCCCTTGCCGCTCGCGCGCGCCGTCTGCGCGCGGCTCGCGGAACTTGGCGGGGTGCCCGAGCGCGTGCTCGAGCCCGCTTGTGGCGCGGGGTCGTTCTTGATCGCGGCGCGCGAACGGTTCGGCCGGAGCTGCGAGCTCGCGGGAATCGAAGTACAGCGCGAACGGTACGGTCCGGCCCTCGACGCGCTCGCGGCGCGCGACACGGCGCTGCGGGTGTGGTATGCCGACGCGTATCGATTCGATTTCTGCGACGTCGCCTGGTCGAGCTCGGGGCCGCTCGCGCTGATCGGCAACCCGCCGTGGATCGCCGCCGACGCGCTCGGCCGCGGCGGCGCGCTGCAGCCGCCGCGCACCAACCGTGCCGGCCTGCGCGGCCTTGCCGCGCGTACCGGTGCGGCGAACTTCGACGTCGCCGAATTTCTCGCGCTCAAAGTGCTCGGCGAGGCGATGCCGCCGGGAAGTTTGCTCGCGCTCGTGCTAAAGGCGCGCGTCGCGCGCGATCTCGTTGCGGGAGCCGCGCGGCACGGGATCACGCTCGACGTGCTCGCGCGCGAGGCGATCGATGCACGGCGCTGGTTCGGCGCCGCGGTCGACGCGGTCGTGCTCTACGCTCGGGTGGCGGCGGTCGGCGCGCCGCCGCTGCCGCGCCCCGAGGAGCCCGCGGGCGCTTGGCGCGCCGGGATCAAGCACGACGCGGCCGACATCTTCGAGCTCGTTCGAGACGGCGCGGTTTGGCGGAACGGCCTAGGCGAGGTGGTTGATTTGCCGGCCGGTGTCTGCTATCCGTACGTCAAGGCGCGCGATCTGCATCATGGTGAACCGGCGCCGGAGCGAGCGCTCATCGTCACCCAGACGCGGCTCGGTGCGCCGACGGGCACCTTGCCCGCGCCGCTGCACGCGTATTTGGAACGTCACGCGGCGCGGTTGGCCGCGCGCAAGTCCTCGATCTATCGCGGGGCGCCGCGTTTTGCGATCTTCGGCGTCGGGCCATATTCGTTCGCGCCGTGGAAAGTCGCGGTCGCGGGCCTGTATGCCGCGCCGCGCTTTCGCGTTCTCGGTCCGCGCGAAGGGAAACCGACGGTGCTGGGCGACACCGCCTACTTCGTGTCTTTCGAGGATCGAGCGAGCGCGGACGCTTTTGCCGCGCGGATGAATGGGGAGCCGATGCGGGAAGCGATCGCGGCGCACGTGTGTCGCGGCAAACGGCCGATCACGAAGCGCCTCTTGGACGGCCTCTGCGCATGACGATCGTCGATGCAAACGACCGGGCGGCGCTCGCCGGGCTCTTCGCGGGCGGCTGGGATCCGGCGCCCGAGATCGGCGCCCGCGTCGCCGAGATCATCGCCGATGTGCGTGCCAGCGGCGACGCGGCGCTGCTCGCCTACACCCGGCGCTTCGATGCGCCGAACTTCGCGCCCGGCGCACTACGCGTCGAGATTCCCTCACGTAAGAACGCGCGCGCGCTGATTCCGGAGGGGATCGCGGCGGGCCTCGAAATCGCACGCGAACGAATCAGCTCGTATCATACGCGACAACGGCCCGAGGCCATCGATTACCGCACGGCCGACGGAACGCGCTACGCGTTTCTGGTCCGCCCGCTGGCGGCAATCGGCGCGTACGTCCCCGGCGGCACCGCCGTGCTGCCGTCCTCGGTGCTGATGACCGCGGTGCCGGCCAAAGTCGCCGGCGTCGAACGCATCGTCGTGACGACGCCGCCGTCGAAGACGGGGACGATCAGCCCCGCGATCCTCTATGCATGCGCGCTCTGCGGCGTCGACGAGCTCTATGCGGTCGGCGGCGCGCAAGCGATCGCCGCGCTCGCCTACGGCACCGCGACGATCGCACGCGTCGATAAGATCGTCGGCCCGGGAAACGTCTACGTCACCGAAGCCAAGCGGCAAGTCTTCGGGGCGGTCGGCATCGACGGACTTGCCGGACCCTCGGAAGTCCTGGTCGTCGCCGACGAGCACGCCAAGCCCAAACTCGTCGCCGGCGAATTGATCGCGCAGGCCGAACATGATCCCCTTGCCCGCGTCGCCGCCGTCTCGCGCGACCGGGCGCTCCTGGAGGCGGTCGCAGCGCTCTTGACCGGCGACTTTGCGAAAGAGACCGGCCGCGGCGCGATCGTCGACGCCGTCTTGCGCGAACGCACGTATCTGATCCACGCACGAAGTGACGAAGAAATCCTGATGGTCATCGAGAGTTTCGCGCCGGAGCATCTCTCGCTGCAGGTCGCCGATCCGGAGCGCTTCATCCCGCACATCCGGCGTGCCGGCGCGCTCTTCGTGGGTGATGATACGCCCGTCGCCGCGGGCGACTATATCGCCGGCACGAATCACGTTTTGCCGACCTCGGGAGCGGGCCGGTTTTCGTCCGGCCTGCACCTCGCCGATTTTTCGCGCACGATGACGCTGGTCGAAAACAGTCGCGCACGGATGGCCGGCGACCGCGAGATCCTGGCGGCGCTCGCCGACTTCGAGGGCCTGCCTGCCCACGCGCGTACCGCGCTGCTGCGAGATCCCTAGCCTTGATGGCGAAAATCGATTTGATCGCGCTCGACCTCGACGGCACCGTCGTCGGCGAGAATCTGATCGTGAGCCCGCGCGTGCGCGAAGCCGTCGCGAAGGCGCAAGCGCGCGGGATCATCGTCACGATCGTCACGGGGCGCATGTTCTCGGCGGCACGTCCGTTCGCGACGCTCCTCGATGTCAGCGGCCCGATCGTCTGTTATCAGGGAGCCGCGATCTACGACGTCGCGACCGGCGACGCGGTGCGTGAGACGCCGCTGCATGCCGACGTCACGCGCGACGTGCTCGCGAAGGCGAAGGCGGATCACTTCCACGCCCAGTGCTACGCGAACGACCAGCTCTACGTCGATGAGATCAACGTGTTCTCGAAGCGCTACACCGATCTTGCCCGCGTCGAGCCGATGCTCGTCCCGGATGTAGCGGTCGCGTTCGCGGATCGCCCATCGCTCAAGGTGGTGCTCGTCGACACGGCCGAGCGCATCACGCCGTACGTCGAGGTGATGAAGGCGTTCCTCGGCGAGCGCGCCTACGTCACCCGCAGCCACACGGACTTCCTCGAAGTGATCGATCCGGCGGTGAACAAGGGCGAAGCGCTCCGCTTCATCGCGGCGCGCGCGGGCATCGCGATCGAGAACGTCCTTGCCGTCGGCGATTCGTGGAACGATCTCCCGCTGCTGACGGCCGCCGGTGTCGGGATCGCGATGGGATCGGCACCGCCCGAGCTAAAGGCGCGTGCGGATGCGATCGTGGCGGACGTGGCCCATGACGGTGTCGCGGAGGCAATCGAACGCTTCGCGCTGGCCGGATCGCCCGCGGCATGAGCGTGCGTCCGCTCCGGCGGCGCTCGAAACGCTCGCTCGCAACGCGCATCCGCATCGTGTGGGTGCTCGCCCTGATCGTCGTCATCGTCGTCGCGGGTGGCCTCTTTGCACTGATCACCGCGCCGCAGTTTCGCATCGTCGCGGTCGAGACGCACATCGAGGGTCGCCTGATCGCGCGCGATGACGTCCTCACGCGCGCCGCGATCGCCGAGGGCGACAACATTTGGCTTATCCACACGCATGCTGCGGCGCAGCGGATCGAGGCAATTCCCTACGTGCTCGCCGCACACGTCGAGCGGCATCTGCCGGCGACGGTGGACATCAGCGTCACGCAGCGCACGGCACTCGCGTGTTTTGGCGGCGTGGCGCCGGTGACGATCGACGCCGCCCTACGCGTCCTGCAGCGCGGTTGCGCGCGCCCGGAACTCATCCGCTTCGATGCACCCGCAGCCGGCGCCGCGAAGCCCGGCACGACGCTCGACGATCCGGCGCTGGCGGCGCTCGTTCGTGACACGGCGACGCTCGCGAACGCGGGGCTGACGCTGCGCGCGGCCGGCCGCGACGGCTTCGGCGGTCTCGTCGTGACCGATGCGACCGGCGTGCGCTTGCTGCTCGGCGACGATGCGGACTTGGTGGCAAAAGCCGCGCTCGTCGCGCCGATCCGGCAAGCCGCAAAACGCCCCTTGCGAACGATCGATCTCCGCGCACCGGCAACCCCGGTCGTGTCGTATCGATAGTAGGTATTCCGTCGTCCGCACACAATATCTAGTGTCCGTGAGGGAATTCCGCCGTGGCTAGGGGCGAGACGATCGCCGGCCTGGACATCGGCACGACGAAGACGTGCGCGGTTATTGCTGCCGCGGGTCCGGACGGCCTCGAGATCATCGGAATCGGCGAGGCACCCTCCACGGGGATGCGCAAGGGCGTCGTCACCGATCTCGAGGAGACGGTCAAGTCGATCGAGGCCGCTACCGAAAAAGCCGAGCGCATGGCCGGCGTGCACGTTTCGCACGTCTATGTCGGTGTGACCGGCGACCACGTTGCCTCGACCAACAATCGCGCCGTCGTCGCCGTCTCCGGTGACGAGCGCGAAGTGATCGCGGCCGACGTCAAACGCGTCGTCGACGCCTCGAAGATCATCAACCTTGCGACCGATCGTCAGATCATCCACGCGCTGCCGCGCCACTATACGGTCGACGGTCAAGACGGCGTGACGGATCCGGTCGGTATGTCGGGAGGCCGGCTCGAGGTCGACACGCATATCGTCACCGGCGGCTCGACGTTCATCACGAACGTCCTCAAGTGCGTCCACCGCGCCGGACTCGAACCGATCGGGATCGTCTTCGAGCCGCTCGCGTCGTCGGCGGCGACGCTCTTGCCGGAGGAAAAGCATGTCGGCGTCGTGCTGCTCGACATCGGCGGCGGAACGACGGACATCGCGGTCTTCGCCCAAGGCGGCGTCGTGCACACGGCAACGATCCCGGTCGGCGGCAACATCCTTACCAACGACATCGCGCTCGGCCTCAAGACGACGTTTGCCGAAGCGGAGCAGATCAAGCGAACGTTCGGATCGGGCGCCGTCGCGGGCGGCGAGGGCGACGCCGCGACCTTCCCCGTCAAGACGCTGGACGGTCGTAGCACGCGTGACGTGTCCGCCGCGCAGCTGCGATCGATCGTCGTCCCACGCGTGCTCGAGATCTTCCGCATGGTCAAGGCCAACGTCGGTGCGAATATCGCGCGCGATCAAATGTTGGGCGAGGTCGTGCTCACCGGCGGCGGAGCGCTGCTGCCGGGCATCGAAACAACGGCCGGCGACGTGTTTGGATTACCCGTGCGTATCGGTGTGCCGTCGACGATCGCCGGCCTCACCGACGCGGTTCGGCAACCGCAGTACGCAACGGCGGTCGGGCTCGTGCTCTTCGGCCCCCGCGGCGATGGTGCGCCGCACCACGCGAGCAGTTCCTCGAACGGCGTGTTCTCGCGTTTTTGGTCCTGGTTCAGCAGTATCTGGAACTGACCGGTGCGCAAGCGACGCGAGGCGCCTGCCGGTCAAGACCCCTTATTCGCGCTTCCCGAGGAGACGATTCCCATGGCTGATGCAAAACGACATGTTCCCGATCACGCTGCGACGATCAAAGTCATCGGCCTCGGCGGAGGCGGCTGCAACGCGGTCAACCGCATGATCGACGCGGGCTTGCAAGGCATCGATTTCTACGCCGTCAACACCGACGTGCAGGCGCTGCGCAATTGCCGCACGCCGAACACGGTGCAGATCGGTAACAATTTGACGCGCGGTCTCGGCGCGGGCGCGAACCCGAACATCGGCCGCGAAGCAGCCGAAGAATCGCGCGAGGATCTCGCGATGATCCTCGACGGCGCCGATCTCGTCTTCATCACCGCCGGCATGGGCGGCGGCACGGGCACGGGCGCAGCCGCGGTCGTCGCGGAGCTCGCCCGCGAATCGGGCGCGCTGACGGTCGCCGTCGTGACGAAGCCGTTTGCCTTCGAGGGCCGCAAGCGCATGCAGATGGCCGAGAACGGCGTGAAAGAGCTCGAGTCGAAAGTCGACACGCTCATCACGATCCCGAACGAGCGCATCTTGCAGATCATCGAAAAGCGCACGCCGCTGCAAGAAGCGTTCATGTTCGCCGACGACATCCTGCGCCAGGGCATTCAGGGCATCAGCGATCTGATCACGCAGCCCGGTCTCATCAACCTCGATTTTGCCGACGTCAAGACGATCATGACCGACGCGGGTTCGGCGATGATGGGGATCGGCGAAGGCTCGGGCGAGCACCGCGCCGCGGATGCCGCGCAGAAGGCGATCGCCTCGCCCCTGCTCGAGACGACGATCGAAGGCGCGCGCGGCGTGATCTTCAACATCACCGGCGGCCTCGATCTCTCGATGTACGAAGTCAACGAAGCGGCTGAGATGATCTCGCGCGCCGTCGACTCCGAAGCCCAGATAATCTTCGGGGCCTCGGTCGATCCGAACATGCAAGGGAAAGTCCGCGTCACCGTGCTCGCTGCGGGTTTCGGCGCCCGTACGCCGCACCCGCGCTCGCTCTCCGGATCGAACGCAACCGTCCTCGATTTCGACAAAGTCGCCCCCGTCAACATGGACGACATCGAAGTCCCCGCGTTCTTGCGCTACCGCTCGTAACGAGTGTCATCCTAGCCGCAGTGTCATCCTAGCGGAAGTGTCATCCTAGCCGGAGTGTCATCCTGAGCCTGTCGAAGGATGGGCATGCCAACTCGGGCGCCATCGTTATCGCAAGCCCATCCTTCGACAGGCTCAGGATGACATTGCTCGGGCAGGATGACATTGCTCGGGCAGGATGACATTGCTCGGGCAGGATGACATTGCTCGGGCAGGATGACATTGCTCGGGCAGGATGACACTTGCAGGTGAAAGAGAAAACGGCGGCTACTATGGCCGCCGTTTTTTTATCCGCTGACGACCTTACGACGCAGATCGTTGCGATCCGTCGTGAGATCCACCGCACACCCGAACTGGGCTTCGAGGAACAGAACACGCAGCGCATCATCGAGCGCGAACTCGATGCGCTCGGGATCGAACATCGCCGTGTCGCGACGACCGGCGTCGTGGGCGTGATTCGCGGTGCGTATCCGGGCCGGACCGTGGGGTTGCGCGCCGATATGGATGCGCTGCCGATCGGCGAGCAATCGGGCGAGGCGTGCGCCTCGCAGGTTGCCGGCAAAATGCACGCCTGCGGGCACGATGCGCACGTCGCGATGCTGCTCGGTGCCGCGCGCGATCTCGTAGCCGGACGCGACACGCTGCACGGCAATGTCGTCCTGCTGTTCCAACCGGCGGAAGAGGGTCCGGGCGGGGCGTTGCCGATGATCGAGGCCGGCGTGATGGACGCGGAGCCGAAAATCGAAGCGGTCGCGATGCTGCACGTCGACGTGCGAATCGAGAGCGGCTCGATCTCGATCACGCCCGGACCGGTGAATGCATCGGCCGATGAATTTCATCTTGCGGTCCGCGGCGTCGGCGGCCACGGCGCCTATCCGAACAAAGCGAAGGATACGATCCCGTGCTCGGCAGCGATCGTGCTCGCGCTGCAGAACATCGTCGCGCGCGAGACGGATCCCCTCGGCGCCGCGGTCGTGACGATCGGAACGATCGAAGGCGGGTATCGCAATAACGTGATCGCCGACGTCGTGAAGATGTCGGGGACGCTGCGGGCGACGAATCGCGAGGTGCGTGACGCGCTGCCCGGCCGGGTCGCGGCGATCGCCGAGCACGTCGCTGCCGCCTACGGCTGCAGCGCCGACGTCAACGTGCTGATGGGCTATCCGCCGGTCATCAACGATCCGGCGCTCTCCGAACGCTTTGCCGCCTACGCCGCCGGGACCCTTGGGCTGCCGGTCTATCGGCTACCGCCGACGATGGGCGCCGAGGACTTCGCGTACTTCGCCGAGCGCGTACCGGGGGTTCTTGTGCGTCTCGGGATTCGGAATGAGGCGGTCGGCAGCGTGCATTACGGTCACAGCCCACAGTTTCGCCTCGATGAGGGCGCGATGCCGACGGGCGTGCGGACCCTGGTCGGATTCGCCCGCGGGGTCGGCGACGGGAGCGTTCCCCTCGGCGCGTAACCGTTGGCCATCTCACAGTACGCCCGGCCCGGAATCGGTACAGTCAGGAATACCAAGGGAGTTCCGATATGTCCGATTCCACCACGCGCAAAGCGCACAATCCCGAGCAAATCGAGCGTGCCCGTCGCGACCTGCTCCTCATCGAGTCCTATCACGCCGGCCGGCGCGATGCATTCGATGAAATCGTGCGCGGCTACGAATCGACCGTCGCGCGTATTCTTACGCAGCTCAACGTGAACACGGCGGATATCGAAGATCTCACCCAAGAAGTGTTCTTGCGCATCTATCGCAATCTGCAGCGCTTCCGCGGTCAATCGTCGTTCTACACGTGGCTCTATCGCATCACGATCAACGTTTTCTTCGATCACAACAAGAAGCGTAAACGCGCGGACGTGCGGCTGGCGCGCTTACAGAATTCGCTCATCGATGCGAGCAACGAACGCCCGCTCGAGCAAGACCCGTTCCGCGCGACGTTCGACCGGCTCACAACCGAGATGTTCTCGCAAGCGATCGCGGATCTGCCCGAAGCCTTCCGCGATGTCGTCTCGATGCGCGAGGTCGAAGACCTCAGCTACGAAGAGATCGCGCTGCAGACCGGCATCTCGATCGGCACCGTCCGCTCGCGACTCTCGCGGGCCCGCGCGCGCCTCAAGGCCGTGCTGCGGCCGGCCATGGCCGAAGTCGCGGCGTAAGCTCCGGTCCCGGGTCGTTCGAGCCGCGCGCCACTATTAGTTGGGGGTTACGGAAGCTTCCTCCCCAACATCTTGTATTCGAGGACAGGTCCCGAGGCCGAGTGACGGGAATCACCCATGATGGCCCTGCCGCAAGTCTCCTTCGAGCGGCCGGGTGCGCGCGGAATCTATCGCTCGCAAGACGTGGCTGCCCCGGCACCCGCCGCCTTCCAGATCATCTGTGAAGTCGAAAAGTGGCCCGTCTGGCTCTCCTTTCTCCGCTCGGCCCGCCGGATCGATCCGTCCTCCCCACTGTGCCTCGGCGCAGAAATCGCCATCCGCTCGGCGATCCCGGGCGACGAAGAAGAACTCTTCGAGGTCGACGGCTTCATCGAAGGCTACCTGCTCTCGCTCGTCGGCGCCTACTCGTGCCGCCGGCGCCTCGATCTGCGGATAGAGCGCAAAACCGAGCGCTCGAAAATCATCGTCCGCCTCGACTATCCCACTTACGGAGGCGTGCTCAGCGAGATCGTCGACCGCCTCACCACACGGCGCAAACTGGACGTCGCCCTGGGCGATTCGCTGGTGCACTTCAAGGGGCTCGCGGAATACGATCGCGAGGGCGCCGTCGTCGAGGACTTTTAACGTTCCGGTTCCGGCGACGACGGCGGGTTGGTCGGCGCCGAACTCGGATACACGTTTTTCATGAGCGGAGGTTCCCAGGGAACGGGTCGCTCCCATGACCCGCCAACCAGTTTGTATTTCGTGATGGATGCGTCGTCGCTGATGCCGGCTTGGCGGAAAACCGGTTGCCAGATATCCCGAGGTGCGCCTGCTTCGACCGGGTTCGAGGCAAATGCAGCGAGTGCGGCTTTGAGCAGGGCTAAGAAGCCGTCCGGTGTGTTCAGGTCCCACATTTCGCGCGTGTCGATCCAGATATGGGTGTGGGGATCGTTCGAGACTAGGTTCAGGAACGTCCAGTAGAGAGACTCGTACGCCGGCGGCAGAACCGAACCCAGGAGCCGGGCGCGCCGCGACGCCCGTTCGACCGCAACGTGCGAGTCGTCGAAGAGCACCGGATACGAAAAGGGTCGCCCGTCGCCATATCGGCTGACGCGATCGACCAGCGACGTCTCGTCGAAAAGCGCGAACCAGAAGACGGGGATAAAATAGCTCGCGGCAGAGAGAATATCGGTCTGGTGCATCGTCGCCGGGTCGAAGAGCCCGATGCTCGGGGCATTCGTGGGCACGAGGTAGAGGCGGTTCGCCATAAAACGAACTCCGCCACTCGTTCCAAGGACCCTCTGTCTGGGAAACCCTTCACCGATACTAGCAGTCCTTGACCTAGACTGCTAAGCCCAGTACACTAGTAGCGAATTCGTTCTACCCATCGGAGACCAGCGTTGCCGCTCTACGATTATCAGTGCCAAGCGTGCGGACGCGTGACCGAAGTCCGTCACGGCTTCCGCGAAACCCATGATGCCGCGTGCGAGGCGTGCGGGGGCAAACTCGCGCGCAAGTTCAATCCCGCGCCGATCATTTTTACGGGCTCCGGCTTCTATGTGACCGATTCGCGTCCGAAGGCCGCGGCCGAGGGCGGCTCGGGCGGTGGCGAAGCCAAGAGCGAACCGAAGAAGTCCGAGTCGCCGGCCGCGTAGCGGATGAGTCCGCAACTCGCCGTTTTCCTGGGCTTCGTGGCCGTCTGCCTCGTGCTCGTGGTGCTCGGGCTCGCTGTGCTCGCCCGGGACGGGAAACGGCTGCAGAAGCGCGCCGCCGCGGTGCTCGCGGCTCCGCCGGCGATCGATGTCGAGCGGGCGACGGCGGATGCCGGGCGGCTTGCGATCGCAGCCGAGCGTATCGCGGCGCTGAGCGCGCGTGCGGCGACCGCGATCGCGCAGCTGCGCGCGCAGGTCGCGTTCCTAAATCGACTCGTCCGGCGGTTCCCAGGACCAGCCTAAGACGGGTTCCGCGGCCGGCGCGACCGAGGGGTTCGTGCCGAACGGTACCTCGGCTGGAGCGGCCTCTTCGGCCGGGACCGCAAACGGCACGCCGAACGGCGGGCTAAACGATTCATCCTCGGCAGGCGGAACCCCGAAGGCTCCGAGGCCGAATGCGGCTTCCTCGGCCGCCGCGGCCGCGGGATTCGCTTTGCGCGGCTTCCAAGGCTGCGCGCGTTTCTTCTCGGTCGCCGCCGGTGGTGGTACGGCGCGAGCCGGTTTGGCCGGCGACTCGGCCGCAGCCGGAGCCGGTGCCTCCGGCACGATCGGGGGCGCTCCGGCCGCGGCGACCGTCGGCTTCGCTTGCGGCGGCACGAATTTTGCCGGGCCGGCCGGTTTCGCCGCCGGCGGCGGGAGCAACGGCGGGACTTCGGCGTCGTCCGGCATCGCGTAGGTTTTCGGTTTCGGCTGGACGGTTGGGGTCGCCGCGCGCACCGGGACGGGGAGTTTCGGCTGCTCCGGCTCGGGCGGACGTTCGCGGAACGACGTCCCGGCGGAAGGCGCGGGGATCTCGCCGACGGCCGCTCCGACGAGCACGAACCGCGCCTGCGGCATGATCTGCGCGCCCTTCATCTTCGCGAGCGCTCGCAGCTCGGCGATATCGCTCTCGGGCGCGTCCTCGACGACCATCGTTTCGATCAGCAGATCGACGGTGTCTTTGGCGGCCTCTTGCGAGGGGACGCGCGTGAACGCGAGCGTGACGGCGCTGACGTCGCCCTTGACGATCGAGACGAGTTTCTTCCAATATTCGATCGGCTGGTAATACTCGAAGGCACCGAACTCGCGCTTCGCGCGCGAGT
>Ga0116226_10001854_pt1 | contig 18359 bp, 9 predicted proteins | sample S1TSphfallax_FD_89692 | JGI IMG/M metagenome (GOLD analysis project Ga0116226, IMG submission 89692) | Host-associated microbial communities from peat moss isolated from Minnesota, USA - S1T2_Fa - Sphagnum fallax MG | ecosystem: Host-associated > Plants > Peat moss > Unclassified | place: USA... | reverse complement strand
CGGCCGCTCCAGCCAGTTGTTTGCAGAGCATTTGTATCAGCCTCAAACCGCCGGCTCATGAAGGCCGATTCCAGTCAGGCTGAAAATGCTCTAAGCAGCAAAAGCTTCTTGGTTCTTTCTTTCAAAAAAGAACTGCTTCCTCATTACTGATTCCCCACCACCACAGAAGCGATTCCGCTGACATCCTTATTCAGCGTCCCCGTCACTTTCGCGATCGACACGTGACCCACGCCGGAAACCTCCACCGAGGCATCCCCAACAGTCGCCCCGATCTTTACATCCGCGACGCCGCTGCCTTGCACGGAGAGCTTGCCGATCGTCCCGTCGCCGACATGGATTGACGCCTTGCCGGAGAGTTCCAGCGAGGCCGTGCTGACCGTTACGTGCGCGACCTCAAGCGAGCCGTGGCCGGAGAATTCTGCTTCCAGCGGCCCGTCGACCTGGGTGACGGTGACGTTCCCATCGCCGCTCACTTCCAGCTTGAAGGCGCCGATTTTGCCTGCCTGAACATGCGCGCCGCCGCTGAGGTCCATGCTGAGCGGCCCGCCAATGTCGCCGATCTGGTAATCCGCGCGGCCGCTGTCTGCGACGCTGAGCGGTAGCCCTGCCGGGATGTGGACGGTGAGCACCAGGGTCGGATCGAACGTTACGGAGTATGTTGGCCGCGCGCATCGGCTGGGAAACCTGTCCGGCACCGTAAGCTTTGCCCGGGGGCCTGGCGTTAGCACCAGCAGGTCGAGCTCCTCCTGGTAATCGGCGGTGGCGTCCACCCTCACGCCGGCCCCGGCGGCGAGGTCCGGCACGATGGTGACGTGGCGCGCGCAGGGTGAGTCGATCGCGAGGGCAGTCGCGGCGCCTGTGAGCTGGCGCGAGGCGGCGTGCGCGGCGGCGCCGAAAAGCAGGCCGGCCAGCAGGGGTGCTGCGAGCGGATGGGGGATACGGATCATCGGGTCAGGCTCCGGGGCGGCGTTTCGGTCAGTGTCTGTTGCCGGTGTTTGCATGGTGCGTGCCAGTCGAAAAAGCCGGATTTTCCAGCGCGTCTTCTGGGGCACGTCGATTCCTGGTTTGGCGTGTTTTGCCAGATTTTGGTGCCGGAGGCACGGCGGGTGTGGCGAGAAACGCGCTTGACGGCGGGCAACCGTTGTGCTTTAACTTACCGATCGGTCGGTAAGTTGAGGCGTTCATGTCGGGACGTGGGGTGAGCAAGCGCGAGACGATCAAGGCGCAAGCGCTGCTGTTGTTTGCCGAAAAGGGAGTGGAGGCCGTCTCGGTGGCGGAAATCGCGGCCGCCTGCGACATGGCCAAGCCGAACCTTTACGCGCACTTCGCATCGAAGGAGCAGCTCGTGCGGGATTTGTTCGCGCAGGGCTATCACGATTACGGCCGCCAGATGGCGGCGGCGGTGGGAGGCGCGGACCCGTTCCCGGCGAAGCTGGACCGCCTGGTGCGCCTGATCTGCCGCCTGCACGATGAGGATCGGTTGCGCTTCCGGTTTATCCTCATGCGCCAGCACGCCCATTTGCGGGAAATCACCATCGACGAGGAAAATCCGATGGAAATCGTTGTGCGCCTGGTGGAAGGCGCCATGCTCGACGGCCAGATACCGTCCTGCAATGCGGAGCTGGTGGCGGCGGCCATTGTTGGCCTCGTCATTCAGCCGGCAACGTTTCTGCTCTACGGCCGCATCGGCACCGCGTTGGGGCCGGTGGCGGACGACATCGTAACCATGTGCCTGAGGGTCGCGACAGGGGAGAAAGTGCCATGAACAGCCGCTCTATGTTTGCCCGTTCCACATTCGCGCGCATCTGGCCGCTGACGCTGACCCAGGCCTGTACGGCACTCACCGACAACATGGTGCGCAATGCCGTCATCGTGCTGGCATTGTTCCGCCTCGGCGCCGGCGGCACCGGCCTGGCCGCACTCGCCGGCGCGTTGCTGATGGCGCCTTATATTTTCCTGTCCGCCACGGCCGGGCAGATTGCCGACCGGTTCGCAAAACCGGGATTGATACGCATCACCAAAATTGCCGAATTGCTTGTCATGCTCGGGACCGGCGCCGCGTTCGTGACGCAGAGCCTGCCCGGCCTGCTGGCCGCGATATTCTGCCTGGGCACGCAGGCCGCCATTTTCGGCCCGTTGAAATACGGCATTCTCCCCGAGCTGCTGGCGGAGGATGCGCTGGTTTCCGGGAATGCCATCGTCGAAGGCACGACCTTCCTGGCCATCGTCGTCGGCACCATTGTAGGCGGCGCCCTGATCCTGGCACCGCATGGCACCATCCTGGTCAGCGCCGTTGGCATCGTCGTCGCACTGCTGGGCCTGTATGGCGCGATGCGGGTGCCATCCTTGCCGGCCGCGGCGCCCACCTTGCACATCGGCGCCAATTTCATCGCCGAGACATGGCGGACCACGCGGCACGCGCTTGCGGTTCGGCCAATCCGCCGCTCCATTCTGGGATTGTCATGGTTCTGGACAGTCGGCGCCACGCTGTTGACCGAACTGCCGGTTATTACGCGCGACACATTGGGCGCCGAGGGGCAGGTGCTGACCCTGCTGCTGACCGTGTTCGCGGTTGGTGTCGGCGCCGGATCGTTCGGCTGCGCGCGGTTGTTGCATGGCGATGTGTCCGCGCGGCATGTACCTTTGGCGGCCCTGGGCATTACCGTCTTCCTGGTGGATTTCGCCTATGCCTGCGCCGGCTTTCCCGCCGGCCATCTCGTAACGATATGGCAAATTCTCGCCGCACCCGCGGGGTGGCGCGTGCTGGCCGATCTTTTCCTGATGGCGGCGAGTGGCGGCATATTTTCCGTGCCGCTTTATGCGATCATGCAGGATGAGTCGGAGCCCGCCTGGCGCGCCCGCACCATCGCCGCCAACAATGTGGTCAATGCCCTGTTCATGGTGGCGGGCGCCGCGGCGGCCACGCTACTGGCCATGGTTGTCGGGCCGGTTGGCGTGCTGCTGTGCGTGGCCGTCGCCAATCTGGCTGTGGTGGCGTGGTCGTTGCAGCTTCTGCCGATCCGCTTCAGCCGCGTGCTGTTGCGGTGGTATTGCTCGACTTTTCACCGGGTCGTGGTGACCGGCATGGAGAATTATATCGCCGCCGGCGACAAGATTGTCATCGTATCCAATCATTTGAGCTACGCCGACGCGGCGCTGATTTCGGCCTATCTGCCCGACAGCCCGTCATTCGCCATTCATACGCATCAATTGCGCCATTGGTGGGTTCGGCTGGCGGTCATGGGCGTGCGCATTTTCCCCATCGATGTCGCCAAACCCTACGCCGTCAAAGGCATGATCGAGGCGGTGCGCGATAGGGGCGAAAAACTGGTGGTATTCCCTGAAGGACGCATCACCCAGACCGGTGCACTGATGAAGATCTTCGAAGGCGCCGGGATGGTTGCCGACCGCGCCGGCGCGAAGGTGCTTCCGGTCACGATTGATGGCACCCAGTTCATGCCGCTCGGCAACATGGCAGGCAAACTGAAACTGCGCTGGTTTGCCCGTCTTCGCCTTACCATCCACCCAGCCGTCGACCTCACGCCGCCGGACGCGGCCAATTTGTCACCCCGCCGGAAGCGCGAACTGATCGGCCGGGCGCTGCACGACCTCATGGTGGAAAGTTCCTTCCGATCCAGGAACATCGACACCACCCTGCTCGCGGCAACGCTTGCCGCCCGTGAGTTGCATGGCGGCAAGATGGCCATCGTGGAGGACGTCAACCGCGTACTGATTTCGTATGACCGCCTGATACTCGGTGTTGCCGCACTCGGCCGTGCCCTGACCGCGGGCACGAATTTGGCCGAACCGGTCGGCTTGATGATGCCGAATGCCAACGCCACGCTGGTGGCTTTCCTCGGCCTCACCGCGTTTGGCCGCGTGCCCGCGATGCTGAATTTTTCGGCCGGTGCCGACGGCATGTTGTCGGCATGCCGCGCCGCGGGGGTGAAAACCGTAGTCTCCAGCCATGCCTTTGTGGAGAAGGCGAAACTCACGACGATCGTGCAGCGCATGGAGGCGCATGTTCGTTTCGTTTGGCTGGAGGATGTGCGCGCCGGCATCGGCCTCGGCGCCAAGCTGCGCGCCAAGTGGGATGCGGCGCGACCGTCGGCGAACCTGCCGGGTGCATCCGGCGCTGCCGAAGCGCCCGCTGTCATATTGTTCACCTCGGGTTCCGAAGGCGTTCCGAAAGGTGTGGTTCTGAGCCACCGTAACATTCTTGCGAATTGCGCGCAGTTGGCATCGGTGATCGATTTCAATCCGACCGACCGGGTGTTCTCCGCACTGCCAATGTTCCACAGCTTTGGCCTCGTGGCCGGGATGCTGTTGCCGTTGCTGAACGGCGTGCGCACATTCCTTTATCCCTCACCGCTGCATTACCGCACCGTGCCGGCGCTGATTTACGATACCGATGCGACGCTGTGCTTCGGGACCGATACGTTCCTCAATGGCTGGGCAAAATATGCGCACCCATATGATTTCTACCGCATGCGCTACATATTCGCCGGCGCGGAAAAGGTGCGGGATGCGACCAAGCGATTGTTCGCCGAGAAATTCGGTGTGCGGGTGATGGAAGGCTATGGCGTGACCGAAACGGCGCCGGTGCTGGCGTTGAACACCGCCATGCACGGGCGCTCCGGCACGGTGGGAAGGCTGCTGCCCGGCATCGAGCACAGGCTGGAGCCGGTTCCCGGAGTGGCTGCCGGCGGCAGGCTTTTCGTGAAGGGACCCAACGTCATGCTGGGCTACCTGCGGGCCGGGGCGCCTGGTGTTATCGAGCCGCCGCCGGATGGGTGGTACGATACCGGCGATATTGTCGATGTCGATGCCGAAGGTTTCGTCGCCATCACGGGGCGGGCGAAACGCTTTGCCAAGATCGCCGGCGAAATGGTGTCGATGGGGGCGGCCGAGGCCCTGGTGGCGTCGCTGTGGCCGGACAGCCAGCATGCTGTGCTGGCGCTGCCCGACGCGCGCAAGGGGGAGCAATTGTTGCTGGTGACCACCCGCATGGGCGCGGAGGTGCGTGAAATCCTGGCGCACGCGCGGGCGAAAGGTGTGGCGGAAATTTCCGTGCCGCGCGCAATTCAACATGTCGACTCATTGCCGTTGTTGGGCACCGGTAAGGTGGACTATCCGGCGGTGCAGCGCATGGCGGAGGCGTTGGTGGTTGCGGAGGCGGCTTAGGAAGGAAGCACTTCTATTCTGAAAAAAACTCATTGGCTGAGGCGATCCTCCTCGAGTTAGGCCACGTATCCAATAGGTAAAAGTTCTTTGGTTTTTTTCAAAAAAGAACTGCTTCCTTTCTTTTTACCCGAACTGGTTCATCGTATTATGCGCCCCGCCCGCCTTCAGCGCCGCCTCCCCCGCAAAATACTCTTTGTGGTCGTCCCCGATATCGGAGCCGGACATGTTCTGGTGCTTCACGCAGGCGATGCCGCGGCGGATTTCCTCGCGCTGCACGTGCAACACGTAGCCGAGCATGCCTTCGGTGCCGAAATATTCACGCGCGAGGTTGTCGGTTGACAGGGCGGCGGTGTGATACGTTGGCAACGTTATCAGGTGGTGGAAGATGCCGGCCCGCTTGGCGGCATCCGCCTGGAAGGTGCGGATACGTGCGTCCGCCTCGTCGGCCAAGGGCGTGCCGTCGTAATTGACGCTCATCAGCCGGGCGCGGTCGTAGGCGGCAACGTCGTGCCCTTCCGCTTTCCAGGCGTCATACACCTGTTGGCGGAAATTCAGCGTCCAGTTGAATGAGGGCGAGTTGTTGTAGGCCAGTTTCGCGTTCGGCACCACGGCGCGAATGCGGTCCATCATGCCGGCGATTTGCGCGATGTGCGGCTTTTCGGTTTCGATCCAGATCAGGTCGGCGCCGTTTTGCAGGGACGTGATGCTGTCGAGCACGCAGCGGTCCTCGCCGGAGCCGGCGCGGAACTGGAACAGGTTGCTGGGCAGGCGCTTCGGTCGCAGCAGCTTGCCGTTGCGGTTGATCAGCACGTCGCCGTTTTGCACCGCTTCCGGTGCGATTTCCTCGCAATCGAGGAAGCTGTTGTACTGGTCTCCAAGATCGCCGGGGGCGTGACTCACCGCAATCTGCTTGGTGAGGCCCGCGCCGAGACTGTCGGTGCGGGTGACGATGATGCCGTCCTCCACGCCCAGCTCCAGGAAGGCGTAGCGGCAGGCGCGCACCTTGGCCAGGAAATCATCGTGCGGGACGGTGACCTTGCCGTCCTGATGGCCGCACTGCTTTTCGTCGGACACCTGGTTTTCGATTTGCAGCGCGCAGGCGCCGGCCTCGATCATTTTCTTGGCGAGCAGGTAGGTGGCTTCCGCGTTGCCGAAACCCGCGTCGATATCGGCAATGATCGGCACCACGTGGGTTTCGTAATTTCCCACCCGGGCGCGCAATTCGGCCTCGCGTGCGGTGTCGCCGGCCTTGCGGGCGGCGTCGATTTCGCGGAACAATCCGCCGAGCTCACGCGCATCGGCCTGGCGCAGGAACGTGTAGATTTCCTCGATCAGCGCCGGTACGGAGGTTTTCTCGTGCATCGACTGGTCGGGCAGGGGGCCGAATTCGGAGCGCAGGGCGGCGACCATCCAGCCCGACAGATAGATATAGCGCCGCTTGGTGGTGCCAAAGTGTTTCTTTACCGAAATCATCTGCTGTTGTGCGATGAAGCCGTGCCAGGCGCCGAGCGACTGGGTGTAGAGCGTGGCGTCCGCGTCGTAGGCAGCCATGTCGGCTCGCATGATGCCGGCGGTGTAGCGCGCGACATCGAGACCGGTGCGGAACCGGTTCTGCAACCGCATGCGCGCGACCGCTTCGGCACTGATGCCGGCCCAGGTGCCGCCGCGGGCCTGGATCAAGCCGGCAACGTCCTCTAGATGCTCCTGGTACGGGCTTCGCGGTGCGTCGCTACTCACGCTGAGCATGGCGCCGCTCAAACCGGGCGCGGCGCCCCCCATGCCTTCAGGTGACATAGCGATAATCGGGTTGGTCATGGCAAACTACGTCCTTCGTTCCTGCCGGATGCGGACAGGGCGGCGTCGGATATCTGCCTTCGCAGGTGCAAAAGAAAGTAAGCAATGGCTTGGCGGGAGAATTTTTCAGTGCGCGTATTTACAGTCTGCGCCGTAAACCTGAAAATCCTGTAAATGGCGCGCCCCCTTATTGGCCGCACCGTGCGGCGCCTGCGCATCGAACAGGGGCTCTCGCAACAGGCGCTTGCCCAACGCTTAGGCATTTCAGCCAGTTACCTGAACCTTATCGAGCATGACCAGCGCAACGTTACCGCGAGTCTGCTCATAAAACTGGCGGACGTGCTCCGGGTCGATTTTTCCGCCCTGTCGGGCGCGCAGGAACGCGAGCTGGAAATCGGCCTGCGCGAGGTGTTCTCCGATCCGCTGCTGGGCCTTGAACCGGTGCCGGACAATGAGACCGAGTCGGCTGCCGCCAATCCGAACGCGGCGCGCGCCGTGCTCTCGCTTTATCGCGCCTGGCGGGTGGCGCGGGAGGATGCGGCCGGGATCGCGCTGCCGACCGGCCGTCGCATCCTGTTGCCCAACGAGGAAGCGCGCGACGTGTTCCACGAGCGTGCCAACCACTTTCCCGAACTGGAAAGTGCCGCAGACGGCACTGCCGCGGAACTTTCCTCGGCGCCGGCGGAGATGAACCATGCGCTGGCCGAGCGGCTGCGGCGGCGCCACCAGGTGTCGGTCCGCGTCGGGTTTCTGGAGAATGCGCTGCGGCGATACGATCCCGAAACGCGCAGCCTTACTTTGTCGGAACAATTGCCGCGTGAAAGCCGCGGCTTCCACATGGCCTTCCAGGTGATGCTCATGGAGGCGCGCGACGTGGTGGAGACGCTGCTGGCTGCCATTGCGCCGACCACGCCGGAGGCAGCGAGCCTGATCCGCATCGGGCTGCTTAATTACGGTGCCGCGTGCCTGCTGATGCCGTATGATTCCTATCTTGAAGCGGCCCGCCTGTTGCGGCACGATATCGATGCACTGGCGGCGAGATTCGGCGTCAGCTTCGAACAGGCGGCCCAACGCCTCTCCAGTCTGCAACGACAAGGGGCGCGCGGACTGCCTTTTTTCTTCCTGCGCGTCGATCCGGCCGGCAACGTGAGCAAGCGATTCTCTGCCGCGGGATTTCCGTTCGCGCGCTACGGAGGTTCCTGCCCGCGCTGGATCGTGCATGGCGCCTTCGCCACGCCAGGCCAGGTGCGCGTGCAGGTCGCCCAATTGCCGGACGGCGCCACGTTCCTGTGCGTCGCAAAATGCATCGAAGGGCCGGCGGCCGCCTGGGGCGAACCGCCGCCGACCCACGTTATCGCCATGGGGTGCGATGTCGCCCATGCGGGCAACATGGTTTATGCCGATGGGCTGAACCTGGAACACGCGGCGGTGGGCATCGGGCTTTCGTGCCGGCTGTGCGACCGGCCGAATTGCCGGAGCCGGGCGTTTCCGCCGCTGGAGCATCGGTTGGCGGTGGATCCTAATTTGGCGGGGGATTCGCCTTATCGGTTTGAGCCGAAGAAGTAAGGAAGCAGTTCTTTTTTTCAAAAAAGAACTGCTTCCTGCCTTACCTTGCCCCACTCGGCCATAGCACCACGCGCAGGGTTTGCAGAATGATCAGCATATCAAACAAAATCGAGAAATTCTTCACGTAGTAGAGATCATAACTAAGTTTCGCACGCGCGTCCTCCAAGGAGGCGCCATATGGGTAGTTGATTTGCGCCCAGCCGGTGAGCCCGGCTTTGACCATGTGGCGTTCGTTATACAAGGGCAAATTCTCGGCGAGGTTGCCGACGAATTCGGGGCGTTCGGGGCGGGGGCCCACGAGGGACATTTCGCCGCGCAGAACGTTCCAGAGTTGCGGCATTTCGTCGACGCGGCTTTGGCGCAGGAAGTGGCCCACACGGGTGATGCGGGGGTCGCGTTCGGCGGCCCACACGGCGCCGGCGGACTCCGCGTCGGTGCGCATGGTGCGCAGCTTGAGGATTTTGAACAGGCGGCCGTTCCGGGTAATGCGGCGCTGGCTGTAGAGAATGGGCCCGCGGTCATCGAGCTTTATGGCGATGGTGGCGGCCAGCAGGAAGGGGCTGAACATGATCAGCAGCATCAGGCTGACCACCACGTCCAGCGTGCGTTTCAGCGAACGGTCCAGCATGCCGAAATAAAAACCCGGCGTGTAGAGCAGCCAACCGATTTCCAGGCGATGCACGTCCACACGGCGGGTTTCGTGTTCGATGAAGCTGAGATATTGCACCACCGGGTAGCCGCTTTTCTTGCATTCGAGCAGGCTGTCGAGTTTCCAGCCGCGGCGCTCGTCCGGCGCCATGACGATTTCGTCGGCTTCGGCCTCGCGTGCAATGGCGAGCAAGTCCGTGAGCGGAACGTCACGGATGCAGTCGCGATAGGTTGCGTGCAGGCGGGGGTCTACGGGGCCGAATTCCGGGTCCTGCACGAAGGTGATGTCGTAGTGCGAGCGCAGGGTGGCAGCGCCCAGCAGCACGATCAAATCCCAGGCGTGCTCGCCGGCGCCGATCACGACCAGGCGGCGGCGAAACACGCCGGCCTGGCGCAGGATGGAAAAGATCAGCCGTGCCGCGACACCGGCGGCGCAGAATCCCAGCACGGCGCCTGCGAACATGCGGACACGGTTGGCGGGCGGGCCGATCGCGTGGCTGAGCATGACCATAGCGCAGGCGGTGGCGACCGCGCCGAGGCTGACCGCCAGGGGTACGCGCGCGAGCGATTCCCTTGTGTCGATCACGGCTTCGCGGCGGTAGAGGCCTAGTGCGTAGAGGCAGACGATGTTGACGCTGGGGTACAGCACGGCGGCCAGGCCGTCGGGTGTCGCTTCGAAACATTCCGAGCCCCAGCAGCCGTAGCGCAGCATCAGCGGCCAGAAGGCCAACATCATGACGATGTCGAGCAGGAAGAGCGCGCGGCCGGTGGTCATGGCCGCGATGCGGCCAGTCGTCGGGCGTCGGTCGTCGGTATGTGCAATGTCGTTCCGATGACCGATGACCGGCGACCCACGTCCTTACTCGGCCGGCGCATGGACGATGCGCTGTCGCGGTTTGCGCACCAGCCTTTCGAGCGCAAGATACACCACCGGCGTTGTGTAAAGTGTGAGGGCCTGGCTGACGATAAGGCCGCCGCAGACGGCGATGCCGAGCGGGCGTCGCGTTTCGCTGCCGGTGCCGAATGCCAGTGCGAGGGGCAGGGCGCCGCAGATGGCCGCCAGCGTGGTCATGATGATGGGACGAAAACGTTCGATGCAGGCCTCGCGGATGGCGGCGTCCGGCGACATGCCGCGTTCACGTTCCGCTTCCAGTGCGAAATCGACCAGCATGATGGCGTTCTTTTTCACGATGCCCATGAGCAGAACGATGCCGATGATGCTCATGACGCCGAATTCGGTGCCGGTGATGAGCACGGCCAGCAGCGCGCCGACGCCGGCGGACGGCAGGCTGGAAATGATCGTCAGCGGGTGGATCAGGCTTTCGTACAGAATGCCTAGCACGATGTAGATCGACAGCAGGGCGGCGGCGATCAGCGCAGGCTCCTTGGCAAGGCTGTCGACCACCCATTTGGCGTTGCCGCCGAAATCGGTGTGCACGCTGGGCGGGATGCCCATTTCCTTGGTTATTGCGGTGGCGCGGGCAATGGCCGAGGCGGGTGCCAAGGGTTTGCCGACGTTGAAACTGATGGTCGAGGCCGGCATGCCGGATTCGTGCGACACGGTCAGCGGGGCGGTGGTGTAGCTCAGGTTGGCCACCGCGCTGAGCGGCACCTGCAGACCGGTATCGGCCCCGACATAGACGTGGTCGAGGTAACGCGGGTCGCTCTGCAGCCAGGGCAGGGTTTCCAGGATGACCTTGTATTCGTTGCGCTCGGTGTAGATGGTGGAAATCTGCCGCTGGCCGAAGGCGTTGGACAACGCGTTGTCGATGGCAGCCACTGAGATTTGCAGGCGGGCGGCGGCCTGGCGGTCGACGGTGATGTAGGCTTGCGGGGCGCCGATGTCCTGATCGGAGGATACTTCGAGGAAGCCGGGTTCGTGTTCCAGCCGGTGCTCGATCTTGGATGTCCAATAGGCGAGTTCATCGAGATTGTCGTCGAGCAGGTCGAAACTGTAATCGCCGCCGTTCTGCTGGCCGCCGCCGCGAATGTCGCCTTGCGGGGTGAGGGTGACATGCATGCCGCTGATGGCTGCGAGCTTCGGTCGCAGGCGGGCGATGATTTCGGTGGCCGACGCGTCGCGCTGGCGTAGCGGCTTGAGCTCGATGCTCATCTGGCCACGGTTCTGGGTGTCGAAACCGTCGGCAACACCGACACTGGAACTGACATTCGCGACCGCCGGGTCGGCGAGGATGACATCGACCACGCGCTGCTGCAGGCGGCTCATTTCGGCAAACGAGACATTGGCCGAGGCCAGCGCGTCGCCGCGCAACTGGCCGAGATCCTGGGTGGCGAGGAAGCCTTTCGGCACCGCGCCATAGAGCCAGAAAGTGACGAAGACGGTGGCGACCGTGACGAGCAGCATGAGGATGCGATGCCGCAACGCCCATTCAAGCTGGCGCGCGTAGGCCGCAATGATTTTGCGAAAACCGCGGTCCATCGACTGGTCGATACGCTTGAGCAGGCCGGTCGGTTCGGGTTCGGTGAAGCGCGCGCAAACCATGGGGGTGAGGGTGAGCGAAACGAGCGCGGAGACGACGATGGCGGTGGTCAGCGTGAAGGCGAATTCGTGGAACAATTTGCCCAGGATGCTGCCCATGAACAGGAGGGGGATGAAAACAGCGATGAGCGAGAGGGTGATCGACAGCACGGTAAAACCGATCTGGCGTGCGCCGACGATGGCGGCCTGCATCGGCGCCATGCCGCGTTCGCGCAGGCGGGTTATGTTCTCAATCATGACAATTGCGTCGTCGACGACGAAGCCGACCGAAATGGTGATGGCCATGAGGGAATAATTGTTGAGCGAAAACCCCATGGCCCACATGCCGCAGGCGGTGCCGGCGATGGAGAGCGGCACGGTGACGGCGGCGGCCATGGTGGCACCGATACGGCGTAGGAACAGCAGCACCACCATCAGAACGAGCGCGCCGGTGATGAGCAGGGTGATCTGCACGTCGCCGGTGCTGGCGCGGATCGAGGTGGTGCGATCGCCGACCGGGGTGATCTGGATGTCGGGCGATATCCATGTCTTGAGCTGCGGCAGGGCCCGTCGCACGCGATCGACGGTCTGGATGACGTTGGCGCCGGCGATCTTGTAAACGTTCACCAGAATGGCGGGCTGGTGATTATTCCAGGCTGCCAGACGGGTGTTGGCGACGCCGTCGATCACGTGGGCGACGTCGGACAGGCGCAGCACGGCGCCGTTGTGGGTTTTCAGTACCAGGCGGCCATATTGGGTGGCGCGGACGATCTGTCCGTTCACCTCGATCTGTTCGGAACGTTTGCCGCCCTGAAACGCGCCGGTGGGCTGCAGAACGTTGGCGTTACGGATGACGTTGAGCACGTCCTCGGACGCGATGCCGGCGGCGCGCAACGCCCCCGGATCGAGTTGCACGCGGACGGCGGGCTGCTGGCCGCCGTCGATTTTCACCCGGCTGACGCCTTCGATTTGCGACAGCCGCTGGCCGAGCACGGTGTCGGCGGCGTCGTAGATCTGGCCTATGGAAAGGGTGTTTGACGTGAGGGCGAGGGTGAGAATGGGGGAATCGGTGGGATTGATCTTGCGGTAGAATGGGCGGAGCGGCAGGTCCGACGGCAGGTCGGCCTGGGCGGCGTTAATGGCGGCCTGCACGTCGTGGGCGGCGCTCTCGACGTCGCGGTCGAAACTGAAAATGCAGAAGATGGTGGATTGGCCGGTGGAGTTGATGGAATCGACCTCGTCGACACCGCCGATCTGGCCGAGATGGCGCTCGAGCGGGGCGGCCACGGAATTGGCCATGGTGGCGGGGTCAGCACCGGGGCGGCCGACGAAAATGACGATGCCGGGGATGTCGATGTTGGGCAGCGCGGCGACGGGGAGGAGGACGTAGGCGACGGCGCCGGCCAGGAAGAGGCCGAGGGAGAGGAGGATGGTGGCGACGGGGCGCAGGATGAAGGGGGTGGAAAAATTCACGGCAACGGCACCGGATTGCCGACGCGTTGGACGATGAGAACGTATGAGTCGAATCCGTAGTATTCCGCCAATTTCTCGACCCTCTCTATTTCTGCAGGGCATGCCGTTGGGCATGGCCAAATCTTGACGATAGGCTTTGGCTGCCGGCGGCTATTTGCTGAGAAAAGCGCAGAAAGAGCGAGGAGGTTCGCTACGCGACTGTGGTTCCATGTGAATTGTCCGTTTGGCTCGATGTTGACCCGAGCCTCAAATGGATTGTTCTCAGCGTTGGCTAAAGGCGCGTGGACGGCGGCAATGGAAAGGCCAAGTGCAAGAAGCGCTGAGGGCGGAAATTCGGTGCAGGCTGAAAAAAAGACTTTAACACGAAGATCACGAAGACCACAAAGGCCACAAAGAAAACAAGAAAGCGCCGCAGGCATTCTATTTCTTCGTTGCATTGATCCTGGATGGTCGGGCACGGGAGAGAACTCTGTGTTCTTTGTGTTAAAAATTACGCGAGCCAGCCACGCGAAATTGTCCAAAGCGGCACGGAGACAACGAGCAAAAGTTTTTTGGTTCTTTTTTTCAAAAAAGAACTGCTTCCTTGCCTTACCGTTCGGCGCGTCCTGGGAGAGTTGGGTTTTGGTGGATGACGCTTCGCTTATCCACCCTACGGGGTTTTGGTTATTTGCGGTCATTCCGCAGGTGCCATGACCGCTAGCCGCCGCGAACGGCGGAGGTGTTCGAAAGCGACGTAAATCGACGGTGTCGTATACAGCGTAATGGCCTGGCTCAGCAACAAACCGCCAACGATGGCCACACCCAGGGGCCAGCGGAGTTCGCTGCCGGTGCCGCGTTCCACCACTAGGGGCATGGCGCCCAGCAACGCCGCGGCGGTGGTCATCATGATGGGGCGGAAGCGCAGCACGCAGGCTTCCACGGCGGCTTCCTCTGGCGAGAGGCCGCGTTCGCGTTCGGCCTCCAGCGCGAAATCGACAACCAGGATGCCGTTCTTCTTCACGATGCCCATGAGCAGAACAATGCCGACCAGCGCCACGATCGACAAATCCGCGCCGCACAACATGAGTGCCAATAATGCGCCGATGCCGGCCGACGGGAGGGTGGAGATGATCGTTACGGGGTGGATGAAGCTTTCGTAGAGCACGCCGAGCACAATGTAGATGACCGCGACGGCCGCCAGGATCAGCCATGGCTCGGCGGCCAGCGAGTTCTGGAATTCGGCGGCGTCGCCGCCGAATTGGCCGCTGATCGTCGGCGGCAACCCGATGTCCTGCTCGGCTTGCTGCACGGCGCTGACGGCGTCGCCGAGGGAGGCGCCGTCGCGCACGTTGAAGCTGATGGTGGCCGACGGGAATTGCGCCTGGTGGGTGATGACCAGGGGGGCGATGCGCTTTTCGATGTGGGCGACGGCGGTGAGCGGCACCTGGGCGACGGTGTTGGTGGTGGCAACCGTGGTGCTGACGCTGGCGGCGGTGCCGTTGGCGCCGATGCTGGCGACGGTGCCGGGGACGCGCAGGCGGAGCAGCGAGTTCGGGTCTGACGTCCAGGCGCCGGTGGCTTCCAGGATGACGCGATACTGGTTGCTTTGGGCGAAGATGGTGCTGATCTGGCGCTGGCCATAGGCGTCGTAGAGCACGTCCTCGATCGACTGCATGGTGACGCCGAGGCGGGTGGCGGCGTCGCGGTCGACGACGATTTCGGTGGCCCAGCCGTTCGGCTGCTGGTCGCTGGTGACGTCGCGCAGTTCGGGCATGTCGCGCATGCGGGCGATCAGGCGGGGCAGCCAGTCGGTCAGTTCGGCCGCGTCGGTGTCCATCAGGGTGTATTGGTATTGCGTGCGGCTGACGCGGGCGCCGATCTGGATGTCCTGCACGGGCTGGAGATAGACTGTCAGCCCCGGGATCGCCGCAAGCTTGGACTGCAGGCGGGCGACGACGACCGGGGCGGCGTCACGCTGGCGGCGGGGTTTCAACGTAATGGAGAGGCGGCCGACGTTGGGCGACGGGTTGACCGCGCCGGCGCCCACCAGGCTGGCGACGCCGCTCACCGCCGGGTCGGCTTGCACGATCGCCGCCGCGCGGAGTTGCAGGGCGCCCATGGCCGGGACGGAGACGTTTTCCGAGGCCTCCGTGGTGGCGACGATGGCGCCCGTGTCCTGCTGGGGCAGGAAGCCTTTGGGAATAATGAGATAGAGTATCACGGTGCCGACCAGGGTGAGCATGGCGATGCCCACCACGATACGGTTGTGACGGACCGAAATGATTAGCGAGCGGCGGTAGGCGTCGAGCAGGCGGTTGAACAGGCGGTCGGTGCGGCTTGGTGCCCCGGCTTTTTTGGGGCGCAGGATGCGTCCGCACATCATGGGCGTAAGGGTGAGCGAGACGACCGCGGAGACAATCACGGCGACGGAGAGGGTGACGGAGAATTCCTTGAACAGCCGGCCGACCACGCCGCCCATGAACAGCAAAGGAATGAACACCGCGACCAGGGAGACGGTCAGCGACACGATGGTGAAGCCGATCTGGCCGGCGCCGCGGAAGGCGGCGCGCAGCGGGGCCTCGCCTTCCTCGATGTAGCGCATGATGTTCTCGATCATGACGATGGCGTCGTCGACGACGAAGCCGCTGGCGACGGTAAGGGCCATGAGCGAGAGGTTGTCCAGGCCGTAGCCGAGTTCGGCCATGACGCCGAACGTGCCGACCAGGGATAACGGCAGGGCGACCGCGGGGATCAGCGTGGCGCGCCAGGACCGCAGGAACAGGAAAATCACTGCGACCACCAGCAGCATGGCGAGCAGAAGCGTGCCCTGCACGTCGGCGACGGAGGCGCGGATGGTGTCCGTGCGGTCCGCGGTGGTGACGAGTTTTACCCCGGCGGGCAGCGCCTTTTCCAGGTCGGGCAGGGTTTCGCGCAGATTGTCGACGGTTTTCACGATGTTGGCGCCGGGCTGGCGCTGCACGTCGAGCAGCACGGCCGGATGGCCCTGGTACCAAGCGGCGACGTGGTCGTTTTCGACCCCGTGAATGACGCTGCCGACGTCGGCCAGGCGCACCGCGGCGCCGTTGCGCCAGGCCAGTACCACGTTCGCGTAGGCAGCGGGGGTAGTAAGCTGGTCGTTGGTGCCGAGGCCGTAGGCGAGGTTCTTGCCGTCGAAACTGCCCTTGGCGCCGCTGACGTTCGCGTTGGAAATGGCGGTGCGCACGTCCTCCATGGAGAGGCCGTAGCTGGCGAGGCGCGCGGGATCCATGCGCACGCGGATCGCCGGTTTCAGGCCACCCTCGACGGTGACGCGGCCGACGCCGTCGATCTGGGCGAGCTTGGGCTGCAGGTAGGTGTCGGCGAGGTCGGCGAGCGAGTCGATCGGCTGGGTGTCGCTGATCAGGGCGAGCGAGAACACCGGCGCGTCGGCCGGGTTCACGCGGGCGTAGGTGGGCGGGTAGGGCAGATTGCTCGGCAGGACGCCCTGGGCGAAGTTTATCGCCGCCTCGACGTCCTGCGTCGCACCTTCCATGGAGCGGGTGAGGTCGAACTGCAGGGTGATTTCGCTGACCCCAGCCGACGAGCTGCTCTGCATGGTCAGAATGCCGTTGATCTGGCCGAGCTGGCGTTCCAGCGGCGCGGTGACCAGGGTCGACATCGTTTGCGGGCCGGCACCGGGATAGAGCGTGGTGACGACGAGGGTGGGGAAATCCACCTGCGGCAAGGCGGACACCGGCAGGGACAGGTAGCCCATGATGCCGGCGAGCAGCACGGCGACTGCCAGCAAGCAGGTGGCGATCGGCCGTGCGATAAAGGGCGCCGAAATGGACATTTATTGCCCTAGGACAGTGCTGGTCCGGGGACCCTGGGACCCCGGCCGTGCGGATGCAATCTGCGAATGCGGCATGCGCGGACGCCAGGCGATTGCGCTACGCCCGACTCCCGCCAATCGGTTATGACGCCGCAGGTTATGACGGCTTGGCCGGGGGAATGAAAGATCGGACAGCATGGCTGAGCGGGTGCATGCCCTGGACGGGCTTCGTGGCCTGGCGGCGCTTTCGGTGGTGGTCGCGAAAATGTGGTCGGACCTGCCCGCCACATGGCACGCGGTGGCGCCCGTCGACTGGGCTGTCTATCCGCCGCTGACGTTCCTGCTGAACGACCGCGGCGCGGTTATTCTGTTTTTCATCCTGAGCGGCTATGTGTTGACGCTGTCGCTGGCGCGGCCCGATGCGCCGGTGCTGGACCAGTACGCGCCGTTTCTGCTGCGGCGCTTGTGCCGGATATGGCTACCTTACGCGGCCGTGCTGTGCGTATCCGCGTCGATCGGCGTGGCGTTGCATATCGGCGGCCGGGCCGAACCGCCTGAATGGCAGCCGCTTTGTTGGCCCGACATGCCACAATGGACCGCGCTGTGGCGCCAGTTGACGCTTCGCTACACGATCCCGCCGCTCAATCCGCCCGGCTGGAGCGTGGTCACCGAACTGCTTGTATCCGCGGTATTTCCACTGCTTCTGGTCGGTGTGCGGCGATGGCCCGTGAGCCTGTGCGTGCTGGCGCTGGTGGCGAACCTGTCGCGTCAGCCGGCCGATGTGCAGGCTTTTCGGTTCGCGCTATTTTTCCTCGCCGGCTGTCTGCTGGCGCTGCACAGGGGATGGATTATGGCCCGGGTGCGGCCGCGGCTGGCGCGCTGGCCGCGCCTGACTGTGGTGCTGAGCGTGTTTGGGCTCGGGATGGCGCCGGAGCATTGGTACTCGGAATACGGCATGGGGCTCGGCGCGCTCGCTGTGATGATCCTGGCGTTGGCGCCCGGCGGCACGGCAGTGTTTCTGCTGCGGCCCTGGATTCAGGCGTTGGGGCGGGTTTCCTACTCGCTCTACCTGACCAACACGGTGGTGTTGCACGCGTTGGGTGCCTGGCTCACGCCGGCGTTGCCGACGGTGGTGGTGCTGGCGATTGGCATTCCTGCGATTTGGGTTGTGGCTTGGGGGACATATCTTGCGTTGGAGCGGCCTTGCATCTTGTTGGGTATGTACATGGCGGGCGCGTTGCGGCGCGGGGCTTTAGCTTAGGAAAGTAAGCAGTTCTTTTTTGAAAAAAAGAACCAGAAAACTTTCGTTTATTAGCAAAAACTTTTTTCTTCTTTTTTTCAAAAAAGAAGTGCTTTCTTTATTGTTGCCGCGCACTGTGCTACGAAGAGGGATGAACGCTCTCTCAAGACCGGTCAAAGCGCCGG
>Ga0116226_10001853_pt1 | contig 18367 bp, 15 predicted proteins | sample S1TSphfallax_FD_89692 | JGI IMG/M metagenome (GOLD analysis project Ga0116226, IMG submission 89692) | Host-associated microbial communities from peat moss isolated from Minnesota, USA - S1T2_Fa - Sphagnum fallax MG | ecosystem: Host-associated > Plants > Peat moss > Unclassified | place: USA... | reverse complement strand
TATGTGATCGCGCTGACGCCAGGTGCTGCCAGTGATGTCGCCGTGCCGGCGCTCGAACGTCGGCTGACCGAGGCGTTGCGCACCTGGGCTGACCGCCTCGGCGAGATGTTTGCAGATGCGGACGGGGGCGACCGGCTGCGGCGCTATGCGACCGCGTTTCCCGCCTCCTACATCGACCGCACTCCCGTCGAAGTTGCCGTGGCCGACGTGGCGTTTATCGAACAGGTGCTGGCCGGCGCCGGCCTCGCGGTGGCGCTGTCGCGCGATGCCGGGGGGCTGCGGCTGCGGGTGTTTCATCTCGCCGCACCGGTCGCTTTATCTGACGTGCTGCCGATCCTGGAAAATCTTGGCATGCGGGTGATCACCGAGATCCCGTTCGAGGTTGCGCCCCGCGATGCCGCACAGCCGGTGTGGATTCAGGAGTTCGAACTGGTGGTCCGCGAACGGATCACCGCCGATCTTGACGCGGTGATCCCGCGTTTCGAGCAGGCCTTTCAGCAGATTTGGGCTGGCACGCTGGAGAATGACGGGTTTAACCGACTGGTGCTGACCGCGGGCCTCGCGGCGCGCGAGGTGGTGGTGCTGCGCGCGTACGCCAGGCTGCTGCGCCAGGCCGGCAGCAGCTTCAGCCAGAGCTATATGGCAGACACCGCGAGCGCTTATCCTGGCCTGTCCCGGCTGCTGGTTCGACTGTTCGACCGCCGCTGCGATCCGACGCTGACGGAGGCGGCGCGCACCGCCGAGACCGCGGCTCTCCATGCCGAGGTTCTGGCCGGTCTCGAGCATGTCGACAATCTCGACGAGGATCGCATTCTGCGCAGCTTCCTGCGGCTCATCGACGCGACCCTGCGCACCAACTTCTATCAGCGCGACGCAGCCGGCGGTGAGAGGCCGTATCTGGCGGTGAAGATTGCCAGCCGCGAACTCGAGCTACTGCCACTGCCCCGTCCGCTGGTGGAGATTTTTGTCTATTCGCCGCGCATGGAAGGCTGCCATCTGCGTGGCGGCCGGGTGGCGCGCGGGGGCATTCGCTGGTCCGATCGCAAGGAGGATTTCCGCACCGAGATTCTCGGCTTGATGAAGGCGCAGATGGTCAAGAACGCCGTCATCGTGCCAATCGGCTCGAAGGGCGGGTTCGTCGTCAAGCGGCCGCCCGAAGGCGGCCGGGATGCGCAAGTGGCGGAGGCGATCGCCTGCTATCGCATGCTGATGTCCGGGTTGCTCGACCTGACCGACAACATCGTCGATGGCGTGGTGGTGCCACCCGCCGATGTGGTGCGCCACGATGGCGATGACACCTATCTCGTGGTTGCCGCCGACAAGGGCACCGCGACGTTCTCCGACATCGCCAACGGCGTCGCCATCGATCGCGGCTTCTGGCTCGGCGATGCGTTCGCCAGCGGCGGCTCCGTCGGCTACGACCACAAGGTGATGGGCATCACCGCCAAGGGCGCGTGGGAGGCGGTGAAACGGCATTTTCGTGAGCTCGGCCGGGACATCCAGCGCCAGGATTTTTCCTGTGTCGGTGTCGGCGACATGTCGGGCGACGTGTTCGGCAATGGCATGCTGCTGTCGCGTCACACCAAACTGATCGCCGCCTTCAACCACCTGCATATTTTCATCGATCCTGAGCCCGACCCCGAGCGGAGCTGGAGTGAGCGCCAGCGGCTGTTCCAGCTGCCCCGGTCGGGCTGGCAGGACTATGATGCCGCCGTGCTGTCGCCGGGGGGCGCCATCTATGAACGGCGGGCGAAGTCGATCCGCCTGTCGGCGGAGGCCGCCGCCCGTCTCGGGCTGCCGACCACGCCCATCGCGCCGGCCGAGCTGATCCAGGCGCTGTTATGCCAGGACGTCGATCTGTTGTGGTTTGGCGGCATCGGCACCTACGTCAAGGCACCCGGCGAGAGCCATGCCGAGGCCGGCGATCGAGCCAATGACAGCCTGCGTGTCGACGCCACGAGCCTGCGCGCGAGCGTGGTCGGCGAGGGCGCCAATCTGGCGGTGACGCAGCGCGCCCGGATCGCGTTCGCGCTGGCTGGCGGGCGCATCAACAGCGACGCGATCGACAATTCGGCCGGCGTCGATACGTCCGACCATGAGGTGAACATCAAGATCGCGGTCGGTGACGCGATCACGGCCGGGCTGATCCCCGCCGCCGAACGCGCCACGTTCCTGGCCTCGATGACCGACGATGTCGAGCACCTCGTGTTGGCCGACAATTATCTTCAGACCCTGGCCCTGACCTTGGCGCAAGCCGAGGCGCCGCGGCTGTTGGCACATCATGTCAGACTGATGCGCGCGATGGAGCGGGACGGCCGCCTCGATCGCGCGGTCGAGTTCTTGCCGGATGACGAGAGCGTGGCGCAGCGCAGTGCCGCGGGTCGCGGGCTGACCCGCCCGGAGATCGCGGTGCTGCTGGCCTATGCCAAGAACGGCCTGTACGACGCGTTGCTGACCACCGATGTGCCCGACCGGCCGGAACTTGAGGCCACGCTGCTGGCGTATTTTCCGCAACGGCTGCGCGAACTGGTGCCCGCCTCCCTGGCGGGGCACCGGCTGCGGCGGGAAATCGTCGCCACCAGCGTCGCCAACGCCCTGATCAACCGCATGGGCTCGGCGTTCGTTGAGGACACGCAGGCGCGTACCGGTCGCTGCGTGGCATCCGTGGTGGCGGCGTGGTTGATCGTGGTCGAGATGTTCGAGCTGCCGGCGCTGTGGCGAGATGTCGAGGCACTGGACAATGCGGTGCCGGCGTCGACACAGACCGAGCTGCTGCTGGCGATCGCCCTCGTCGTCGATCAGGCGGTGCGTTGGTTCCTGCTGTCGGGGCTGGAGCTTGCGATCGGGGCTCGCGTCGCACAATTCCAGCCGGGCGTCCGGGTCCTCTCGGCAGGACTCCTCGATCTGCTGCCGGTCGCCGAACGCGAGCTGACCCTGCAGCGCCAGGCCGCCTATCGTGAGGCTGGCGCGCCGGCTGCCATCGCCGAGCGCATCGTTGTGCTGCACACGCTGAGCACCGCCATGGATATCGTGGAGATCAGCGAGACCACGGGCGGCGGCGTGACGGACATCGCCCGCGCCTATTTCCGGATCGGCGTCGACCTCGGATTGCTCATGCTCAGGCGCCAGGCGCGGCAGATGCCGGGTGCCACCGAGTGGCAGCGCCTGGCGGCCGATGCACTGGTGGACGATGCCTATGCCCAGCAGCGCGAGATCGTCAGCAGGCTGGCGCCGTCCACGGCGACCCAAGGCGAGGTAGAGGCCTGGACCCGGGAGCGCACCGGAGCGGGGTCGCAATTGCAGGACGTGCTGACCGAGATCGCCCGCGCGTCGCCACCCGATCTGGCCATGCTGACAGTGGCCAGCCGGCGGATCCGGGCGGCGGCGATCTAGCCGGCGCAGGCAACATTCCTATGCAAGCCGGGTCGCGCGCACATCGCATCCGTATGCGCGACGCCGGACGTTCGGGGTATCGGCGCCCCTGTGATCCGGAGTGAAGAATGTTCGACGTCGCGATGCTCGCTTTATTGGTCCTATCGGTCGCGGGGCCGGTCTGGTTCGCGGTCCTGCTGCGGAAGGTCTGAGCCATGACGGTCAATGGCTGGCTGCAGATCCTGCTCTGTGTCGCCCTGCTGGTGGCGACCGTGAAGCCTCTGGGCTGGTATCTCTCCCGTGTATTCCAAGGGCAGCCGACCCCGCTGTCGCGGGTGCTGGGCCCGCTCGAGCGGCTGGTCTATCGTCTCGCCGGCGTCGATCCGAACCAGGAGCAGGGCTGGTTCCAGTATGCGCTGGCCTGCCTCGCCTTCCATCTGGCGGGCATGATCCTGTTCTACGCCCTGCTGCGGCTGCAGGGCGTGTTGCCGCTGAACCCGGCCGGTCAGACCGCCATGACGCCCGACCTGGCGCTCAACACCGCGGTCAGCTTCGCCACCAACACCAGCTGGGAATCGTACGCCGGCGAGGCAGCACTCAGCTATCTCTCGCAGATGGCGGGGGTTGCGGTGCAAAGCTTCCTGTCCGCCGCGGCCGGCATCGCGGTGGCCGTGGCGTTGGTGCGCGGCTTCGCGCGGCATGGCGCGGCGACGATCGGCAATTTTTGGGTCGATCTCACTCGGGCTGTGGTGTTCGTGTTGCTGCCGATCTGCGTGGTGGCCGCCCTGTTCTTCGTCTGGGATGGCGTGCCGCAGACTTTGCACGGCCCCGTGGTCGCCGCGACATTGGAGGGAGTGCCGCAGACACTATCACTCGGCCCGGTTGCCTCGCAGGAGGCCATCAAGCTGCTCAGTGCCGATGGCGGCGGCGTGTTCAACGCACAGTCCGCCCACCCGTTCGAGACCCCGACGGCGGCCAGCAACCTGGTGGCGATGCTCCTGATCGCGCTGCTGGGGGCTGCATTGACCAACGGCTTCGGTCGGATGGTCGGCGACCAGCGCCAGGGCTGGGCGCTGTTGACGGCGATGCTGCTCCTGTTGGCGGTGGGCACCGTGGTGATCTACGCCGCCGAAGCCGGGCCCAATCACGCCCTGGCCGCGTCAGGTCTGGCGCAGGGCGGCGGCAACCTCGAGGGCAAGGAGGTGCGCTTCGGCATCGCCGGATCGGCGTTGTTCTCGGAGTTCGCCACCGCCACCTCATCGGGCGCGGTCAACTCGATGCTGGATAGCTATGCGCCGCTATCCGTGTTGGCGCTGCTGGCGAACATGATGGTCAGCGAGGTGATCATCGGCGGTCCGGGCTCGGGGCTGTTCTCGATGCTGCTGTTCGCGCTGCTCGCGGTGTTCCTGGGTGGCATGATGATCGGCCGCACGCCGGAATATCTCGGCAAGAAGATCGAGGCGCGTGAGGTGAAGCTGGCGATGCTGGCCATCCTGGCCCCGGCGGCGGCGCTGCTGGGTCTGACCGCGCTCGCCTGCGTGCTGCCGAGTGGCGTGTCGGCGCTGGGCAATGACGGCGCGCGGGGCTTCAGCGAGATGCTGTATGCCTACACCTCCGCGGCCAACACCAACGGCAGCGCGTTGGCTGGCCTGTCCAGCAACACGCCGTTCTGGAATCTGACCTTGGCGCTGGCGATGGTGGTCGGTCGCTTCGTGGTAATCGTGCCGGTGCTGGCGATCGCCGGCGCCCTGGCGGCCAAGCGCAGGGTGCCAATCAGCGGTGGCACGTTGCCGACGACGGGACTGGTGTGGGTCGGCTTGCTGGTCGGCGTGATCGTCGTGGTGGGCGGACTGACCTACCTGCCCGCGGTGGTCCTGGGACCCGTTGCCGAGGTTTTGTTATAACTGTGTCTATTTTGCAACACACACTTTATTGGGGAGATTCAGGCGGCGCTACAACCTAGCTGTGGTAAGAAACTGGAATTGCTATCAATCGGTCGAGGCGATCTACGAAAGCCTTGGCCCAAGACCCTGAACTTTATGTCAATATTCCACATCGACGCGCCTTCCCGTCTGCAAAAACGGTTGCAATCGGCAGGCATTTACGTAAACAGTTGAGCATGCGCACCGACGTTGCGGCGGGGTGCCAGGCGCTGCGGCGGGCACTCGGTGCGCGTTGTGGTGAATACGTTGCAACCGAATCGATTCTGCAAGATGAAAGTAACCCCGATGATTGATTATCTCGCTGCTGTCGTCAGCACCAAGCTTGCTCCCGTTCTGCGGTTGAAGCGCGATGCCCGCGCGGTGACGGCTCTGGAATACGGCCTGATCGCGGCTTTGATCGCCGTTGTGATCATTGGCGCCGTGACGAGCCTCGGCACCAACCTGAACACCGTATTCAGCAAGGTTGCGTCGTCAGCGGCAAAGTAAGCTGGGCCGATTTCGCAGTGGGTCAGTTTGGCGGAATATCGGCGGTATTTAACTACCGGACGGGTGGGCAGTCGCTAGCTATCGTAAGCAATAAGGAGCCAGCCGCAATTGCCGCTCGCGACAGGTTTTTTAATTGTGGTTGGCTGTTTCGCGTTGGTGTTTGCCGCGTTGCATGATTTTGCCGCTCGAACTGTGCCCAACTGGGTCGCTGCCGTGGTATTCATCATCGGGCTCATGCTGCGTGTGATGCAAGGTAACTGGGCCGCTTCACTGGGTGTGGGCGCAGTGGTCTTCGCGGTTACTGTGATATGTTGGTTGCGAGGATGGTTGGGGGGCGGCGACGTCAAGCTTTTGACGGCGTCCTGCGTGATGGTGCCCCCGCTGTTGTCGGTTAATCTTGTGCTGGCCGTGTCGTTGTTCGGCGGAGCGCTTGCGGTGGCATATCTGGTGTTGTCGCTGGTGATTAATGTGCCCCGACGGGATCGCCCACACGGGAAAATTCGCCGGATCATAAGGGCCGAGCATTACCGGATATCTCGCAAAGGTCCGCTTCCCTACGCTTCGGCCATTGCGGCCGGGGCGATCTTCGTTTTGTTGAACGGATAGCCGGATGTTGCTGCGCGTTGCATTGTTCGTGATGTTGGGCATCGGCATTATTGGTGTCGGGACGGTCGGCTGGATGTTGCTCCAGGGGCCCGGCGGTCAAGTGACCGCCGCGGCACCCACGCTCGCGCAACCGACCAAGGTCAGTGTTCTCGTCGCGGCCCGCTCGCTGCGGGCTGGCAGCCTGCTGAAGCCCGAGGACATCGCCAGCAAGGACGTGCTCGACGCCGACGAGCCGAGTGGTGCCAGTCTGGACACCGCGCAGAACCGCAGTTCCCTGACTGGCGCCATGGTGCGTCGTACATTGGCCGATGGTCAGGTATTGTTGCCGCAGGATCTGGTGCGCCCCGGCGATCACGGGTTTCTCGCCGCCGTGCTCGGCCCCAACATGCGTGCTGTGACAGTCGCCGTCGATGCCGTCAGCGGCACCGCCGGGTTGATTTGGCCGGGCGATCGCGTCGATCTCATTCTGACTCAAACGATGGATAATCCGGCGCTGGCCGCTGGCAAGCGGGTGGCCGCCGAAACCGTCCTCTCTGACGCGCGGGTGATCGCGATCGATCAACAGATCGTCCAGGGACAAGCGCCGGACGGCACCGTCGCCCAGGCCAATCGCACGGCGACCCTCGAGGTTACCGCAGCTCAGGCGGAGCGTGTGCTGGTGGCCGGGCGCCTCGGCAAGCTTTCGCTATCGGTGTTGTCGGCGGATCGCGCCGGTGCCGACCAGGTCAGTCAGCAGCCCACGGCGCCCGCGGGATCGGTCGGCGCCGACACCTCAGGCAAGCAGGCGACTGGTCCGGTGACCTGGGCTGGTGATGTGTCGCCGGCACTCGACGCCGATGCCAGTCGCTCGCCGGCTCCCGCCGTGCATGTGTTCTCCGGCGGCTCCGACGGTAAGGATTATCACTTCTGATGCGCTGCTGTCCCGCGATCGTCTCGATCCTTCTCACGGTTGGGTCAGGAGCTGCTCTGGCGCAGCCCGCGCCGTTGCCCGCTTCACGCCCCGCCGCTGCTTCGGCGGCAGGGAACGGCAGCACGATCGCGATGCCTGCCCCGACCTCCCGAGCCCCGCGTGGCATGGTGGATCAGACGCCGGTCCAGGGCTTGTCGATCGATGCTGGCTCGGGGAAGGTCATCAACCTGTCCGGCAGTATCACCAACGTGTTCGTCGCCGACCCTAAGGTGGTGGAAGTACGTCCCGCCAGCCCGACCACCTTGTTTGTGTTCGGCACGGCGCCGGGGCGCACCACCATGGCGGCATTGGACGCCGCGGGCCACGTAGTGGCCCAATATGAGCTGACCGTGCGGCCGTCCGCGTTCAATGCAGCGGAAGCGGGATCGGCTATCGCGCGCGCCATGCCCGGCAGCGATATCCATGTCGAAAACCAGTTGTCGGGCCTTGCCATCACCGGTCATGTGGCCACCGCAGCGGATGCCGATCGGGTCACCAGCATCGCCCGGGCCTATCTGACGGACAAGCAAACCCTGGATAACCGGTTGAGCGTTGCGTCATCGACCCAGATCAGCTTGCGGGTGCGAATCGCCGAGATGTCGCGCAGCGTGTCACGGGAAATCGGCGTCAACTGGTCCAACATCCAAGGACTTGGTCAATACGCTTCGATCGGTCTGGCGACCGCCAATACCCTCACGGCAACGTCATCGACCGCCAATGTCTTGAGCGGCAGCTACGCCAGCGGTAACACCAACCTCAATGGCTTCATCGACGCACTGGCCCAGGACAACCTGGTACATACGTTGGCGGAGCCCAATCTCACCACTATGAGCGGCGAGCCAGCGAGTTTCCTGGTCGGCGGCGAATTCCCGATTCCGGTCGCCCAGACCAACAACACAGTCACCGTCGACTTTAAACAGTACGGCATTAATCTGTCGTTCGTGCCGACGGTCCTGAGCGATGGCCGGATCAACGTGCATGTCCGCCCCGAGGTGAGCGAGTTAACCACCGCCGGTGCGGTGGCGCTGTCTTCGACCAACAACAGTGTGAGCATCCCGGCACTGACTGTGCGCCGGGCCGACACCACGGTGGAGGTTGGCAGCGGCCAGAGTTTTGCCATCGCCGGCTTGTTGCAGGACGCCGTGACCCATGGCACCAGCGCCATCCCGTTCCTAGGCGAGATCCCGATTCTCGGCGCGCTGTTCCGCTCTGACAGTTTCCAGCGGAATGAGAGCGAGCTGGTGATCATCGTCACCCCCTATATCGTCCGCCCGGTCAGCGAGCCCGCTGCCCTGCATTCGCCGGACGATACCTATGCGCCGCCGAACGATCTGGAGCGCATGCTGCTGCTGCGCCAGGTTGGCCAGATATCACCAATCAAACCAGTTCGAATCCCCGGCAGTGCGGGATTCATTGTGCAATGACCTCGCGCAGGCTCATCATGACATCGTTCCGATCGATCCGGCCCTGGCTTCTGCTGATCGCCGTGCCGACCTTGGCGGGGTGCACCATGTTTGAGCCTTATGAGCGGCCCTATGTGTGGACCGAGACGGGCGCCAACGCGGCCAATCTGGCAGCGATGGTGCAGGATCCCACCGATCTCGCGCACGGCCGTTCGTCGGAAGGGTCGGATGGTCTTGAGGCATCGGCCGCGGTCAGCCGACTGCGCGCGGGCAACATCAAAAAATTGATTGATACCGGAACGTTGTCGGTCGGGTCCGGTGGTGGCGGTAGCGGCGGGGTGGGCGGCTCTGGCGCGGGGCTGTCAAACTAATGGCGGCAGACGGTATCACGCCGGGTGCTCCCCGCGGCGCCCCCGAAGGCTGGACACCAGGCCAGGACCGAGCTCTGGTCATGGCCTATGTCACGGATGCCACGGTCGAGAACGTGTTGCGCGATGCGCTGTCCGATGCCACCCCCGAGCCGATCGAAATCAATCGCGGCGGCATTCGCGCGGCGATCACCGCCCTGAGCAAGATTGCCACGCCCCGCAGCCTGATCGTCGATGTCAGTGGCGAGGACGAACCGCTGAATGCCCTGAGCGCCTTGTCGCAAGTGGTCGAGCCCGACGTCCAACTGCTGGTGATCGGCGAAATCCAGGATGTCGATTTCTACCGCGAGATCACCCGCGGCATGGGTGCGCGCGAATATCTCGCCAAGCCGCTGACCCGCGACATGATCAATCGGCTGTTCGCGCCGATCGTCATGGGCCGTCCCATGGCGTCCCAGGAGCTCAGCGGCGGCCGCGTGATCACCATCACCGGCGCGCGCGGCGGTGTTGGCGCCACCACGGTCGCGGCCAATCTCTCATGGCATTTCGGCGTCCAGCGCAACCGTCACACGGTGCTGCTGGATCCCAATCTGCACACCGGCACGGCGGCCTTGTTCATCGACGCCAACACCGGTCCCGGCCTGCGGGCGGCCCTTGAGATGCCCGATCGCATCGATGATCTGTTCGTCGAACGCGCCTCGCAAGTCCTGAAGGACCGGCTGCACGTCATGGCCGGCCAGGAATCGTTGGCCGATCGACCGATTTGCGCGCCCGATGCCGGCGGTCGACTGGTTGCCGCCTTGCGTCGCCGGTACAATTTCATTGTGGCCGACGTGCCATTTCAGCCGGTGCCATTATATCGCGATCTGCTCGATCTCGCTGATCAGCGTGTCATCGTGTTCGAACCGACCTTGTCCAACATTCGTGACACGCTGCGGCTGCGCGCTCTCAATGGTGGGGCGCAGCTGACCTCGAATGCGATTTTGGTGCTCAACCGGGACGGCATGCCGGCTGGACTGACCCGAAAGCAGGTCGAGGATGCGTTGGAGACGCGGGTGGACGTCGTCATCCCCGACACCCCGCGCAAAATCGTGGTAGCCGCCAATATGGGAGAACCGATGGCAGGGGAGCGAGGTTTCTATCGGCTTCGCATGCACGAGCTGGCCCGGCTGGTCTCGTTCAACAGGCTGCTCGATAGCTCGACATCGGTGGCGTCGGGCGGGAAGCGGCGAGAAGACAAGAAATGGCGCATGCCTCGTATGTGGGGTAAAAGATGAGCGGCGTTCCGACACCATTATTTGGGCGTCGGTCGGCCGAGCCCCCTAAGCCTATCGCCCAACCGGTTGCCCCATCGCCGGCGTCGGAGTCATTTCCGTCGGGGCAGCTGGAGCCGGGCCGCGCGCGTGCCGATGTCGGCCAATCCACGGCACTCTCCGAGCTCCGCCAGCTGTGCCTCACCCGGATGGATCCGGTGGCAGTGGCCTCGACCCCGCCGGATCGGCTTGAACTCGAAGTCGAACGCCTGATTGCGGAGATCGCGACCGAGCGGCGCATCCAGTTGAACGGTCGGGAGCAGCGCAGTCTCGCCAGCGACCTCGTGCATGACATGCTCGGCTTGGGTCCACTCGAGATCTTGCTCGAGGACGACACCATCGCCGACATCATGGTCAACGGTCCCAACCGGGTGTTTATCGAACGACTGGGCAAAGTGGTGCCCTCGTCGGCGAAGTTCCGTGATACCGCGCATTTATCCAGCATCTGTCAGCGCATTGCGGCTGCGGTCGGCCGGCGAATCGACGAGAGCAGTCCGATGGTGGATGCACGCCTCAAGGACGGAAGTCGCGTCAACATCGTCTTCCCGCCGCTGGCGCTCGACGGCCCCTATCTCTCGATCCGCAAATTCGGTCGCAAGGCGATCGACTTCAACAAGTTGGTCGAATTTGGCGCGCTGACCAACCAGGTTGCGCGTATTCTCGAGATCGCCGGCCGATCCCGGCTCAACGTGATCATCTCCGGGGGCACCGGTTCGGGCAAGACGACCTTGCTCAACGCGATGTCGCGCATGATCGATCCGGCCGAACGCGTCGTCACCGTCGAGGACGCCGCCGAACTGCAGTTGCAACAGCCGCACGTCGTCCGTCTCGAAACGCGTCCGCCGAGCCTCGAAGGGCGGGGCGAAATCACCCAGCGTGATCTGGTACGCAACGCCCTGCGTATGCGCCCGGATCGCATCATCATCGGTGAGGTGCGATCCGGCGAAGCGTTCGATATGTTGCAGGCCATGAACACCGGCCATGATGGCAGCATGTCCACCGTTCACGCCAACACCACCCGTGACGCCCTCACCCGTATTGAAAACATGGTGCAGATGGGCAACATGGGGCTGCCGTCGAGGGCCATTCGTACCCAGATCGTCGGCGCCGTGCATATGATCGTGCAGGTTGAGCGTCAGCGTGACGGCGGTCGGCGCGTCATCCAGGTCACCGAGGTGTGTGGCATGGAGGGCGAAGTCGTGATCCTGAACGACATCTTCCAATGGGAGATGGAAGGGGAGGGACCCGACGGTCGTCTGCGTGGCCGCTACAAAGTCAGCCGGGCGCGGCCGAACTTCCTGACCCGCTTGTCGTATTTCGGTCTTGAGCGCGCCTGGTTCGCGGCCATGGAAGAAGTCTAACGGCGATGGCGGCATCGATCGGTTATCACCCGCTGTCCGTCGCGACGGCGGTGCCCCGTTGACCGACTATCAACTAGGCCTCATCGGGTTCTGTATCGTCGGGCTGCTGATGATGGCAGCCTGCAGCGTCGGTATTTTGCGCTTGCAGGCTCGGCAGGAAAAAATGCGGCAGCGGGTCCAGAGCACCGCCGGGCCGTACCGTCGGCGGGCTACCGAAATTCCGCAGGCGGTCACCACCGGTGTGGCGCTGCAGGAAGCCAAGGTCGGCTGGGTTGGCCGCGCGCAGCGGATTCTCGGCGTCGATCCGCTGCTGCAGGACCATTATGTCATGAAATGGTGGCTCGCGCTGATCCTGGCGTTGGTGCTGGCCACGGTCCTCACCGATATCGCGAGCAGCCTGGTCGGCGCAGTGTCCTGGATTGCCTTGCTGCCGGTATGGATATTCCTGAGCCGTAATTTCTTTGCCTGGTGCGAGCGACGCCGGCGCAACATGCTGTTCGTGCAGTTTCCGGATGCCTTGTCTATGATCGTGCGCGGCGTACGCGTCGGCATCCCGGCCACGGACTCGATCCGCGCCGTGGGCCGCGAGATGGCCCTGCCGACCGGTCCGGAATTCGCCCGCCTGTCGGATGAGCTGGCGATCGGCGTGCCGCTCGATGAGGCGCTGCGGGTGATGGCCGAGCGCAACGGGCTCCAGGAATACCGCTTCTTCGCAACCGCAATGTCACTGCAGGCGCAGACTGGTGGCGGCCTTAGCGAGACGCTGGATAATCTGGCCGACGTCATTCGCAAGCGCGTCGCCGTGCGTCAGAAGGGCATCGCCTTGTCGGCGGAAGCGAAAATGAGCGCCACTGTGCTAGCCGTGCTGCCACCGATTGCGGCCGCCGGATTGTGGGTGATGAACCCGAGCTACATCTCCCTTCTGTTGACTGACCCGACCGGCAAGAAAATCCTAGCCGCCGCCATCATCACGCTTGGCTTTGGAATCTGGAGCATGCAGACATTGATCCGCAAGAGCCTGACATGAGTCAGACGCTGCTCGTCAGCCTTGGTCTGTTGCTGCTGATGATGATCGCGGGAACCGCCCTATTAGCGGTCCAGGCCGCCAAGGACGCTCGCTACGCGGCAAGGGTCAAGGGCATCCGTACGTCGGGCTACGTCGATGTCCGCCGTGAACCGCGCGCCCCGCGTATCACGTTGTCCGGTGTGGTATCGGCACTTGGCACCTTGATCGCGCGCAGCGGGATGTTGTCGCCCAAGACGGTCCGTGAGTTGGAGCAGACGCTGGCCGCGGCCGGCGTCAAGGGCAGTGCTGCACTGGGACTGTTTGTCGGCAGCAAGCTACTGATGATGGTGTTGATGCCCATCGCCGCATGGATCCTGGGCAATCGCTTCAACTTGTCGCCGTTGATGCATGAAGGTCTCACCGGCGCCGCCGCCGTGATCGGCCTGCTCGCCCCCGACTGGTGGGTGGGGCGGCAACACAAGAAATATGTCGAGGCCGTGGCGGTGGGCTTACCAGACGCGCTCGACATGATGGTGATCTGTGCCGAAGCCGGGCTGAGCTTCGAGCCGTCCATCACGCGGGTGGCCCTCGAAATCCGGCATGCCCATGCGGCCGTCGCGGAAGAATTCAGCCAAACCGCGAGCGAATTGCGCGTGGTGGCCGATAGCCGGATCGCGCTGCTGAACATGGGTGGCCGCACCGGACTCGATAGTCTGAAACGGATGGGGTCCATGCTGGCGCAGACCATGCAGTACGGAACCCCGCTGGGTGAAGCATTGCGGGTGCTGTCGGCGGAAATGCGCCACGAGACACTGATGCGATTTGAGGAACGCGCCGCCCGGCTGCCAGTGCTGATGACGGTGCCAATGATCCTTTTTATTCTTCCTTGTATTTTTATGATTGTTGGTGGACCGGCGGCTGTTCAAGTGATGAAAACGTTTGCACAATGATTTTGAATACAATACACGCCGCGCAAGAGCGTACCACAGGCAGGTTCCAGTGACATATAGTGATTGTATCTGATGCGCCGCCTGATCCCGATCGCGCTGTTGGTGCTCGCCTCGTGCTCGTCCCGGCATGCCCCGCAGGTGGATAATGTTCCTCCGCCGGTCGCACCCGCTCTCGCGAATTGGAATCCGACAGTGCATCTTGCCGATGTGGCGCTGTCCAACGGCTCGCCGCAGATCGCACTGCAGATCAGCGACGAGCTGCTTAAGCGCAACCCGCGCGACGCTGAGGCGCTTGATCGTCGTGGCAATGCCCTGGCCGCGATGGGACGCACCAGCGAAGCCGATGTCAGCTACCAGACGGCGTTGATCATCAAACCGCGTTACGTGACGCCGATGATCGGTCTGGCCCGGGTCCGCATGGAACAGGATCCGGCCAAGGCGGAGCTGTTACTGGGGCAGGCGGTCATCCTGGAGCCGCATAATGCGATCGCCTGGAATAATCTCGGCGTCTCACGGGATTTGCAAGGCAAGCATCCCGAGGCACAGGACGCTTATCGTAAGGCGCTGGGCGCTGAACCGGATGCGGCATCCGTCCAGGTCAATCTCGGTCTGTCGCTGGCCTTGTCAGGCAATACCGGGCAAGCCATCCAGCTGCTGCGGCCGCTGGCGAGTAAGTCCGACGCATCGCCCAGGGTGAAGCAGGATCTGGCGGTGGCCCTCGCGTTGAACGGCAACACGGATGAAGCCGCGGCGATCCTGGGGCACGACATGTCGTCCAGCCAGGCACGCGCGGCGCTCGACGGGTTCTCGTCGTTTCGGCCATGACGACGCGCACCGCCTAGTCATCATCGGGCGGTGACACCATGACGGCCCGCGTGACGCTGCTCTGCTGGCTGGTCATCATCCTGACGGCGGCCGGCGCCCCCGCGATGGCGCAATCCTGTGCGGAAGCGGCCTCGACCGCCGAAGCCCGCGAACAGATCCCGCCAGGTCTGCTGCTCGCGATCGGCACTATCGAAAGCGGGCGAACCGACGCGGCGGGCGCGCGGGCCCCTTGGCCATGGACGGTGCAGGCCGCCGGCGTCGGTCGGTTTTTTGCCAGTTCTGCGGACGCCGTCGCAGCCGTGCAGATGCTGCGCGGTGCCGGGGTGCAGTCCATCGATGTCGGTTGTTTTCAGGTCAATCTTTTCTATCATCCCGATGCGTTCGTGGACCTGCCCAGCGGTTTTGATCCGCTGACCAATGCGCTGGCCGCCGCGCGTTTCCTCGCCGATCTGCATCGTGAGCTCGCCAGTTGGGACCAGGCTGTGGCGGCCTATCACTCGCGGGTGGAAACGCTGGGTGGTCCGTATCGAGACCATGTGCTGGCCGCGTGGCACGGCGCGGCCGGCGGTTCGGCGATGTCGGGCGCGCCGGCAGCCAATGGCGGGTTCAACCCGTTCGCCCGCAGTGTGGCCTTCGGGGTGCAGGTCTGGGTCCCCGGCACAATACCCCTCTCGGCCGATCGGCCGCGGCCGACAGTGACAGATCCAACATCGCCGCCGACGGCCGGGCGGACTCCGCGTGGACCCGTGCTGGTCGCCATGAGCGGCGCCGCCGGCATGACGCATGCGCTGACCGCACAGCCCCGCTTCCTCCCCCGGATCATCACGCCGTCGACCCCGTAATCATGGTTTCTTCATTTCTCGCTCCGATGATCGTGGCACCGGTGCTGCGATCTGCTGGCCCGGCACCCCCGATGGAGAACCCAGCCATGACGATCTCAACAATTGCCGCACAACAACCCGTATCCGCGCCGGCGTTGCCACGGCCAGTTTCATCCCCACCCGTGCCGCAATCCCGTGACCAGGACGGAGATGCCGATGGCAGCGGGAGCGCCGGGAGTGCTGGCAAGCTGGACATCAAAGCCTGATCTCACGTGCCAGGGTCGGTGACTGGCCTGGGTCGGTGACTGGCCATCGATCACCCGGTCGTGACTCCCCGCCCCGGCAACCAGCATCCTCCTCGTCTCGTTCCAGCTCTCGCGCATCATGCGCCGTCGAACCATGCGCTGGCGTCTGTCAGCGGCATTTCGCGGTGGCGCGGGACGTCAGGCGCGCGGGTACGAGGAGGACAGCATGGCAACCACGACACGAGGCAACAAACTGGCCCAGCCCAGGGCCAAAACCAAGCCGGCTCCCGATGACTCCGACCCCAAAGGCTTGCCAACATCGGATCGCTTTGCCGCCGAATCGGCCCATCACGACATGGACGACGCCGGCCATACCGAACAGGGCGCTCCGGCCGCGGCGGCTGACAAACCCGCGCCATCGTCCCGCACGACAGCGACATCCTCCGCGCGAGCGGTCACCAAGCCGAGTTCGGAAGCGGTTCGCCAGGAGGCCTATGCGATCTGGACCGAGGAGGGACACCCGCACGGTCGTGACCAAGTCCATTGGCATGAAGCGGAACGTCGGCTGGCCAACCGCGACTCTCGCACATGACGAAATGGGGGCATCGGCGATTTGGGGGACGTTGGCAGGAAGACTCGTTTTTTTCTGAAGAAAAAGAAGCAAAAGGACTTTTTCAATAACGGTTAAATGGTCGCGCTGGCGTCGGCTAACCATGCGCTAGGACTTTGCCATCTGGCCCGGGCGGCGCATCATCGGGTGACCTGAACCGAGTGGCGCCCTCGCATCGATGATCCGTCTCAGCCCAACCCGCCTGGCCGGACTGCTGGTGGCGGCCCTGGCCTTCCTGGCCCTGCTGGTCATCGATCCGTCCGCACTCGTGTATCTCAGCTATTCCTGCGCGGTCGGCCGCTGCGGGCGCCCCCCGCAAATCATTACCATCGCAATCCTCCTGACAGTCGGGGCACTGTTGCTCTGGGCCTTCACCCGCAAACCGCGCCCCGCCGCCAAGCCTGCGACGACCCGCCGCCGAAAGCCCGCGCCGCGAGCGGGTGCCGGGTCCCGCAAACGATCAGCCGGAAGAAGGTGATATCACCAGGGCCTACGCAGACGTCTGGCGCGCATCCCCCCTTGCCCACCAATTGAACGCCGCGCCGGCGGCCATCAGCACGCAGGTGCCCAGGAACACCGCGCGCATGCCCACATGGCCGCCAACGAACCCGCCGGCCAATGGACCGATCACCTGACCCGCATATTGCGCCGAGGTGGAGTAGCCGAGTGTTCTACCAGCCACCGCGTCTGGCACCGTGTGGCGGATCACGGCGGCGATGCACGGCAGCAGACCACCCAGCGACAGGCCCATCAAAAACCGCAGTGCCACCAGCTGCCAGCTCGCGGTCACGAAGGCCTGCGGGATGAGCAACACGGCGCAAACCAGGAGCCCTCCGGTCACGACGTTCCAATGCCCGACCCGGTCGGCGAGCTTGCCCAGCCGGGACGCCGACAAAATGCTGCCGAGGGCGGCGGCCGACATCGCCAGTCCAGCCACCAGCGTCACCTGGTCCGCATTGCGCACCAGCTGCGCCACGTAGATCGTGATGATCGGCTCGATCGACATATTGGCCAGCAACAGCAGCATGCCGGTGATCAGCATGGCGATGACCGGTCGCTTGTCGGGAATGCTGGACCATCCCGCGCGCACCGCGTGCCTGGTGCCAGGTGGTCGCTTTTCCTCCTTGATCAGGAACAAGGTTCCCAGGAACGACACGAAGATCACCGCACCGGCACAAAAGAACGTCGCCCGGATGCCGATCAGCGGTGGCAGCACGCCACCGATCAGCGGGCCCGCCAGGTTGCCCGCCATGATCCCCGATGACAGCGTGCCCAGCGCCCAGCCGGAGCGGTCTTTCGGCGTCTGGGTCGCGACCAGCACCATCGAGCCCGACGCATAGCCGCCGAGCAGGCCCGCCAGCAACCGCAGCAGCACGAGCTGCCAGACCGTGTGGGCCAGCCCAATCAGCGACATCGCCACCGCCATCCCCAGGCTCGCGCGCACCAGCATCAGCTTGCGGCCGTAGCGATCCGCCAGCTGGCCCCATAGCGGTGCGACCAGGGCGGCACTGAGGAAGGTGGCGCCGAACGCGATACCGGACCATTGCACGATCCCGGCCGGATCGGTCTCCCCGAGTTGCTCGACATAAAGCGGCAGAAACGGCAACAACAACGTCATCGCGACGATCGTGGTGAACGAGCCGAACAGGCATACGAACAGATTACGCCGCCAGTAGCGGCTGCTGATGTCGGTCATCCCGCGAGCCTAACAACCGTGTCGCGGAGCGGGAAGGCAAGCAAGTAAGCCGGGCTCTGCCCGGACCCGCCAGGTCCGGAGTGCGCCTTCGCGCGACGGGCCAAGCCCCTGGACCTTAGCTGTGAAGGGTAGGTGACGAAGGGGGCTTACAAGGGGGTTGCAACCTCGGTGTAAGCCCCCTTCGTCACCTACCCTTAAGTCTGGCCCTCAAGTCTGGGGGTTCAAAGGGGCGTGTGCCCCTTTGCGGGTCTGGGCGGAGGTGGCCCAAGGTTCCGCTCGACGGCTTCGTCGAGTGGAAAGGCCACCGGAGGGAGAGGCCAGCCTTGCTTGCTTCCGACGGTCAGCCACAATGACGGTTGGTATTACACGTCGAGGTTGGCGACCTTCAGTGCGTTGCCGACGATGAAATCCCT
>Ga0116226_10001850_pt1 | contig 18376 bp, 18 predicted proteins | sample S1TSphfallax_FD_89692 | JGI IMG/M metagenome (GOLD analysis project Ga0116226, IMG submission 89692) | Host-associated microbial communities from peat moss isolated from Minnesota, USA - S1T2_Fa - Sphagnum fallax MG | ecosystem: Host-associated > Plants > Peat moss > Unclassified | place: USA... | reverse complement strand
CCTGGCCGACGATGGCGGAGAAGGGGAATGGCATGGGGTTCAGGATAGGGGGGTTGGCTGTAGGCGGGAAGACCGGCGGCGGCGCTATGCTACCCGGCGCCCGCTAAGCGGTTGAATGGGGCGGAGTCACGGTGGTCTGGCGGATCGGTGGGCGGTCGTTCCAGGGTTGTTTGCGGGGTCTGCCCCGCAGCGGGTAAGCGGCGGCATAGATTGGCGCGAGCTGCACCATTTCGGCCGTGAGGCGCGGATAGCGTTGGGTGTCTCATTATCCAGGGGGACACGCGCTCCGCTTCGAATTCGGCCGCGTCCCTAAATAGATAAAAGTTTTTTGCTTCTTTTTTTCAAAAAAGAAGTGCTTCCTTCCTTAATTCTGCCCAAGAAAATGCTGCACGGCGAAATTGAACATCGCCGGGTCTTGCAGAAAGGCAAAATGGCTTACACCCGGGAGGATGAGCTCCCGCGCCCCAGGAATGAGCGAAGCCATGTGGTCGGTGTTCTCGCGGGTGATGGCTTCGTCGTGGTCGGCGTCGACGATCCAGACGCGGGCCTTGATGGCGCGTAGGGTGGCCGCGGACATGTTGGGTTCGCGGGCCCACATTTTTTCGATGTCGGCGTCGAAGGCGGCGTAATCGCCGGGGGTCGGGTTCATTTGGGCGTATTCGGTCGCGGCGCGGGCGATGAAGGCAGAGAAGACGGGGCTGGCGTGCACGTCCTTTACGCCGGAGGGGTCGGAGTTGGCGGCGAAGGCGAACAGGCCGGTCAGGCGGTCCGGGTGGTGGATGGCGAGCTCGAGGCCGGTGATGGCGCCGTCGCTCCAGCCGACGATGGCGGCGCGGGGGATGTGGAGCTGGTCCATCAAGGCGACGACGTCGCTTGCCATCAGTTCGTAGCCGATCGGGGTATCGTTCCGGCTCGAGCGGCCGTGGCCGCGGCTGTCGATGGCGACCACCTCGTGGGTGGATGCGAGGGCGGGGATGAGATTGCCGAAGTAGTTTGAATTCGCCAGGCCGCCGTGCAGCAGGATCACCGGGTTTGGGTGGCCGCGGCCGTAAATCGCGCTCCAGAGGAGAATGCCGTCTACCAGACGTGGACCGGCGCTGTCCGGCGTGGGAAGGGTGGGTGTTGGCGGGAGTTGCAGCCATGGCTCGGCGGCGCGCGACGGGGAGGCCAGCGCACATACAAGCGCCATCACGAAGAGAAAGTAAGTATGTTCTTTTTTGAAAAAAAGAACCAAAAAACTTTTATCAATTGCGATTGGCACTGTGTTCACCCGGTCGGCCGGCGGCTTGCAGCCATAGTCAAAAGTTTTTTGGTTCTTTTTTTCAAAAAAGAACAGCTTCCTTCCTGCCTTTGCTAAACCATCGCGTGACCCAATTCGCCCTGCCCTTCCCGAACGCCGACGCCTACCGGCCGGAGGAATTCTTCCCCAGCGCCAGCAATGCGGCGGCGCTCGCCTGGCTGGAACAGCCCTCCGCGTGGCCCATGCTGCGTCTGGTCGTTCATGGCGAGGCGGGCACCGGGAAAACCCATTTGCTGCATCATTTCGCCGCCCGCCACGATGCGGCGCTGCTGCCCGCGTGCGCGGTGCGCCGCCTTGCACCGCCGCCGGACGCAGCGGCCCTGGCGATTGACGATGCCGACTGCGTGCTGGAGGCCACGTCGCTGCTGCATCTTCTGAACGCCGCCGCCGAGCGCGGCATGCCCGTGCTGCTGACGGGTCGCGCGCAGCCCGTGCACTGGCCGTTTGCACTGCCCGACCTGGTGAGCCGCCTGCGCGCCACGCCGGCCGTCGGGCTGCTGCCGCCCGATGACGATCTGCTGCGTGCCCTGTTGGCGCGCCTGCTGGCCGAACGGCAGATGGCTGTTCCCGAGCGGGTGCAGGAATATCTGCTCACCCGCCTGCCGCGCACTGGCGCCGCGTTGCGCGAAGCCGCGGCCCGGCTGGACCGCTATTCGCTTGCCGCCGGACGCGCGGTGAACGTCCGGCTGGCGCAGCTTGTCGCCGCCGAATGCGGCGCGGAGGAAAACGCGGCCGCGTATGGCGCCGCGGCGTGTGACGAAAAAAAAGGCCCGGAGGACGCACCTCCGGGCCTGTTCGGAGATCGAAATATAGCTGGCTGAAATATCACCCCATGGCTTCGCCATGCTGGGTGATGTCGAGCCCCTCGACCTCCTGCTCGGCGGTGACACGCAGGCCGATGGTGACGTTGATCAGGAGCAGCAGGATGAGCGACACCAGGCCGCTGTAGATGAGCGTAACCGCTACCGCCTCGGCCTGGATGATCACCTGGCCGATGCCGCCCGGAGAGCCGCCTGGCGAAGCAGTTGTTGCCGACAGCGGCCCGTAGCTGAACCAGCCGGTGAGAATGGCGCCGACGATGCCGCCGATGCCGTGCACGCCGAACGTGTCCAGGCTGTCGTCGTAGCCGAACGCGTGTTTCATTTTCGTTGCCGCGACGAAGCAGATCACGCCCGCGGCGATTCCGATGCAGATCGCGCCGCCGGGCAGCACGAAGCCGGAGGCCGGGGTGATGGCAACAAGTCCCGCCACGGCGCCGGAAATGATGCCGAGCACCGAGGGTTTGCCCTGGGTGATCCACTCGGCGAACATCCAGGCGAGGGCGGCGGCGGCGGTCGCGATGTGGGTGACGGCGAAGGCCATGCCGGCGCGTCCGTTGGCGGCGTTGGCGGAGCCGGCGTTGAAGCCGAACCAGCCGACCCATAGCAGCGAGGCGCCGATCACCGCGTAGGTGAGGTTATAGGGCGCCATGTTTTCGGTGCCGTAGCCGATGCGCTTGCCCATCACCAGGCAGGCCATAAGCCCGGCGATACCCGCATTGATATGCACCACGGTGCCGCCGGCGAAATCCAGCGTGCCGCGGCCGGCGAGCCACCCGGTCGGCGCCCACACCCAGTGCGCGATCGGCGAATAGACCAGCACGGACCACAGCACCATGAAGATGCACATGGCGGAGAACTTCATGCGGTCGGCGAAGGCGCCGGCGATCAGGGCGGGCGTGATGATGGCGAACGTCATCTGGAACATCATGTAGACGCTCTCGGGGATCGTCTCGACGACCTGGCTTGGTCCGGGGGCCAGGGTGAAGGCGGCATCGTCGCCGTTGGAAATGAACGCCTCCATGCCGTGCAGCATGAAGCGGGAGAGGTCGCCGATGTATGGCGCGAGCGCGCCGCTGCCGGCGGTGAAGGACTCCGAATAGCCGATGACGGTCCAGACGATGGAAATCAGGCAGGTGATGGCGAAGGCCTGCATGAGGGTGGCGAGAATGTTCCTTTTCCGCACCATACCCGCGTAGAAAAGCGCCAGGCCCGGAATGGTCATCATGAGCACGAGGGCGGTCGACGTGAGCATCCAGGCGGTGTCGCCGCTATTGTAGGCAGGTGGTTTCGCCGCGGCGGGGGCTGGTGCCGGTGTTGCGGCGGCCGTGGCAGGGGTTGCAGGCGTGGCCGTGGCAGGGACTGTTGTAGTTGGGGCCGTTGTAGCTGGGGCGGGGGACGGGGTGGTTTGCGCGACGGCGGCGACGCCGCCGAACAGCAGCGGAAGGGCAAGAACGAGCGCTGCCGCCTGCTAGCGGAAAATCGAGAGCTTAATCGGAAAAATCCTCTCAGAGCGCGGCATTGTCGAGTTCGCCGGTGCGGATCCGCACGGCGCGCTCGATGTCGAGGACGAAAATCTTTCCATCACCGATCTTGCCGGTCTGGGCGGAACGCTGGATGGCTTCGACCACCGCATCCACCTGGTCGGAGGTGACCGCGACTTCGATCTTCACCTTGGGCAGGAAGCTCACGTGGTATTCCGCGCCGCGATAGATCTCCGTCTGCCCCTTTTGCCGGCCAAATCCCTTCACCTCGGTGGCGGTAAGGCCTTGCACGCCGAGCGGCGTCAGTGCCTCACGCACATCATCGAGCTTGAAGGGTTTGACGATGGCGATCACCAGCTTCATCCCCACACTCCCCCTTGTGAACCAGCCCGAAACAGGCGTGGCTTGAGGTGGACCCTTCAAGAAGTATGCCGAGGCTGAATAGACGGATTTTTATGCGGAATTTATGCCGTTTGCCTAAATTTTAGGCAGCGATACTGCAGGTGAGGCAACATGATGGCGTACGATGTTTGCATTGTCGGCGCGGGCCCGGTGGGCGGCGCGCTTGGCTGCCGGCTGGCGGCCGCCGGGTTGCGCGTGGCGATGGTGGACCGCGCGGCGCTGCCGCCGATGGAGCACCCCAATTTCGACGGCCGCGCCTATGCGATTGCGGCCGGGAGCCGGCGTCTGCTGGAGGATGCGGGATTATGGGAGGCGTTGCCGCTGAAGGCGGGGCCGATCGAGCAGATCAGGGTGTCGGATGGCCGTATCGGTCGCCGCGCGTCGCCGCTGTTTCTGCATTTCGATGTGCGTGAGCTTGAGCAGCCGGACGGTGCCCTGGGGTGGATGGTGGAGGCGCGCAGCCTGCGCATGGCTCTCAATGCACGCCTGCATGCCCTCAATAGTCTCGATGTGTTTGCGCCGGCCGAGGCGACAGTCACGCGCGGGCCGGATGGCGCGGAAATTAGTCTCTCGTCCGGCGAGGTGTTTGGCGCGCGCCTGGTGGTGGCGGCCGAGGGAAGGGACAGCAGGCTGCGGCGGGAGGCGGGGATTGCCGCCCAGCGCTGGCCGTATCACCAGAGCGGAATCGTCTGCGCTGTCGCGCATGAGCGGCCGCATAACCGGATCGCGCTGGAGCATTTCCTGCCCGCGGGGCCGTTTGCTCAATTGCCGATGGCGCCGAGCGGGTCGGAGGAAAATATTTCCGCCGTTGTGTGGACGGAGCGGAGCGCCGATGCGCCCCGGTTCATGGCGCTGGATGACGCCACTTTCGGCGACGAAATCGCGCGCCGCCTTGGCGGTCATCTGGGCGCGGTGCGGCCGGTCGGGCGGCGTTGGGTTTATTCGCTGTCGGCGATGTATGTGCATCGCGTGACGGCCGAACGGCTGGCGATTGTCGGCGACGCGGCGCACGGCATTCATCCCATTGCCGGGCAGGGCCTCAATCTGGGGCTGCGCGATGCGATTGCGTTGTCGGACCTGCTGATTGCCGCGCATTCGGGGGGCGAGGATATCGGGTCGGCGGCGCTGTTGCGGCGTTACGCGCGGGCGCGGCAGGTGGATGTCATATCGATGCTGACGGCGACCGACGGGTTGGACCGGCTGTTTTCCAGCGACAACCCGGCGGTGCGTCTGGCCCGCGATGTGGGGATTGCCGCGGTGCACCGGATGCCGCGGTTGAAGCGGGCGTTTATGCGGCAGGCGATGGGGTTGCAAAGGTAAGGCAAAGAACTTTTATCTGTCGTGGGTATCACCCGGATTTGCCCATTTGGCGCGACCGCTGGAAGCAATGAGTAAAAGTTTTTTGGTTCTTTTTTTCAAAAAAGAACTGCTTCTTCTTACTTCATCGGCAACCCCTGCGCCGCCAGAGGCTGCTTCAGGGCGGTGGCAACCACCTCCCCCAGCGCGGTGGCAAGGCAATAATAGCCGCGGTTGTTCATGTGCAGCCCGTCAGGGGCGACGAAATCCTCGTTTGGCGCGCCCGCCGCGGCCCATTGGTCCATCAGTGCGCCGCGCGAAAACATGTTTACACCGGTGGAGGCTGCAACCTCGCGCATTGCGGTTTCCACCTGCACGTGGTCGGGGGCCGCGAGGATTCGGGGCGAGCGCTGATTGTCCATCAGGATGACATCGACGCCGGCGGCCTTCAGCTTGGTGATGCCTTGCTGCATCAGCTTCTTGAAGGTGGTTGGCGGGGCGTCGCGGATCGCGCCGTTGGCGCCGGCCTGCCAGATGACCAGTTGCGGGCGGATCGCCAGCACGTCCGCATCGATGCGGGCCAGTTCCTCCGGCGCGTCCTGCCCACCGATGCCGCGATTGATCACTGCGACCGATGCATGCGGTACGTTGTCATTGAGGAAGCGCTGCAACACCGCCGGATAGGAGTGGCCGACATCCGTCGCCATCCAGCCGCGCGTGGAGGATGACCCAAGCGCCACGACAAGGATTGGCTGATTGGTCGCCAGCGCCAGTCTTGTATGCGGCAGATGCGGCACCGTGAGATCGTGGGTGGCGGGGCAGCTCTCTTCGGCATAGCACATGTCGGCAAAAGACTGGCCTGCCGTGAGCAGCACGACTGCGGCAAGAGTAAGCTTGTGGATCATGAGGGCGTGCCAGGGCCCTTATCGACATTCGCTAAATCGGGTAGCCGGGTCGAACGTGCCCCTAGGCTTTGTCTGAGTCGGCATCTTTGCCGGCGTGCCGACGCTTTTATTTGCCGACGATGCCTAAGGGAAGTCACGCGGCGACGTCCATGTGCGCTGGATTAACCCTTTTTATCAATACGTTGAACACAATTTCGTGCAATTTGCGTCGGTTAGCGCCTTTCGATTGCACGGCGCGGTGGTTCTGAATACACATGCAAAGATTGAACGAACTTAAAAATACGCAGAATTTAGCTAAAACATAACCGAAATTGAGGGTTTCATGAACATTGATGCGCTTCATCGAGGATCGCCGCTCGCGGCATTACGGGCCAGCAACCGCACCGCTGTATTTAAGCCCGCCGCGCCCGTTCAGGAACAGGTTTCGGTCGGCGGCGTCGTGCTGCTGTCAACGCTGGCGGTTGCGCTGACAATCGTTGGCGTGCTGATGCTTGGCGCTGTCCTGGTGGGTTTATGGTGGCTGGTCAGCCATATTCCGGTGCCGCCGTTTGTCTGGCGGGCGTTGTCGCATCTGCGGGATGCGTTTTAGGGCATTTTCAGCCTGACTGGAATCGGCCTTCATGGGCCGGCGGTTTGAGGCTGATACAAATCCTCTGCAAACAACTGGCTGGAGCGGCCCGTCGGATGCCGATGATTTTCCAGTCAGGATGAAGCCGCTCTAGGGCATCGGGCGGACGGCGGATGGCGCAAGGGCTGATCCGCCCACGTGTTACGGGCTGGCGGTGCCCCCGACGGTAAGGCCACGCAGCTTGAGGGTCGGCTGACCGACCCCCACCGGGACGCCCTGCCCGCTTTTGCCGCAGGTGCCGATGCCCGGATCGAGCTCCATGTCGTCGCCGACGCCCATCACCTTGGTGAGCGAATCGGGGCCGTTGCCGATCAGCGTGGCGCCCTTGACCGGGGCGGTTACGCGGCCGTTTTCAATGAGATAGGCCTCGCTGGCGGAAAAAACGAACTTGCCGGAAACGATGTCCACCTGGCCGCCGCCGAAATTCACCGCGTAGAGCCCGCGTTTGACCGAGGCGAGCATGTCGGCCCGGCTGTCGCGCCCCGGCATCATGATGGTGTTGGTCATCCGCGGCATCGGGACATGGGCGAAACTCTGCCGGCGGCCATTGCCGGTCGGGCGCACGCCCATCAGGCGGGCGTTCAGGCGATCCTGCATGTATCCGGTCAGGATGCCGTCCTCGATCAGCACCGTGCGGCCGCTGGGGGTGCCCTCGTCGTCCACGGTTAGCGAGCCGCGGCGGTCCGGCAGGGTGCCGTCATCCACCACGGTGACGCCGGAAGCGGCGACGCGCTGGCCCATCAGGCCGGAGAATGCGGACGTCTTCTTGCGGTTGAAGTCGCCTTCCAGGCCGTGGCCGATCGCCTCGTGCAGCAAAATGCCGGGCCAGCCGGCGCCGAGCACCACCTCCATCTCGCCGGCTGGGGCATCGACCGCATCGAGTTTCAGGACGGCCTGGCGCAGCGCCTCGTCGGCGGCCGCCTGCCAGGTTTCGGGCGTCATCAGGCGGCTGTAGCCCTCGCGCCCGCCCAGCCCGTGGGTGCCGCTTTCGCGCTTGCCGTCACGTTCCACCACGACCGAGACATTGAGCCGCACCAGCGGGCGCAGGTCGGCGGTGCGCGAGCCGTCGGCGCGGATGATCTGCACCGCCTGCCACTCGCCGTTGACGCTGGCCATCACCTGGACCACGCGCGGATCGCGGGCCCGTGCGTAGGCATCGATGTCGGCCAGCAGCGCGGCACGGGCGGCAAAACCGTCATCGGCGAGGGGGTTGGCATCGGCGTACAGACGCGCGTTGGTGCGCCGTGGCGGCTCGGCGCCGTTGCCGGAGCGGCCGTTTCGGATGGCGCCGACCGTCGCCGCGGCGCGGGTGAGGGCCGCTTCGGAGAGCTCTCCGGCGTGGGCGTAGCCCGTCTCCTCGCCGAGGACGGCGCGCAGGCCGAAACCCAGCGCGGTGTCGAAGCCGGCGGCGCGGATGCGGCCCTCCTCGAGGGAAATCGACTCTGTTTCACGGTATTCGAGGAAAAGCTCGCCGTCGTCGGTGCCGTCGAGCGCGGTGCGGGTGATCCGCTCGGCCGCATCCAGATCGAGCGTGGCGTCGGCGCGGCCATAAAACACGGCGTCGGTGGTGGCGAGGGCTGACATTTGTGCTCCTGATCGGGGTAGCGGCGGTGCGGCATCGTCGGCAAATAATACCAGCCTGCGTGGAGAGCGACTCACCGAAAAAGGCAGGCAAGAGCAAGGAAGCAGTTCTTTTTTGAAAAAAAGAACCAAAAAACTTTTACCTCTTTAAGGAAACCGCCTGATTGGCCCATTTGATCCGGCGGCTTTGAACGGGGCGAAGATGCGGGCCAGGCCGCCTACTTGGCGCCCCTTAGAGTATGGGTCGCCATCAGCGATGCCGCCAGGAGCAAAACAGCAGTTCCCTGGTGTGCCACCGCAACCGGTAGTGCTACCCAACTGAGCAGGGTCGCGACGCCGAGCGCATATTGCAGCAGCACCGCGCCGCCAAGCAGCAGCATGGCCATGCGCGCGTTCACCGGCAAGGGCGTGCGGAGGCCGATCACGCAGGCGGACAGAACCGTCAGCGCCGTCATGGTGGCCAGCAGGCGATGGTTGAACTGCACGGCCGTCGGATTTTCGGTCAGATTGAGCAGTGCCGGGTGCAGGGCGCTATAATCTGCCGGGACGACGTGGCCATCCATGAGCGGGAACGTGTTGTCGATCAGGCCGGCATGCAGGCCGGCGGTGAAGCCACCGGCGACGATGGTCAACGCCACCAGCGTGGCGGAGGCCTGGCACAGCCGGCGCAGGCGATAGGCGCCGGGGACGGACGTGGGAACCGGGTCGGCGGTGGTCATCGCGGTCCACAGCACGAAGCTGAACAATATCATCGCGAGACCGAGATGCAGCACGAGGCGATACGGCGACACCGCAAGGCTTTCGGGCGCAAAGCCGGACGCCACCATGAACCAGCCGACGGTGGCCTGAAGCCCGAACAAGCCGATCATGACCAGGAATTTCGGCGCCATGCTGCGCTTGATCGCACCGGTCGCGGCGAAAAAGATCAGCGGCAGAAGGAAGACGACGCCGATGAGCCTTGCCCACGCGCGGTGGATCCACTCAGGCCAGAAAATCTGCTTGAACCCCTCCAGGTCCATGTCGGGGTGCAGAATGTGGGCCTGGGATATGCCCTGGTATTCGTGGAAAATCCTGAGCCATTCATTTTGGCTCAATGGCGGCAGCGCACCGGAAAGCGGCGCCCACTCCATGATGGACAGGCCGGCACCGCTCAGCCTCGTGGCGCCGCCGAGCAGCACCATGCCCCAGATCATGTAGGCGACGGCAAACAACCATATCGCAACCCGCCTGCGGTCGCGGCGAAAACCCGCAGCTTCGGCGCTGGGAAACGTGCGATCATCGAACGGCATGACAATTCGTTTACGCTTGCAGGGCGGTGAAGAAAAGGCCAGGGGGACGGCCTTTCTTTTTTCACGCGCTACGGCCAAAAGGGGAAAATAAGACACAAAGATACTTCTTTTTTTGAAAAGAAAGCAAAAAACTTTTACTAATTAAGGCCGGCGCGCGGCCCAAAGGGGTTAACTGGATTATACACGTAACGGATAAATCTTGGGTATTTGCAGGCGACCCCGCCGGGCCGCTATCGGTTGCACCGCGGCCTTGACGTAACATCTATCGCTTAACGGGGCCGCTGCGCCCCACCACGGAAGAGCCCTTCAACATGGACTACATTATAGGTCAGAAGCCGGCCGCCAAAGCACCGCTGGCGGTGCCGCCGGGCACTGCGCCGCGTGCGCCGGACCCGGCTTCCCTCATCGTCGACGGCGATCAGAAGACCTTTGTCACGGATGTCATCGAGGCGTCACGCTCCCTGCCGGTGCTGGTGGATTTCTGGGCGACCTGGTGCGGACCGTGCAAAACGCTCACGCCCGCGCTGGAACGCGTGGTGCGGGCCGCGGGCGGGCGAGTGAAACTCGTCAAGATCGACATCGACAAGAACCGCGCCCTGGTGCAGCAGCTGAGCCAGCTCGGGGTGCCGCTGCAATCGGTGCCGACCGTGGCCGCGTTCTGGCAGGGGCAGATCGCCGACATCTTTCAGGGCGCGTTGCCGGACAGCGAGCTCAAGCGGTTTATCGAGGCGCTGCTGAAGCTCGCGGGGGGTAGCCTGCCGAGTGCCGACCTGCTGGCCGAGGCCCGCGCGGCGCTGGAACAGGGCCAGCCCGAGGCTGCCGCCGATGCGTTCAGCGCGTTGCTGCAGGCCGAGCCGGAATCGCCCGAAGCCTGGGGCGGCCTGATTCGCGCCCTGCTCGCCATGGGCGATGAGCAGCAGGCACAGGACGCGCTGGCAGGGGTGCCGAAGAAAATCGCCGAGCACGCCGAAATCGCCGGCGCCCGCAGCGCCCTCGCCCTCGCCGAGGAAGGCCGCCGTGCGACCGGCCAGCTCGGCGCCTTCGAACGCCGCCTCAAGGCCGACCCGAACGACCACGAGGCGCGCTACGAAATGGCCACGGCGCTGAATGCCGCCGGCAAGCGCGGCGAGGCGGCCGATGCGCTGCTGGAAATATTTCGCCGCGATCGCACCTGGCGCGGGGATGCGGCCCGCCAGCAATTGCTGAAATTCTTCGAGGCCTGGGGCTTCGACGATCCGGCCACCATGGCGGCACGGCGAAAATTGTCGGCGTTGCTGTTTTCCTGATGCGTCCCGCCCGTTTGCCACCACATGAGGTGGCGAGAGCAAGGAGGGTCACATTCGCACTATGAGCTGGCAGCACCCGGTTTTGGAGGACCTGCCGACCGAAATAGCGGTGTTTCCGCTGCCGGGCGCCCTGCTGCTGCCGCGCGGGAGGCTGCCGCTGAATATTTTCGAGCCGCGTTATCTGGCCATGGTGGAGGATAGCCTGGCCAACAAGCGCATCTTCGGCATGATCCAGCCGAATTCGCATGCGCCGCGTGGCGACACTGGGCCGGGGCTTTACCGCATTGGCTGCGTCGGCCGGCTCAGTCATTTTTCGGAAACCGGCGACGGGCGCTATCTCATTACGCTCACCGGTATCGCGCGCTTCGTGGTGCAGCGCGAATTGTCCATGCGGCACGGCTATCGGCGGGTGGAGGCCGATTTTTCTCCATTCGGTGCCGATCTGACGGTGCCGAACGGGCTCGATCCGGCGGTGCGCGCCGACATCATGGAGGCGCTGCGGCCGTATTTCGTCGCCAAGGGCATCGATGCGAACTGGGACGCGATCGAGGCGATGGCCGACGCGACGCTGGTGACCACGCTATCGATGCTTTGCCCGTTCGATACGGCGGAAAAACAGGCATTGCTGGAGGCGCCGACCGAAACGGATCGCGCGGCCGACCTGGTCGCGCTGCTGCGCATGGCGCTGCACGAAGCCAACGGCAGTCACCAGGCGAGCTGAGGAATTCTGATGTCTGAAACGAACGCACCGATCGATCCGCGCCTGCTGGAAATACTGGTTTGTCCGCTGACCAAGGGTCCGCTGTCGTATGATCGCGCGGCGGGCGAATTGATCAGCGCCAAGGCCGGGTTGGCTTATCCGATACGGGACGGGATTCCGATCATGCTGCCGGAAGAGGCGCGGGCGCTTAGCGAAGAAGAATAGGAAGCAGTTCTTTTTTGTAATAAAGAACCAAAAAACTCTGATACATTAAGGGCATCCACCCAATCGGCCCTATGGTCCGGCGGCCGGGTGCAAGGAGCAAAAGTTTTTGGTTCTTTTTTTCAAAAAAGAACTGTTTTTCTACCGCTGATAAATGTTGCCGCAACCAGATCTGCATTGAGGGTGCACAGCGCTTCGCGCAATGTCGTGCGCAGCAGAACGAGATCGGCGGGCGCGCCGGCTGCCAGGCGGCGGGGTGGGCCACCAGGACGATCCGGCGGGCCCAGAAACATGTTAAGGGCGACAGCGGGCGATACGGCTTCCGCGGCGCCGATCGAGCGGCCGGCGCGGGTGCGTCGGCGCGTCGCGGCGCGCATGGCGGCCCAGGGATCGGGCGACGTATAGGGGGCGTCGGAACTTGCGGCCACGTGGATGCCGGCGTGGCGGAGGCTGGCACAGCGATAGAGGTCGCCGTGCTGCGCCGCGTGGATATCGTCGAGGTAGCGGTCGCCGCGCTCGAACGGGAAGGCGGGCTGGGTGACTACCATGAGGTTAAGCGCTGCGATCGCCGGGATCGCTTCGCTCGGGATCATGCCGCCATGCTCGAGGCGATCGCCTGGCCGGCTTCCCGCGGATTCGAAGGCGGCCAGCGTGAACGCGAGTTCCGCGTCGGTGACGCAGTGCACGGCGACTGCCCTCTGTTGCGACCGTGCGGCTTCGATCCGTGCGAGCATGTCGTCCAGCGGCGGCAGGTCGCGGTCATCGAGCACGATTTTCACCGGGCCGACTGTGAAGGCAGCGTCGTCCGGTGCCGCGAGCCGTGCCGCGCCCATCAGGGTCAGATGCTGCGGCAGTGCGCCGTCGCGGTGCGCTTGCGCCAGCAGGCCGGCGGCCGCGTCATCGGTGGTGGCGGTCGCGTCCGTGACGCCAGTGATTCCCAGACGCGCGAGTTCGGCGCCGAGGGCTGCGAGCGGAGGTGCCGCGCTGGCGATGCGGCCGCGCAGCCACGCGTCGCCGCGCCAGATGCGGCCCGTGGGATGGCCGTGTTCGCCGCGTTCGACGCAGTCCGGAAGGTCCGCGCACAGCACGCGGTCGAGGGCGCGGCTGTTCAGCATCCAGAGCGCGCCGGATTGATGCTGGACGCGGATGGGATGATGCGGCGCCAGAAAGTCGAGATCGTCGCGCGCCAGCAGGCCGGCCATGCGCTCGTGGTATCCGGTGGCGCGGAGCCATTCGCCGTGTGGCAAGGTGGCGGCGCGCGCGGCGATGAGATCCGCGAGCTCGCGGGCGGCGTGAACCCCATCCAGGTGTAGCGAATGGGCCTGCGCCGCCGTGGCCAGCAGATGGATATGGTGGTCGATCAGACCGGGGATGACCGCGCCGCCCCGGCCGTCGATTTCCGGGGCCAAAGCGGGGAGCTTGCTGCCGATTGCGGCGATCCGGCCGGCGGACAAATGGACGTCCTGGCCGGGGTGGAAGCCTACCTCGACATTGCGGATGATCAGTGCCTGTTCGGTCACGGCGTCGCGCCGGCCGGGCAGTACTGGGCCAGGGCGCCGGCGGCCGATCGCGCGAGGGCCGCATCGATGAACAGGCCGCCGCCCCGCTTGATGGCTTTCAGCGCGGCCACGGCAGCAGCGAGGCCGGTCAACGGGTCGGCCGGCGCATCGCCTGCGAAACGCGGGGCACCGCGCCGCGACCAGTGGACGAGGCCACCCGCGGCGGCGGCGTCGTCGCCGAATGCGACGCGGTTGGCGCCCCGCCCCCAAAAGCCGTGGCCGGTGATGCCTACCCAGGTCAGGGCCGGGTTGATGGCGAAGAGGGCGGCCGGAGCGAGGCCGAACTGATCGAAGGCGCGTGGCCTTGCACTGGTGATCACCACGTCAGCGCGGGCGATCGCCTGGCGGAGAGCCGCGATGTCCGCCGCCGCGTTGAAATCGAGCTGGATTTGGGTCTTGCCGCCATTCAGGCGCTCGAACAAACCACCGGGGGAAAGCCGGGTGGGGTCGGGGCGACGGCGGCTCTCGATCCTGGTCACCGCCGCACCGGCCTGCGCGAGCACGGACCCGCACAACGGGCCGGCCCAAAGGCTGGACAGATCGATGACACGCAGGGTGCGCCGGGCGCCGCTGACACCGGCCGCCATCCGGCGGGCCGGTGCCGCGAGGCGCGTTGCGTGCGTTTCGCCGACCCGGCAGACCGGCAAACCCAGCAGGCTGGCCTGTGTCACCAAGATACTGGCGGGGATCCGGGCGGCGCGCCGCGCGATCGCGCGCCACGGATCGCCGGCGATGGCTTCGCCGAGCCACGCCGGCACCAGATCCTTGTCGGACTCGCGCGGCAGATTGACGGCGATCCAGGCGTCGGCCGTGCGCACCAGGCGGCAACTGCGATTGGCCGACCATAGACCGGGCCGCCGCAAAGGGATCGCATCGCGCCGGTCGGCGACCTCTGCGGGATCAAGGAGGACTGCCTGGCCGATTTGGGACGAAAGTGCCGAGATCTCGGCCACGAGCGCGCCGATCGCCGCGGTGATGGTGTGGGCGGCCTTGGTCACGCCCCGGGCTCCACTTGATCGATCAGGCCCCAGCGGAGCGCGGTGCCGGCATCGATGGCGGCTCCGGACAGGGCCATATAGCAGGCGCGATGGCGGCCGATGCGCCGTGCAATGGATGCCGTGCCGCCGGCGCCAGGAACGAGGCCCATGGAGAGCTCCGGCAGACGGAACACGGACCCCGGCCGTGCCACCACTCGTGCGGCGGCGGCGGGGATTTCAATGCCGGCGCCGATACAGGCGCCGTGCACGCGGGCGGTGAGAAGCGGGCCGAGCGCGTGGGCCAGCCGGGCCGGCGATTGCAGGGTGCGGATGGCGTGCGCGCGGCCGGGATCATCGGCCTGACCGAACTCGTCGAGGTCGCCGCCGGCGCAAAATGCCGGCCCCTCGCCGCTCAGTTCCACTGCCCCGCGATCAGGATCGAGCAACGCTGTCTCGAGCGCATCAACCAGGGCATCGCGCATCCGCGCATCGACAGCGTTGCGCGCCGCCGGACGCGCCAGGGTAATGAGGTGCGTTCCGGCTTCGAACGCGACACGCACCCTGTTTTGATCCATGTCGCCGCGGCGCCGCGGCGGCGTGGCCGCACGCCACGCGGCAAAACCTTCGCTGGCCAGCAGCATAGAGTAGGCCAGGGATTCCAGCACCAGCGCCTGCGCGAAACTCAGCGAGAGGGTCATGCGGAAAACCTGCGCTGCGACCGCCGCGGCAACAGGCTGGCTTTCCACCGCCGCGCGCAGGCTCGCCACCCGGGCGGCAAGATCGGCCTCGCGGATGCTTACCCAGGGCGCAGGCGCGTCGGGCGCCACGCTCAGCAGCACGTCAAACTCCTCGAGCCGTTTGCTTGGCAGCGTGCCCTCGGAATGGACGCCCAGCCGCACGATGCCGGCGGAGTCGCAGGGTTCGCCGGTGTCAACTTCACCGAAGGAAGGGGAAGGAAGCAGTTCTTTCTTGAAAAAAAGAACCACAAAACTTTTGCTAGTTGTAACCAACATTGGGGCCAGGACCGGCACGTCGGTGCTGCGGGCGATGGACAGGAGTTTCTTGGTTCTTTTGCTTCATTGTGACGCGATAGCCTCGTGGTGGTGAATCACCTCGCGAATCACGAAGGCGAGGAATTTTTCGGCGAATTCGGGGTCCAGCCGGGCGCCTTCGGCCAGCGCGCGGAGGCGGGCGATTTGTTGGGCTTCGCGGGCGGGGTCGGCGGGGGGGAGGCCGCGGACCGCTTTCAGATGACCGACTTTTTGGGTGCATTTGAAACGTTCGGCCAGGAGGTAGATCAGCGCCGCGTCGATGTTGTCGATGCTGGCGCGCAGCGAGAGGAGTTCTTCGGGGAGGGGGGATTCGGTCATCGGGTGGGGTCCGCGGCGGCGACGATGGGGGCGATGAAGGTGGCGAGGTTGCCGCCGGGGAAGATGTGGCCGGTGATGTGGGCGCGGCGGGCGGCTTCGAGGTCGATGCTTTGGTCGCCGATCATGACGCAGTGCTGCAGGTTCAGGTGCCAGGCACCGGCCAGGTGCAGGATCATGCCGGGGGCGGGTTTTCGCCAGTCGCTGTCGCGGCGGTAGGCGGGGATGGTGGCTTCGGGGTGGTAGGGGCAGGTGCGGTAGTCGTCGATGGTGCCGCCGTGGCGGCGGGCTTCGTCGGCGATCCAGGACATCAGGGCGGTGACGTCGGCTTCGGTGTAGAGGCCGCGGGCGACGCCGGATTGGTTGCTGACGACGAAGACGTGCCAGCCGTGGTCCGTGGCGAGGCGGATGGCGTCGAGCGCGCCGTCCACCCAGTCGAAGCGGTCAGTGGTGCCGACATAGCCGTGGTCGTGGTTGATGACGCCGTCGCGGTCGAGGAAGAGGGCGGGGCGGGTGACGACGGCCGCGACGTCGTGGCGGGCGGTTTCGAGGTCCTCGGGGATGCCGATGTCGACGAAGAAGCCGTGGCCGGTGGTGGCGCGCAGGGCGCCGGCGGTGGCGAGGGCGGGGAGGACGTCGCGTTCGAGGGAGCCGGTTTGGGGGCAGTGGTCGAGGATGGCGCGGTTGACGGCGTAGAGGCCCGCGTTGATCAGGCCGGGGGTGCCGGCGGGGGGTCGTTCGTGGAAGGCGGTGACCTGGTCGCCGTGCAGGGTGACGACGCCGTAACGGGAGGCGTCGGGCAGGTCGCAGAGCAGGAGGCGGGCGAGGGTTTCGGGGGGGTCGGCGGCGGCGGCGGCGAGGAGGGCGGCGAGGTTGGTGTCGAACAGGGTGTCGCCGTTGCAGAGCAGGAAGCGGGGGGCGAGGAGGGCGGCGGCGTGGCGCAGGGCACCGGCGGTGCCGAGGGGGGATGGTTCATGGGAAAAGGAGAGGCGGGTGGATTTCGGCAGGCTGTCGGCGGCGGTGGTGACGGCTTCCTCGACGGCGTGGCTGAGATGGCCGGTGAGGATGAGGAATTCGGTCACGCCGTAGCGTTGCAGTTCGCGCATCAGCCAGAAGAGGAAGGGGCGTTCGCCGACCTCCAGCACGGGCTTAGGAACCTCACGCGTGATGGTGCCCAGGCGCGTCGCGAGGCCGCCCGCGAGGATAACACACTGGCTGAGTGTAGCGTCCGCCATTTAGCGACGGGGGGTCTGGGGGGGGCGGCACGCCTCACCCAGTCTTCCTGTTGTTTGCATGTCGGCTGCTGTGCCGTAGAACGCCCCCCCTGCCAAGCCGGAGGATGATTTGTCGAGCGGGTCGGTCGTCGTGAGGGCGCGTGCGCCGCTGCGCCTGGGCCTGGCCGGGGGCGGGACTGATCTGCCCGAGTATGCCGGCCGGTTTGGCGGGGCGGTGCTGAATGCGACGGTAGATCGTTACGCATTTGCCAGTATCGCCCCTGGTGATGACGGCACGGTGGTGTTCGATGCGTGCGATTTGGGGCGCAGCGAAAAGCACGTGGCGGCGGCGAATTTGCCGGAGAGCCGGCTTGATTTGCACCGCGGCGTTTACGAGCGAATGGTGCGGGAATTTAACGAAGGCCGGGCGCTGTCGGTGCGGGTGACGACGGCGGTGGATGCGCCGATGGGGAGTGGCCTCGGGAGTTCGTCGGCGCTGGTGGTGGCGCTGATCGAGGCGTATCGCGCGTGGCTGGATTTGCCGCTGGCGCGGTATGACGTGGCGCGATTGGCTTTTGAGATCGAGCGCTTGGATCTGGGTTTGGCGGGGGGGCAGCAGGACCAGTATTCGGCGGCATTTGGCGGCATCAATTATTTGGAATTTCTGCGCGAGGGCGAGGTGATTGTCAATCCGTTACGCTTGGCGGAGGGCGTGGCGGCGGAACTGGAAAGCTCGCTCGCCGTGTGTTTTTCGGGGCAATCGCGGGCGTCCGACAGCATCATTCGCGAGCAGGAAAGCGGGCTGCGGCATGATGGCGGCGCGGTGCTGGAGGCGATGCATCAGTTGCGCGCGGATGCGGTGGACATGAAGCGGGCCGTGCTGATGGGGGATATCGGGCAGGTTGCGGCGATACTGGAACGGTCCTGGATGGCGAAGAAGCTGACGGCGCCTGGGGTTTCCACCGCGCGGATTGCGGCGCTGGAGGCGGCGGGGCGCGCAGCCGGCGCGATCGGGGCGAAGGTTTCCGGCGCGGGCGGCGGTGGGTTCATCATGTTCGTGGTGCCGGTGGAACGACGTTTCGGGCTGATTGCGGCGTTGGCGGAACAGGGGGCGGCGGCGCATCCGGTGAAATTTTCCGAGCGCGGCAGCGAGACCTGGACGGTGGGTAAGAGGCGGTGAGCGGCGGCCCGGAGAAGCCGGCGCTGATTTATTTGTGTCACCGGATGCCTTGGCCGCCGATCAAGGGCGAAAAGATCCATACGTGGCGGGTGCTTAACCATTTGGCGCAGTTCTTCAGCGTGCATCTGGGCACGCTGGTGGATGAGCCGGGCGATATGGCGCACGTGG
>Ga0116226_10001849_pt1 | contig 18377 bp, 13 predicted proteins | sample S1TSphfallax_FD_89692 | JGI IMG/M metagenome (GOLD analysis project Ga0116226, IMG submission 89692) | Host-associated microbial communities from peat moss isolated from Minnesota, USA - S1T2_Fa - Sphagnum fallax MG | ecosystem: Host-associated > Plants > Peat moss > Unclassified | place: USA... | reverse complement strand
GACTACATCCAAATGGCTCTTTTTCCCGGGACTCCCAAGTTGGAGTCCCGAAATTGTCCCGAAACTGTCCCAGGTGGAGTCCTGGGACTTTGGGAGCTCATAACTCTCGACTGCGGAGTCTGATCGCGACGAGGTCTAAACCAAAATTGTAGCCCTTGTCAAGATCTTTCCAAAGACATCTTGTAATCTCAATTCGGAGGTCGGGAAGAGGTCGATTCTTCACTTTTAGTGGTCGGGAGTCAAACTGGCAGTTTGACTCCCGGCCCTTCTTTTGCCCATAACTTGGGCGACAGATGTCAAAATGGCCGATGCGAGGACATTTTCGATATCTAAGCTTCAAGACCTTTCCAATGACACCAATAACACCTCAATGCGAGGTGTTTTGGGCCTTGTTGTCGAACTCTAAAAATTTGGGAGTCCCGGAGGACTCCAAATCCCCAACTTTGGGAGTGTTGGGCTTCACCCCTACACTTGGCCAAAGTGGGGTTCCGACATTACCACATTAGCATTTACATTATACTCAAGGGGGTCATTCGAGTCAATGAGAGGTTTTTGCTCACTTTAAGAAATTTATGGTGGGTGACCAATCTTCTTTTTAGGAGGAGTCCTTTTATGCTTCATGCGTGCCCCATTCTTACCACCCATGGGAAGAATCTTCGTCCATTTGTTTTCATTGATGTTTAGTTTTAAGGAGAATTGGTGAATACAGTTGTGTTGCCAAAGCTCTACAACCCATGTCACTAGTTATTCCTTCGGAGGACACCATTATTGCCCTATGTTAGTTGCACCCCCCTCCCTAAAACCTTGTCCCTCCACCTATTTTTTTATTACCATCATTAACACACTTTTATCTTAGATAGGACTTTGTTTGCCCAAGCGTTAGCCATTGCTCCCCATTTATCTTCAAGTGGGCTTTTTAAGATGGTATATGAACATCTTTCAAGATGCTTCATACTAGAAGACCCATCCTCAAGGTTTTTAGAATTATTCCAAGCTATTACAATTGTTGTTTGTGGGAATATCCTTAGGTTGGTCTTAATGCTAGGGGCTAACAAATTGTTGGCAATGGCAAAAGACATTGGTGGTCTCCATCCTATTGTCGTAGGTCATGTGTTTTTTCAATTTATTAGTCATTCCATTGTCTTACAGCTTCAGGGGTCGTTTCAAAAACACTTATCCCCCAATTAGTTTGGAGTATCAACCCTTGGAGGCTATGAGGCCATCCCTTTTAACATTTATGCCTTCCTCGACCCACACCTTGATTGGGTTGTGATGAAAGTCAACATTGAAAACGCTTTTAATAATGTTTCTTTAGCTATTATTTTGAGAAAGTTATGTGATGTTGAGGGGCTTTTGGTGAACATTGTCCCCTTTACCATGTTGTTTTATGGTGCTCATTCTTCTTTTTACTACCATCATGGACATGTGGAAGGGGCCACCATTATTGAATCATCTTCATGCATAAGGCATGGTGACCCCCTAAAAGGTTTTTTATCTGCTTTGGCCCATTATCAAACTCTTTTAGAGACCATCGTGCGAGCCCCCAATTGCGTCTTTCCATCCTTAATGAACGATACCCACGTAGTGGAACCTATGAATGAAATTACCTATGCCTTTGACCACCTTTCGACCCAATTAACCCTAGTTGGGCTTAGGGTCAAGGTGTCAAAGTGCAAGCTTTGGAGTCCATCTAAGATCTCTCCAAGCATAAAGATTTTTTAAGGCTACACTTTGGTCATAAATGGCTTACGCATTTTGGGTGTGCCAATGGGTTTTCAGGACTTTGCCATGCATTTTTTAGTTGGTTTTATTTTAGGACATGGTGCATATCAATGATCTTTCTCTCCTAGGAAACAGCCAAGTTGTTTTGGGCATTTTGTCCTCATGTGTAGCTCAGTGACCTTCTTATTTCACTCGGAGAGTACTTCTTTCTTATTCCTTTTTGTATATTTTTGCGAATTTTGACAAGAAAGTTATGTAAGTATGTGGGGACATTATGGGTCTAGGATCATGGAATCTTTTCAAGGCCTTTAAGTGTGGCATCATGCTTGACTATCGATATCTTCTCATGGTAAAGGCCTTATCTATATGGAAGATTGTGTCATTTATTTTTCTAAGGAGTTGGGCTTTGTTGGCTCTGTATTTGTGTTCTAGGTTTCATATTTTTGATAGACCCATTTTGGAGGATTATGTTTCTTAGGTTTAAGGGGGCCCACACCTATTTCAATCATGTTTATGTGCAACACAAAATGACCTTCTTCCTACAACTAGGGATATGCACCTTTCTTTTGAGAATTTAATAATTATCAGTGCCCCAAATCTACATGCATCTTTGATAGACATCCACCACAACACAACCCTTAGGTCTATTAAAAAATGACTCCATTTCCTCAACATCTAGAACCTACATTCATTTTTATTCGAGTAAGGGGGTAGGGCTATGGTTGGTTGTTAAGCCATCTATCTATTCGTTTCACATCGCACATTTTACTTTCACTTCAACGTTACATTTTCGTCTTGGTTTGATTCAGCCTTCATCATTTAGTTTTTTCACATGTGAATGTGGACACAGGTTGGATACATTTGGCGCACACATAATGTGTTGCCCATTTGGAGGTAAACGGATAACCACACATGACGCCATTCAAAACGTCATGTATGTGTTCGTTCGAAATAGTGGGCACTATGTATGGAGAGCGTGGTGGTATGTATTTACATCAAGAGTTTCATTACAAACCAATCTCTACGTGACCCAAAAGGACTAGGTTTTTGTTGCCAATGTGGTAGTTATTAACCCGATGCAAAAGATGGTGGCTTTGAGTGTCATTAGTCGACCAATAGGTGCAATTGCAAAACTTAATGCCATTACTAAATCCGCAAATATAAAGGGCTTCATAAGGTGCACCAGTTTTTTATTCTAATGGCCATGGAAGTGCATGGCACATTTGGGTGCAATATGGATCATTTCATCATGGAGTGTGCCCATTTTTCCCACGATAAACATTTGAGAGGTCACTTATCCTTGTCTCTTTGCATTCAACTTTTTAGGCAATGTGTTAATATTGTTTTTCAACATGCTTTAGCCTCTGCTATAGAAAGGAAAATTGCGTTGGCGGATGATGTTTGTTCTAGACCCCCCATTACTATTAGATTGCATGCATGCGACATTAGAAAAACCGTGGGTGAAATAACTTCCTACCATGAAAAGGACTAGTTTTTTTCCCACCTTTTGGTTCTTGCAGGTTTTTCATGTTTTGACATTTTTTGGCCTTCCTTTTTTGTTTCCCCTACGATGGTTTTGGCCATCGATCTTTCATTGGATTTTTGTTTTTGTGCGTATAATTCCCACATGATATTTTCATAATTGCAAAAAATCACATAAATTTATACAAGTTATGATCTACAAAATAAATAAATAAATAAAGAGGAGATTGAACACCGTGCATAATATCGAAACAACTTCATCATGATTGTTTTCACATGATAAATGCAAAAGGCATTTTTCCATTTTCACCTTTTGCATTGACACCTACTCCTTTGTTGACAATCCTTTGAACAATGTTAGCATATTCACATGAAACTTAATTAGACAACACATGTTCATATGTCAATGAAATGACATGTTCAAATAACCTTGATATAAACGAATCTCAACATGATATGATGCAATGTGTAACATACAATGAATTATTTTCATTTGCACCAAGACTAAAAATATTGAAAAACAAGGAAATGACAAATTTAACATTGTGGAAGAAAAATAATATCCAATGTTCTTGGAATGAGAAATTTTAATTCATTTTTACATGAAATTGAGGTGTGAACAACATTACAATGCAACTTGAATTGAATTTGGATGGAACGTAAATTGGTAAAGAAGATATTCAAAATCTTCTTGTGAATATGGTGTTAAAAAAGAAAAACATAAAAAAACATAAATTCAAGAAGACACCTTTTCATGCCTCTTCTCTTGGGAATGAGCTAAATATATTCCAATTTGGAACTATCCAATTTACAATGACACTTATGAAACCTAAAGTTGCCTGACCTAAAAGGGTTTCAATGAATCATTGTCACTAAAACTAAAACTAAGAAAAATTAACTAAATTTGCGTTTGGTTAAATAAGGAATAATTTCAAATGAAACTAATAAATGATTGCATCAATTAGTTTTTAAAATTCAGAAATTCCAATACAAAATAGATTTTGCAAGAAAGAAAAAAATAAAAATTATATATATATAAAGCATACATCATGTTATGATTGTAAACTTCAATCTAAGGCATGAATTATATATGTATATATGCATAATATAAAAAATGATGACTATATGTCTGAAACTTTTATACCTACCGACAAACCCTACCCTTCATGTCTCTGCAGCTTTTCCACCCTCCCAACCTTGTGAGTGAAAACTGGAGTGGGTCAATAGACCTACGCATTATTTACTTCACTTTTAAAATGTGAGTAAAAAGCATAGATAATATTCACTTCATCTTGTTTAAAGCTGGATGTAAATAAACTAGGCTATTTGACCATGTGAGAGTTTCAAATCACAAGCTGAAAAGAAAAAAAGTCCAAAAAGAATTCTAACAAGTGAAGGATAATGATCTCCATTGCATGCAATACATAACACAATACTTAAATGTTTCTCAAGTCTCATCTTCATGCAGCTTTTCCTCTCCTCCATTTTTCTTCAACATGTTTGTTCTAGGATTTTGGTTGGTTGATCTGCACATGGGTGGGGTTCTCACCTTTGTGGTTTTCTCTTGTCCACTTAAAACTTCTTTTTTCTTGAGACATGTTAGTTATACAATTTTGAATTTTTTTGCATTCAATAAATGTGAAGTTTTTCGGCCATTCAGATTGTTCATGAAATCCTGTGAAACTTTTCTTTTAAAGTAACTCATGTTACATTGAAGAAGAATTGCAAAGAAAGAGAAAGTGGCACCTAAATTGGGGTGGTGATTCTACCAACCACACATAACAAAAATGATACAGGAGCAGGGATGGTGGGACTCTAGAAGCAGGCGAAGTCAAGGAATAAAATAGCCCAACTTGCTGCCACTAAAGGAACATAACATAAACTTTTGTTTGGAAATCACCCCAATTGGGTATACAAGAATATGCCTGTAGGGATGTGCAAAAGGGATATAACCATTTCCTCCAAAGGAGTGAAAGGCCAAAAGTGTCCCCCAAATCAGGGAAATTTGACTTTGTGTTGGGAACCCCAAGTTTTTAACTATTATGATAAGCTATGGCACGACCTTTATAATGTGACTAAATGTCCCACCAATCGGGAAGATTGACTTATTGGAACCGCCCAAATTTTTAACTACTGTAATCATGCTATGCTATGACCCTGCACTTCAAATACTTTCCAAGTGTGGTCCTAAAGTCCTCTCTGATATTTTGTCTTTCCATTTCAACAAAAGAGTTGGCTGAAGGCTTGAGAGGGAGCCACACCCGAACCCCCCTCCCACCAAGATTGTGTGTGTGTTGGGGCGGTGGGAGTTTGATGCCCTCAAAACATGGCATTCCCCTTAATTAAAATTTTAATTTTGCGCCAATCTCTAAAGTGGCAATTGTCCAACAAAATAAAAAGTTATGCCTCAACCCAATCCGCATCCAAAGCCTAATTTAATCCTCCAATTTCCAAATTGCCTTTAAGGCTCCATGGTGTCCTTTTCCATGGCTGTTTCCAATGGCCAACAGCCATGGAAAAAAAGCAAACCACATAGACTGAACAAAAGCAAGTCAAGACAAAAAGAGACGAAAAAAACCCATTCCTTCCTTAGGTGGCAGAAAGTGGAACAAAGTAAAAGATGCCTTTCATATAAAGTAAAGAACACACAGATCAAGAAAGGAGATTGTGTAGGAAAGATGCACCCAAAAAAGCACACCCAAACCTGAACATTTGGTGAAGCTAGGTGCAGCTACAATAACCCCAATAATTATAGTATATTAAGTCTTATGTGTACGGTAAAGACAATCCCATGGGCTTTACTAGGGTAAAGGCCCCAGTGAGGTGAATCTGAGCATTGGCCCAAATCTAATAAAGCCCACGATTGACGGTTTCACCAAGCAGAAAGATCCACTCCAATATCTTTACCTCATGATACCCCGTGAGTATGAGTATCATGGGAAGTGGAATAAAAAAATTTGGAAGGGGGGGGGGAAGGGGTTTCAAACATGGGATGCCCACCCAAGCAGGCATTCTATTTTTCAAAACGTCCCCCAAGCGCTGGAGTAAAAAATAAGCTGGGTAAGATGCCCTACAATTCAGAGCAAGTCTTTTATGTACTGTACCCTAGGGTCAGTTTCCATATTGACAAATTTTATTTTTATTTTCATGCAATGAATTCGTTTTATATTTTTGAAACTATTATTATTTCCATCGTCTACTATAATATTGTGATATGAGTAGTGAAAGTATTCAGAGTGTAACCTATGATAATTATGATGATTTTCAACATGTCAACTTCATATTTTGAGGATTATTGAACAACAAAACTGACCTTAGGGTAAAGGTATTATGGAGCCTAGTATGGTGAGATGTGGTTCTGTCTTTTGGCAATTGGTTTAAACAGGGCCTAACTATTCCAGACTACCTATGGGCTTGAGTGACCCAGCCCCCATGACTGCACCAGTTCCGTTTGGGATGAAATAATTCTCATCCCAGTAACCAAACCCAGTGCAGTCAAAGAGGTTGAGTCAAAGTTTTCTTTTGCCTGCCCTTTAACCCTTAAATTTTTTTTATATGTCCATACCTACCGCGTTCACTCACTTTCCCTGTTTTTTTTTTCCCCCCAAATGCTTCTAAACCCAAATCCCCAAACCCGCCATAGGTCGTTGTCACTATTCTCACAATCTTATGTTGTGGTTGTTGCATGGGAGCACTCCCAGGTGAAGGTGGTGTTGTAAACTCAAGCTGTGTAGGAGCACTCTCAAGTGAAGGAGGTGTTATAAGGTCAAGCTATGCGCAAGAAGAATGAGGGAGCACTGTTGCTAGCGAGGGAGCCCTGTTGTTGCAGGGGAAGTGGGGAGCATTGCTAAGGGGGGAGCATTACTAGGGGGTGCTTGGAACATTACTACTTCTTGTTGCGGGGGAGTGGGAAAACATTGTTGCATTCAAAAGTGCTAGTATGAGCAAAGCAAATCTATGCAAGGAACGACATTGCAAGAGGAGCAAAGTGAAGTTGTAGAAAAGTGATGTTGTAAGAGGAACATTACTAACGTAAGTTTGCTACAACATGTTTTTTTTCTTTTTTTATGTAGTTGAGCAAGCTTCTTTTTTTCTTACAAGCTTGTAGAAGAAGATGACAACAAGCAACTACTCGTCATTGTTTTTTTTGTAACGATGTTTTTTTATTTTTGATGTGCTCCGGAAGAAGATGACAATAGTGAACATCGCTATCACTATCTTCTTCTTCTTCTAAGTTTGTTCCAAAGAAGACAATGACAATAAACATCACCATTGTTGTCTTCTTCTTTTTTTTAAAAAAAATCCTACAAACATTCCAAAAGACAACATCAATGTTTGGCATCATTGTCTTTTTTTCCTTTTTCTTACAGACATTCTGGAAGAAAATGACAATAGCGAACGTTTTATTATTGACGTTTTTTTCTTCTTTTTATTGTGCTCCAAAAGAAAACAACTATGGCAAGCTTGCCAGTTCTCTTCTTCTTTTTAGTTTGCTCCAAAAGAAAACGATGACGACGATGTTCATCATCGTTGTCTTCTTCTTCTTTTTCTTATTGTGTTCCAAAAAAGATGACGATGACAAGTTGATCATTGTCATCTTTTTCTTCTTAGTCTATTCCAAAAGAAGATTACGACGACAATGTTTGACATCATTGTCTTCTTACTTCTTTTTTTTTTCATATAGGCGCTTTAGAAGAAGACGACCACGACAATGTTTGACATCATTGTATTCTTACTTCTTTTTTTCTTCATATAGGCGCTTTAGAAGAAGATGACAACGGTGATGTTCATTGTAATCATCTTCTTCCTTTTTTTTCTAACAGACACTCCAAAAGAAAAAGATGATAGGGATCATTACTATCATTTTTTTTTTCATTATCTTATTATGCTCCAAAAGAAGACAATGATGGCAAGCTTGTTATCGTCTTCTTCTTCTTCTTAATTTATTCCAAAAGAAGATGACGACAACAAGCATCACCATCATCATCTTCTAGTTGTTTTTCTTCCTCTTATGAGCATTCCAAAGGAAGATGACAATGACAATCATTATCATCTTCTAGTGGTTTGTTTGTTTTTGAATATGAAGAAAACACATGTCAATTTGGAAGCAATTTTAAATATGATATTAAATATAAAGATTCATCATAAATTAATTAATATAACTGGTTAGTTAATATACCAAGTAATAATAATAATAATGAAAATAATATATTACCTATAATTAATTCTATTATTTATAAAACTAATAATGTTTAAAATTTTAATTTAAAGTTAAATTATATTAATTAATTATAATCAAAAAATTGAAATGATATTTTTTAAAACATTGAGCCCCTAAGGTTTTGAATAAAATTAGTAACAACTCCATCTAATCTTGCATGTTGCATCATAAGATAAATAAATAATTTTTTTGTGTTTTTTCTTTGTTAATAAAATGGTTGTTTCTTTTCAAGATGGCACCTCCAAAAAAATGTGTTTAAAAGGTAGCCAAGGCCAAAGTGCTAATAAAAATTGAAGCACAAGTAATTATATTGTACACAAGCTTGCCTCCTCAAGGTATGCCATCAATATGTTGAATGTATTGCAATTTGCTAATGGTGACATTGAATCCCATCCTCATTCTTTGTGCGAAAGTGGGGGTGGTTTATTTTTTTGCCAATTTTTTCTTGAAAAAGGTAGTACATTCATAGATAAATTTTAATTACAATACCTTTGTTGTGATTATTGTTTAAAGGTTGGTTTGATTGCAATACCCTCACCATGTTTAGGGTTTAAGGGTTGGTCTAATTGCAATACCTTCATAATGCAAACTTGTTAGTTTAATATAAAATATTGTAGGGGCTAAGGTGATTTCACATAAAAGTGATCATGAAAAAATACCATTGAATCTTGCCATGGAAGATGTAAACTGGGTCCATGAGGGGTCAAGGTAGATTTGCAAGTTCAATGGATGCACCAATATTTACATGGCTAAATGGTTGTTTCACCAACATTTGGACAACAAACATGGTCATCACATGGAGGCAAGTAAATTTCCTCATCCTTCTACTTGTGTTGGGGGACCAAGGCAACAAAACCACCATGCCATGAATGTTCAAATTTTGAGCAACCCACAAACATGAAATGAGAAGAAGGTAATTGACCAAGCGAAGAAGAAAACTAAAACTAAATGGGATTGACTTCAACTTGAAGTTCAAGGCCTTGAAAAGGTTTGTCAACTTTTATTGGTAAGGTTTGCCTTCGACAAATTGTTAAATATCATCAACAAACCTAAGTAGGGTGTGGCGTTCATCCTTCATAGTGCCTCTTCACAAATTGAGAATCATTTGAATGAATATAGTTGGTTATGCAAAGCCTTTTAGGCTTGCATGGGATGCTCAAAATTGGAATTTGAAATCTACCAAGGGCAAGAGAGAAAAAAAATGCAAGTTGTGTGCAAGTACCATGAATCAAAAATGATTCATGGCCAGTAAGTTTATAATCATTTAATTAGTTTTTTAACATTTGTTTTCATTATGCATTTGAATCAAAAATTTTTTTTTTTTTTTTTCCCCCTAGGCTTCAAGATACCACAAAAGAGGCCCTTGTGGCATATGCAATCCAACTCACGTATCAACATCAACAACTCTTCACCCATGTGGCAGAAGTTCTAGAAGTTGCAACCATTTATTGAAGAAACATGGGCATTATTTTCAACTCTTCTTAAAACGAAAATGCACATTAGGGTATAGTGTTAGGCCATTTTAGCCTAATTTGTGATGAAAGTTTTTTGTATCTCACCAGCATTTTGTATCGTGTTCACTTTATATAAAATTTTGTAACTTTTTACCCATTTTTATTTTGGCAATCCCAATTTACAATACCCTACCCTATCATCTTATGTCGCATTCCAAATGCATTCCCCAAACCCAAATTGCATTATGTAACGTACATAAATTTGTATTATGTAACTTCACCAAAAGTACCCTTGGAGTCAATAGGTTTTAATCATGCAATTATTACAAAAACTTAATCCCGTATCATCTAAAATTAATAACCATATGCAATACCTACATGTAATTAGCAAAAAAGTATCCTTCAAAATACCTTAAACCAACTAACATTACCTTCATCTTCAAGTGCAAACATTGATTATGGGCATTCCCCAATCCATACCCTAAACCAACTAACAATACCCTATTGTTGATGTTTTGCAATCACTATTAAGGTGGTCACAACGACAATTTTGTCATTATTTTTGTAATGTAATTTTACCACAATAAACTTATTGCAATATTTACATAAATATATATTATGTGACCTCACCAAAAGCACCTTTTTAGTTAATAGGTTTGGATTATGCAGGTATTGCAAAAAGTTAATCCTTCATCATCAAAGTTTTTATTAAGTGCATATTGATCACCAAATGTAATAGGAAATATCCAAATTATATTTATAAATAAAAACCTCAAACCCTATGCAATACCCTCATCTTCAAAGTTAAACATTGGTTGTGGTCATGCCCCATTTTTTCCAAACTTTAATGGTTTGAGGTTTCCAAGCTTATCGCAGTACCTACATCCAATAAGCAATATATCTAAAATATAAATAGAAATTTTTAAATGATTTTTTTGAAAATATATTATATTTATATCGTAAATCATAATATTTAAAATATTTCCAATTATTATAGGGCAAAACTTAATATTAAATATTCAATTCTAAAATTACATATCAATATTGCAAGTCCATAATTCAAGAACAAAATAATATCATGTTACTTTAAATCCCATTAATTCAAATTAGCTTTAAACGTTACTTTAAATTATATTAATATTGAATTGTATTAAACTAACATTCAATGAATAACACAATAAATTTCACATCATGTTAGGTATTTCATTCAATATATAATCAAATTATAAAATCAAATATTAATTAAAAACTGAAATAATATAATATAAATATAAATATAATTATTTTAAAAGTCTTAAAATAAACCCTTAATCCACACAAAAAAATCCAAACAAACCTTACATTTACATTGTGTTAATATTGAATCAATGTATTAAAATATCATAGAATTGCAATTTGAATTTTATTCACATTAATAATATTATTATAATTTTTTTAAAAATTGGGAATTTTATTCAAATATTAGATAACAATAAAACAACCGTTATTAACCTTAAGTCCTAATTGTGCAAAGTGCAATACTCACATTATGACCATAATCCACATTATATATAGGAGAAAAAAATGTAATATTTGCACAACAATTTATGGATGCACATTATATGTGGGGGCCAAGTGCAATGCTCACATTATGACCTTAATCCACATTATATATGGGGAAAAACAATGTAATACTTGCACGACAATTTATGACTGCACATTATATGTGGGGGCAAAATGCAATATTCACTTTATGACCTTAATCCACACTTTATATGGGAGAGGGAAATGCAATACTTGCATGAAAATTTTAAGATGCACACTATATGCAAATGGCAAAATGCAATATTAGCATTATGAGCCTAAATCCATGTATTAAACATTGAACATTTTTAATGGAATTTGATGATTGTGTGAAAACCATCCAAGGAGATTGATTTCCCTAAATTAGGAGCAAAATAATAATTTTAAAAATGATTAAGAAAAAATATCATATCGTTGATTGTTAAATGATGATGTCACATTCAAAAGGAATTGTAGCTTTATTTGAAAACACAACCTAAATAAATCAACACACATTTCATTAAACCTTTAAACTTAAAACCCTAAATAATCCTAATGGTAAATGCATTCAACCTAATGATTATATAAACATTTACAAATGGAATACAATTTTTTTATTATAACAACTATGTTTTGAATTTAAAAGTTAATCAATTGAAAATTATAGTGAATGGAAGCATTAACTTTAGAGTTTAAAACTAATTAGCCCACAATCTTTATATATAAACCTAAACAATTTTAATGGTAAATGTCATAAAAATTAATAACTATATAAACATATACAAATGTTATAAAAAATAGATTTTTAGGAATGAGTGATGAATTAAGATTGAAACACATTGAAAATAAAAAATCAAATTAATGAAATAAAAGTTTATTCTTTTACCTTTAGTGTGGTCACTTCAACTTGAGGGCCCAACTTGAGACCTTTTTCATTCACCTTCAAAACAAATAAAATGAATCTTGTTGCAAATATTTGTATGTGAAAATTTGGCCAAATTTCCCCCCAAAATCCAAACTAAGATTGATTTTGATTAGTATAAAAAATTGTGCAAATATTCATAAATGTTTGATTTTTTTAACTCTAAATTTATCAAGCCTATTTGTTAATTAATTAAATAAATATTGCATTAAATGGTCCAAAGTGGAAGTAGTGGACTGTCCCCCAAAAAATTCCCACAATTGCAATACCCACATTTAAGGTTAATGGCTTATTGTCATCACAAATTTGAATCAAACTACAAATAGATGTTACAACTCTTTTGCAATACCCACATTTTACATTATAATTTATGCAATTGAAATCCACAATTTGTAAGTGCATAGGTAGGTATGATGATGTGTGGGTAGGTAGGTTTTGCCAATAAGTAAATGTTTTGTCAACAATTAAAGTGACATTATTGAAAAATGTATCTACTTTCTTAGTTAATTTTTGGAATAGAAATTAGGTAGAAGTTTAACTAGTAAGATATATAGGTTTTGTTTTTAAAAAAAGTTTAGCCATGAAGAAATATAGGTTTAACCAAAAGATATAAGTTTAACCAAGAAGAAATATATATTTAACCAAAAGATATAAATTTAGCTTAAAAGAAATATAGGTTTAGCTAAGAAATAGAAGTTTAGTTAGTAAGATATATAGGTTTTTTCAAGGGATAGAAGCTTAACCATGAAATACAAGTTTAATCAAGAAGAAATCTAGGTCTAGCCAAAAGACAAAAGTTTAGCTAGTAAGGTATATAGGTTTTTCCAAGGGATATTACTTTAGCCAAGAAATATAAGTTAAACCAAAAAGAAATATAGGTTTAGCCAAGAGATAGAAGTTTAACCAAGAAAAAATATAGGTTTAGCTAATAGATAATAGTTTAGCAAATAAGATATATAAGTTAACCAAAAGATAGAAGTTTAACCAAGAAATATAAGTTTAATCAAGAAGAAATATAGGTTTAGCCAAGAAATATAAATTTAGCCAAGTAGAAATATAGGTTTAGCTAAGAAATAGAAATTTAGCTAGTAAGATATATAGGTTTAGCCAAAAGATATAAGTCTAACCAAGATATAAGTTTAGCCAAGAAGAAATATAAGTTTAGCCAAGCGATATAAGTTTAGTCTAGAAGAAATATAGATTTAACCAAGAGATATAAGCTTAACCAATAAGAAATATAGGTTTAGTCAAAAGATATAAGCTCAGCCAATATGATATATAAATTTTGTCGAGAGATAGAAGTTTAGCCGAGAGGAAATAAGAGTTTTGTCAAAGTAAATAAGGGATTAGCTATTAATTTGTAGGCAGGGCTAAAAGTTAGGTCAGTAGGATAGCTAGGCGGGTGGGTAGCATGGAGGTCAGGGTTGGAAAAAATTGGCAACAAAAAAAAAAGTGGTTAAAGGTGAGCAGCCAAAAAATTTGACTGTGGTAGAATGTTGGTTAATGAAAGGTAAAGAGACAGATGAAAAAGAAGCGAATCAACTAGCCCATCCTATGGACAGAACAACCAATTGGTGTAGTCATGGGGGGTGGTTCACTCTGTCCCTACCTATGCCCATGTTCCGCAATATTGATTCAGATCACAAGTGAACTATCATAACCAAATTGGAAGTTACAGATGATTGCATGTACCTCCCTGTAGGAAAAAACATAAAAATGTATGTCATGGGTGATTGGATGTTTCAAAGATGAAGTAGGGTCAACAACAACAGTTTCAAGGATTACATATAGTAAAGGACGTCGTGAAGCTTTATTCATCACGTTACCCATCCATCCATCCGTCCGTCCATCCCGTCATCCATCCATGGATGGCATCATACAGGGAAGAAAACCCTGGGAGAAATAAATAACCCCCCCTCTACGCATGTGTCACTGTCTAAGAAATTTCTCCTCTAAAATACGAAGGGAAGAGGAACAAGGATGGTGGGTCCAACAAGCCACATAAGTGGCATTTCTTAAGTGGAAGATCATAGTAGGCATAGGTAAGAAGGCAAATGCACATATTTTTACAACATATTTCAAGCACTCTTCTCTTCGTTGGCTGCCACCTAGGTGGCCTTTTAGGACATTTTCCCCTCAAAATTGGCCCCTTCACTGTGGGGCCCTAAAGCTACAAATGTCGTCTTTGGGAGAGCTTCATGTACGAAGTCCTCTCCCTCCTTCCTTGGGAGGATTTTTATTTTATTTTATTTTATTTATTTATATTTAATATTTCATCCAATGCATAATTATCAGTAAAAATCACATATTATAAAAAATTGAAAATTCTTGTTAAACGCTAATTCTAACAATCTCATTGGCCACATAGGGTTTTTTTTCCACAAGCCTATTTCACACACCTTGTATACTTGTGTTTATTTTTTACATTACTATTATAACCCTTGTCTGGATATAAGCAAGGGCCAAAGTAGCTTTAAGCTTATCTCTAGGTATTTTATAGACAACATTAAACCAATATTTACGTTTTTGAACATGTCCAAATTACGAAAGCTCTAGTCTATCCCTTGGGTCTGACCCTAAGAGTAAGAGTAGAACTTTCTTGAAAGATATGGGATAAAGATTGATCCTAATGGGATTCATGACTTGGGGAAACATATTGTAGTCTAGGGTCAATTTCCACACGGACAAAAGGAGTAATTATTTTTTAAATTATTTTTATGAGCTTAATTATTATTTTTCATGATCTGCTATGATATCCTCGTATGAGGAATGAAATTATTCATATTGTAGCCTACGATAATTATAGTGGTTTTCTACCAATGAGTTCTTTTGGCCTTTTGAATGGCGTGTCGTTGGCATTTTCAGCTTATGTTCGTAAAAATAAATGGCAATTAGGATCAAAATGTATAACAATTGGTTATAACACATTCAATTATATGAAATGTGGGCTACAAATCATGTTAGATGTATAATGCTTTTAATAACAAGGATGTTCATAGTTTGAGTGTATTTGTGCAACCAAGGAGAATGCAACTAGTATGAAATGTTTAAGGGATATTGTGTAACATCAATGAAAATTAAGATTATATGATTGCAACTTATGTAGAAAGTGTGATGAAAATGTTGCTACATAATTGAAGAACAAGTGGTCTAAATCATGAGTATACATTAGAACATGTCCTATAATACCTCGAAATTCACAATGTGCTTCTCTATCAAAATCCAAAACTTGTGTCAATCTTTTTATGATCTCCCAAATCTTAACAATCATACTTGATGCCAATGCATATCAATCCATAATATGTTAATTCTTGTTAATATTTCTTGTGTATTGAAGTTTCTTGCACTTGCTTTCTAAAATTAAAATTTCACACACATTCATTATGTAATATCAATCCATAAATTGTCATTATGGATTGTGACACAAGATGTCACATCACTTTAAAAATCCACCTTGTAATGAAATGATGACATTTTATTTTCAAATTTGATTCTAAAAATGTTATAGATTAGATAAATGAGTCCTTTCTATAATTTTCAATCATATCCCAACACATATTGTACCAAAGTTAAAGGTTACCCACCCACCCCGGAAACTACCCTTGTGACACCAAAAAATGGAAACCTTAAATATGCAAAGACCCCACATTTGTTCTCATTCCGCCACTCTATAATTTTTGAGTAAAACAAGAAAGTTTTGAGTTTGTAAAATTCAAGGGCATACATTTTGACCATCAAGTCCGAATGGATTATCAAGCAATTATGGAATTAAAAATTCATGAAGTTGAATGTGGATAAGTCCTTTCACCCTCCACACTATTTAAAATTATAACAATGGTCAACTCCACAAACTTAAGATATTCTAACTTTTAACCCACAATGGCATGAAAGGCCAAGTGTCCCCACAATTTTGTTGTGGGGATATAGTTAGGTGGCAAATCCAAGACACCATGGGAATTGTTCTTAATGATTATGACCCCAAAAAAAATTTGATAGCCAAATGAGTTGGACATGTCACCTAACAACCAAGGACAACATGTAAATATTAAGTTTAAAGGTGGCATAATTTAGCTTTTAAAATTGCCAAGTGATTAAGAACTGTCATTAGTACATCATGTGCTTCTTAGTAAAATTGGGGATAAACTATCTTAGTTGCATTCATTAGGTCATGAATAATGAATTGTTTTTCAAGTTTTTTACAAGCCCCTTTGTTAAACATGTACACTAATCTTTCGCTAATTGGACAACAATTTCCCAATCTAGCTTAATCGCCATATACACACTTCCAATACTAGTACATGCATGTCTTGTGTAGCATAAAGGAATGGCCATTGAATAAATATGTAATATACTCACCCTAGGTGCATGGTTCTAAATACTACACCATGTGAAAACCTCACAACTATTAATCACCAAGTCATTGAAAATTTGAAATTAGGGGTGATCATACCTCTTTAATGGGTCCACATACATTACATATATATTGATAATATTGACAATGATGGAGGTCATAAAATTGCATACCAAGGTATTTATGACTTGGGTTAATTTGGAATTTTTTTGCATTGCCTCCAACAAGGGCAACACATAACTTACAAGTAGGTCCCAAAACAATAACACAATCACATGAAAGCTCATAATTATTCGTTGTAGTTGCATTCCCAATAATGTCATCACCCATTTTCACCACAAGATTTTTACGCTCATCCAAAACATTTGGCAAACACAAATTGCATGGAAATCCATTGAGTATTGATATTGCAAAGGATTTTCAAACCTTTTATTTGTAGCTTTTTGCTAACTTCCCATGCTCCACACACTTCTTAAGAAAATTAAAAAAATAGACATACATGGATTGTAAAAGGCTTCAAATTTCCCAACCAATAGTAAGCTCAAGAGTGTTTACATGACCAAATTGCACCTATGTGCCATGCAATGGATACTAGTGACAAATGGGGAATGATTTTCAATGAATTGCATTATCAACCCTATTTTCAAACCTTGAGATATAGTCACACCATTTGCACCAAAGCAAACCAATTTGGATGCCAAACCCTCATCAAACAAACCCCCAAAAATGTGGAAAAAATTCACTAACATAGTGTTGAGGTTTTCATACCCACCTCTTTTAGTGACCTTTTCCAAATTCAAGAATAAGGGCACCCTTCTCTAGTTTTCAACCACATAACCATAGATTGAAATCTAGCTTTGGTTATTGAAATTTGTGACCTCATCACAACTAAAGGAAAAAAAATTGAACCTTTGATTTGCATGTTTAATAGTTCCCAAGACCACATTGCACATACAATCAGCCATTCCCCACCCATTGAAATCATTTAAGTGCACCTTGGGCACCTTTCCAACCTTCACAAATGCAAAAGAATTCCATGCACCCATAGTTTATCATCAACCTACTTTGTTTCAATAATTGAAACACATTAACAAATTGGATAAACATTTTCTTCTTGCCAACCCTCTTTACACTCAACACTTCAATAATATAATCAAGCCTTATGTTGTATATCCTTTTGTTTTTCACACATGGATTGTCATAATTGATGTAAAAATCACCTACTTTTTGTCCAAGTCTAGGTCATTTTCATTTCCTTAATCTCTTAGCATGTTTAAAAAACCCATCCAATTTGGGCACCAAAAGTTTATCCTTACATTCAACTTTTGTGTAGATCTTGCATTAAACATGGTGCATTTGGACATCCTCCCTTATGACAAGTTCAACTCAAGGGAATTTGGATGCCTAAATATCTTTAAAATTCCTTTGGGTTTGGCATGAATCTTTCCTCTTTTTGGAAGGGCATGCAATAAAGACCACATACCTAGGTTCATTAGATTCAAAACTTGGAGTTACCTAAATTAATGTTTAAATATAAATAAATACACATTATAGGTTAGATTGTATCTAGTTGTATGGTTGTAGAACATGACTCCAAGCCTCTAGAGTTGGACCCAAAGTGACAATTCCACCCCTTCTAGAAAGGAAGATGTGGAATTTAAATTTGTGGGGTTCTTCAAGGGT
>Ga0116226_10001848_pt1 | contig 18379 bp, 12 predicted proteins | sample S1TSphfallax_FD_89692 | JGI IMG/M metagenome (GOLD analysis project Ga0116226, IMG submission 89692) | Host-associated microbial communities from peat moss isolated from Minnesota, USA - S1T2_Fa - Sphagnum fallax MG | ecosystem: Host-associated > Plants > Peat moss > Unclassified | place: USA... | reverse complement strand
TGGGGCGTGCATGAACGACCGCCGGGCAGCAAACGAGGCCCACCTGGCAGCATTGCCATTGCCGATCGTGGAGTTTGATGGCGACGATGCCCGCCAGGCCGGAGAGATACGGGCGGAACTGACCGTCGCAGGAACGCTTATTGGGCCTTACGACATGCTCATCGCCGGCCAGGCCAGGGCTCGGAACCTCATCCTCGTGACGCACAACACGCGGGAATTCCGCCGGGTCAGCGATCTGAACTTCGAGGATTGGGAAGGCTGAATGCCAAGGTTTTTGAGGAGCTATCCAGAATCATGAAGCGATACGCCCTGATTTACGTCGCCACCCTGCTTGCGTTCGGCGCCATCGATGCGGTCTGGCTCGGCACGGTGGCGGGCCCGCTGTTCAAGCGCACGCTGGGGCCGGTGATGCTCGACCAGTTCCGCGCGGCGCCGGCGGTCGTGTTCTATCTGATGCAAATCGCCGGGATGATGGTGTTCGTCGTGCCGCGCATCGCCGGCGCCGAGCCGCTGTGGCGCGTTGCCCTGTTCGGGGCGCTATACGGCCTGTTTACCTACGCGACTTTCGACCTCACCAATTATACCGTGCTGCGCCCATGGACGTTCTTTCTTGCCTGGACGGACATGGCCTGGGGCTGCGTGCTGAGCGCCGCGGCGGCGACGGTCGGCGTGTGGGGCGGCGAGGCGCTGGCGCGGAGTTTGGGCTGAGTTTTCCACGTTCGCCCGTCGTGGAAGTGGTGGGCTGAAGCCCACCCTACGGTGCTGTGGGCTCCAGTTCGCTGGGCGCCGGGGGATGATAAGGAAGAAAGCAGGTCTTTTTTGAAAAAAAGAACCAAAAAACTTTTGGAGTCTGGGCCGAGCTTTACCGGCGAGGCCGCAGCCAAATGAACAAAAGTTTTTTGCTTCTTTTTTTCAAAAAAGAAGTCCTTTCTTCCTTGCTAAGGCGTCTCCATCATATCCCGTATCTTAGCGGCCAAAGCGTTCAGCGCAAAAGGTTTGGTCATGATTTCCATGCCAGGTGCCAGCGCGGTGCCGTTGGCCAGCGCGGCGTTGTGGGCGTAGCCGGTGATGAAGAGCACGCGCAGGCCGGGCCGTGTCTGCCTGGCGGCGTCGGCCACCTGGCGGCCGTTGAGGCCGGGGAGACCGACGTCGGTGACCAGCAGGTCGATGCGCGCATCGGATTGCAGGATGCGCACGGCGGACGGGCCGTCCGGCGCCTCGATGGCGGCGAGCTGCATTTCGCCCAGGATTTCGGTCACCAGCATGCGCAGCGTCGGCTCGTCATCCACCACGAGCACGGTCTTGCCGGCCTGGGCATCGCCGGCCACCTCCGGGTGCGCGGCGGCAGACGGCGCGTCTTCCTCGGCCAGCGCCCGCAGGCGCGGCAGGTAGAGGCGGAAGGTGGTGCCGGTTCCGGGCTCGGAATAGATGCGCACATGGCCTTCGGACTGTTTCACAAACCCGTAGAGCATGGACAGGCCAAGGCCGGTGCCGCGGCCCAGCGGCTTGGTGGTGAAGAACGGATCGAAGGCGCGGGCGACGACATCGGCCGGCATGCCGGTGCCGGTGTCGGTCACCGCAATGGCGACATACTGGCCCTGCTTGATTTCGCCGCCCTGCGAGCGCGCATAGGCATCATCGAGATAGGCGTTGGACGTCTCGATGGTCAGCCGCCCGCCATCCGGCATGGCGTCGCGCGCGTTGATGGCGAGATTGAGGATGGCGCTTTCGAGCTGGTTGGCGTCGCACAAGGTTGGCCACAGACCGCCGGCGAGTACCATTTCCAGCGCGATGGCGGGCCCTAGCGTGCGTCGTAGCAACTCCTCCATGTCGGCGACGAGCCGGTTGGCTTCGACCCGCTTGGGATCGAGCGGCTGGCGCCTGGCGAAGGCCAAAAGCCGCTGCGTCAAGGCGGCGGCGCGCTGCGAGGCGGTAATGGCAGCGGAGGTATAGCGCTCCAACTCGCGCGTCCGGCCCTCGCCGATGCGCCGTTGCAGCAGCTCCAGGCTGCCGGAGATGGCGGTCAGCAGATTGTTGAAATCATGCGCGATGCCGCCGGTGAGCTGGCCTACCGCCTCCATCTTCTGCGACTGGCGCAGCAATTCCTCGGTGCGCGCCAGCGCCTCGGCGGCCTCGCGTTCGGCGGTGATGTGACGCCCGGTGGCATAGACCATGCCGTTGTCGGAGGTCGCCACCCAGGCGAGCCAGCGGTAGCTGCCGTCACGGTGACGCAGCCGGCTTTGGTACGGCGGCAGGTGGCCGGTGAGCGCCTCCATCAGGGCCGCTTCGCTTCCCGGATGATCGTCAGGGTGGTCGAACGTCAGATGGTGGCGGCCGACTACCTCATCCGGCTGCCAGCCGAGCAGTGTCGTCCAGGCCGGATTGACGGCGCGGAACATGCCCTGCGCATCGACGACGGCGATCAGATCCTGCGAGTTGCGCCACGCGCGGTCACGCTCGGCGGTGCGTTCGGCGACACGGGCTTCCAGCGTGGCGTTCAGGCGCTGCAGCTCGGCTTCGGCGCGCTTGCGGGCGGTGATGTCCAGCGACACGCCGATCAGGCCGGCAACCTTGCCGTCAGGGTCGCGCAGCGGTGTCTTGGTGGATAGCCAGATGCGCGGCTCCCCGCTCTCGCTGCCGACGCGCTCCTCCAGCTCCTCGGTTTGGCCGCCCTGCATGATGCGCAGATCGTTCGCCATCACCGCCTCGGCCTGCGCCGCGTCGGCAAGCAGTTCGCGGTCGCTGCGGCCGGCGACGTCCGGCCAGGGTCTGCCGATGAGGTCGAGGGTCGCGCTGTTGGCAAGCAGCATGCGGCCCTGGCGGTCCTTGGCGTAGATCAACCCGGGCGCGGTTTCGATGATGCTGCGGAACAGCGTGCCGCGGCCGGCGATCTCCGCCATCAGGGCGGCGTTCATCGTCTCCAGCCCGGCCAGGCGCTCGCGCTCCAGCGTGACATCGACTTGACTTGCGAAGAAATAGGCGAGTTCGCCGTCGGCATCGAGCACCGGGGCCATCAGCAGCCGGTTCCAGAACGGCTCGCCGTCGCGCCGGTGGTTGCGGATGTCGATTTCGATCGGACGCGCTTCCGCCACGGCGGCCCTGATGCGGGCCACCGCGGCCGGGTCGGTCTGCGCGCCTTGCAGGAAGCGGCAGTTGCGCCCAAGGATGTCCGCCCGCTGGTAGCCGGTGAGCCGGCAGAACGCATCGTTGGCGAATACCACCGGGTTGTCCGGCAGGCGCGGGTTGGAGACCACCATCGGCATGCGGGTGGCGCGCACGGCGGCCGCGAACGGGTCGGTATCGCCAGCTGCGCCGAGGATTTCAGCGCCGATCCGCGCGGCGTCGCGCCGCTTGTCCTCCTCTGTGAGGCAATCGGGCGGGGGTCGGCCGGGGCGTGCCGTGTCGGGCGTGGGGGCCATGGTTGCGTCGTATCCAGCGTGGTTCGGTTATCCGACGGCCTGAATGCCGGGGAAATATTCCGGGTTGCATGGCAGGCCGCGGTGGGCAGGGGCAGCGGGCCGCCGCGCAAGTAACATTGCCGATACGAAGCGCCCGGTCAGCAACAATCCGATGCACGGCCTGTCGTTGTATGGGATAAGCCGCCGCCCTAACTCAACGGGGCAAATAAAGGGATTGATTATGACACGCTTTCGTTTTGAGGCCCTGCTCGTTCCCGCGCTGGCCGCGGGCCTGCTGGCTGCCCCGCTGACCGCACTGCCGGTGTCGCCGGCGGCCGCGCAGTTCGCCATCGGCCTGACCGTGCGCATCGCGCCGCCGGCACTGCCGGTGTATGTTCAGCCGCCGCTGCCCGGGCCCGGCTACATCTTCACGCCCGGCTACTGGGCCTATGGCGACGCCGGCTATTATTGGGTGCCGGCCACCTGGGTGCGCCCACCCTCGGTCGGTCTGCTCTGGACGCCGGCCTATTGGGGCTGGAACAACGGCGTGTATGTGTTTAACGCCGGCTATTGGGGCCCGCATGTCGGGTTTTACGGCGGCATCAACTACGGCTTCGGATACGGCGGCGTCGGGTTCGAGGGCGGGTTCTGGCGCGGCGGCGTGTTCTCCTACAATTCCGCGGTGAACAATTTCGGCAGTGTTCATGTGACGAACGTTTACAACAAGACCGTGGTGAACGTGACCAACGTGCGTAACGTGAGCTACAATGGCCCCGGCGGCGTGACGGCCAGGCCGACGCCGGAGGAGGCGAGCTACATGCACGAACAGCATGTGCCGCCGACCTCGGAGCAGGCGCAGCATTTCCAGATGGCGGCGCATAACCGTGCGCTGCTGGCCTCGGCGAACGGTGGCCATCCTGCAATTACCGCGACCCCGCGGCCAGGCGAGTTCCATGCGGCAGCGGCCGGTGCCCACGCTGTCCCCGCTCACCCGGCGCTACGTGCGGCGCCGCGTCCCGAAGGGGGCGTGCCGCACCCAGCAGCCGCGATGCGGGGTCCGGCGCCCGAACACGCCATGGCGCTGCGCGGCCCTGCGGCGCAGCCGCACCCGCCGGCGCGCGTCGCACCGCCTCGCGCGGCGCCTGGTCGGGAGGAGAGGAAGTAAGTCCAGCGCGCTTTTAGGCAACGACCATGCGCGGATTGGCGCGCCCGTTTGGTGGACGAAGTCCACCAAACGGGCGCGCCGGTCGGCCCGAAGTTGGTGGACTTCGTCCACCCTGCGAGGGCGTGTCGCTTCAGCGCGTGCTGGTGTTATTATTCCTCTTCTGCCTCTGATCGAAGACGCCGGAAACTTCGAACGCTGAACGGCAACATGAGGATGTAGATGATCCCTGCGGCCGCCAGGGCCAGCCAGGGATCGGCGACCAGCAGGGCGGCGAAGAAGCCGGTGCCGAGGAACAGGAACAGGACGTATTCGGCCGGGACCTTGAAATTCTTAAAACTCCAGACCGGCAGGGTGGAGACCAGCAGGATCGAGGTGCCGATCAGGGCAGGCGCCACCAGCCAGGGGGATTGCGCCAGGGCCGCCAGTCTGGCCCAGCCCTGGCCGCCGGCTTCCAGACCCAGGAAAAGCGGAAACAGCACGATCCCCGCACCTGCGGGCGCCGGCACGCCGGTAAAGAAGCTTTGCGCATAGGCCGGCTTCGGCGCTGTCTCAAGCGCCGCGTTGAAGCGCGCCAGGCGTAGCGCCATGCAAACGGCAAACATCAGGCAGGGCATGAAATCGAACCGCCCGGCGCCGTGCAGTGACCACAGATACAGAATGAGTGCTGGCGCGACCCCAAAACTGGCGAAATCCGACAGCGAGTCGAATTCTGCGCCGAACCGCGAGGTCGCCTTCAGCAGCCGTGCGATGCGCCCGTCCAGCCCATCGATGACGCCGGCCACCAGAATCGCCACGGCGGCATTGCCCCAGCGCCCGTCCAGCGCATAGCGGATCGAGGTCATGCCGGCGCACAGGCCGAGCATGGTGAGCAGGTTGGGCATCACCCGGTTGAAGGATGGCCCCTTGTAGCGCGGCCGGCGGCGCAGCCGCCGCGGGCGGCGGCCCTGCTGTCTTGGCGACAAACCGTCCATCATGAAGGGTCGATGCGCGCCAACACCGTCTCCCCGCCGATCATGGTCTGTCCGACGCAGACCAGCGGGGTGACGCCGGCCGGCAGATAGACATCGGTGCGGCTGCCGAAACGGATGATGCCAAGCCTTTGCCCAGTGGCGACCGTATCACCGGCGCGCAGGTCGCACAGGATGCGCCGCGCCACCAGGCCGGCGATCTGGACCACGGCGAGATCGCCGCCGGCGGCCAGGCGGATGGCGATGGCGTTGCGCTCATTCTCCGCGCTTGCCTTGTCCAGGCTGGCGTTGAGGAATTTGCCGGCGCGGTAGGCGATTTCGGTAACGGTACCGGCCGCCGGCACGCGGTTCACATGCACGTTGAGGATGGAGAGGAAGGTCGCCACGCGCCAGCGGCGGTCCGGGCCGAGGCCCAGCTCGGCCGGCGGTACCGCCAGCGTGACGGAGACCACGATGCCGTCGGCGCCGGAGACGATGGCGCCGGCGCCGGGCGGCGGGACGCGGCCGGGATCGCGGAAGAAATATAGGCAGAATAGCGCGAAGGCGACGCCCGCCGCCGCGAGTGCCGGATGGACGAACAGGCCGAACACGGCGACCGCCAGGCCCCCGGCGAAAAACGGCCGCCCGGCGCGATGCGGCGGCGCCAGCACCAGCCGCAGCGTCTCCAAAAGATCCATTTCCGGGCGTTCATGCGGTTTTTATCCCGGTGGGTCAAGCTGCGGCCAGTCATGCTGATGCGCAGGAGGTCCGATGCTGCCACACCCGCTACCGAACAGGCCGATTCCGCTGGGGCCCTTCGTCATTGAACCCGAAGGGCGGCTGCAATTGCGCGGCGTCGACGCCAAGCCGGCGTTCTGGTTCCTCTGGCAGGGCCATCGGGTGGATGCCAAGCTGGGCCCTGGCGGCGTGACGCTCAACATGCTGATCGGCCGCATCCCCAGCACCATCCGCCGGCCCGAGGTGCGCGACCCGGCCTTCGCCCTGCTGCGCGCCTTGCCCGGCACGCTGCCCGAAGGCTGGACCATGCGCCTGACGCCCGAGCACACGATCCGCGTTCAGGCGTTCGACACGGTGGCGCTGCCGGCGACAATTTCCGGCCTCGTCGAGCCGCTGGTGCGTTTTCTGCTGCGCGTGTCGCCTTACCTGGACGTGATCCAGCAGGGCGGGCTGGGGGTGAAGAGCTGACCCATTAACGCGCTCCGTTGGCCGACCCATTGCCGTCATGGGTCTCGCTGCGCTCACCCAATCCTACTGGGAGGGCCAGGCCGCCACCAGGTTTGCGGCATTGATGGTGCCGATGCCGCTGGGGAAGTCGTAGCCGCCGGTGACCAGGAAACTCGGGCGATAGGCGGTGGTTTTGGTCGAGAGCACACCGAGATGGCCGGAGGGGGCGTAGCAGTCGGCGGAGCCGCTGATGCAATCCTGGTTGTCATCGCCCAGCCGCACATCGTTGAACACGCAGTCGGGGCCGATCTTTTTGCCGCGGTTCGAATTGCAGAGATTGTTGCCCGCAGCACCATACTCCTTCGCGGCCAGAGCATAGAGCACGGTGTTGGCGTTGCCCCAGGCGCTGCCGGTCTTTTGGTTGATCAGCGCTTGCAGGCCGGCCATGATCGGCGTGGCGTAGGAGGTGCCGCCGCCGCCTGGCGCCCAGTGCGCAACGTCGGGGGCCGTGGTGCCGGTGCAGGCGACGCCGTAGTTGTTCGGGTCGGAAAAGCAGATCGCATATTGGCGGTTCCAGACCCATCCGTCCGACGCGAACAACGACACGTCGGGGATATCGCGCACGCCGTCGGCCGGAATGCCGAACACGCCGGATTGCCAGGCGGGCTTGGGCCAGCCTGCGCAACTGCCGCCGACCACGCCGCCTGGCAGCGATGTGCCGGTGGCGCAGGAACTCGGCCCGCCCTCGCCGCCGCCGAGTTCGCGGTAATGCTGGCCGGCCGCCACGTTGCAAAAACCGTGCGTGCCATAGCTGCCCGGGTAGCCTTGCTGGCGGGTGAACAGAATGCCGGCGCAGGTATCGTTCCAGCCCTGTTCGGGGATGTAGGATGTGGCGTTGGCAAAGCCCAATCCCTCGGTGCCCCAGTAGGTGCTCGCCTCGCCCAGGTATTTGTCGGCGAAATCGGTGCCGCCGACGGCGATGTCGTAAGGCGTGCTGGCCCAGCCACTGACGCCGATGCCGTAGCGCGTGCCGTTGGTGAAGTAGGAGCAGTCGCTGGGTCCGGCGTCGCCGGTGGCGACGAACACCGAAATGCCCTGCATCGCCGCTTGCTGGAACAGCGTGTAGTAGAACTGGTTGGCGGCCGCGCCATCCAGCGTTTCGCAATTGCCGTAGCTGACGCTGATGATGTTCGGGGGCTGCGCGCCGGTGATGAGATTGGTCATCGCGAGCGTGACGCCATCGGTGGTTTTTGTCTGCCGGCAGGCGGCCATGACGATGGCGGCGTCGGGGGCGGCGGCACTCGACCACTCCACATCGAGCGCCGCTTCCACATCGTCGCCGTTGTGGCTCACGCCGGGATCTTTGCAATCGGGGTGGCTGATGGTCAGCGTGCCGGCGCGGAAGCGTTTGAGGTCGAACACGGAGCGGAAGATCGTCCAGTCATCGTTGCTGTAGAGATCGGTATCTTCCACGACCGTCACGGTCTGGCCTTTGCCGGTGAGGCCTGCTTCGAACAGCGGGGTGAAATTATAGATCCGCGCTATGTCGCCGGGGGTGACCAGTTCGCCGCCTTTGCCGTTGATCAGGCGGGGCGCGGGGCCGGCCAAATGTTTGTTGTGCGGGGCGAAATCGTGCAGCGACAGGGGCCCGGCTAGCAGGGGGGCAACAGAGGCCGGCACGGAGACGTCGCTGACGTTGGCGATGTGGGCTGCACCATCGACGGTGATGGCGTGGATGCTGGTGCCGAACGCATGGCCAACGGCGGCTGCCGTGCCGCTGATGTCGATGACCATGCCGCCCGGCAGCACGCGGTTGATGGTCAGGCCTTCGCCCTGTAGCCAGTCTGTCACGGTGCGCAGATCGGCCGGTGCGGCGCCGAAGCGCGCGCCGATATCGGCCGATGTCAGCCAGTGGTGATAGGAGGGCGACGCGGGGTCGTGCAGCGCCCCGGCGAACGCCGCCGCCGCCGCTTCTGTCGAGGGCGCGCGGCGCATGAGGATGAAGACGTGCTCCAGCATGGTGTCCGCCGGGATGGGACCAAGGTCCTGCGCATGGGCCACCTCGGGCCTCGTGCTGCCGGGGATCGTGACCCTGGCGGCTTGGCTCCAGCCGATGCGTGGGAACAGGAGGGCGGCGAAGATGACGGCAAGGCGGCAATGTTTCATCATGCGGCGCAAGCTATCGCAGCATGCGTGCTTGGCGCAACGAGTGACCGTATTAGCTCTGGCGGCTGGGGCGATCGAGCGCGTTCTTGCTGACAAAGAGCAGCCGTCGGCGGAAGGCGGCCGGGCTTTCGACAGTGAGGATCGCCTTGAGCGACTCCAGCCCGCCGGCGAAGAACCCGCGTTTGAGCGGCCGCCCGTGATGTTCAGCCCAGGCCGGGGTTTCGAGGCCGAAGCGTGCAGCGAGGTGCTCGGCGACGGCGGCGAGGTAGGCGTCTTGATAAATATGGACCGACGCTGACAATACGAATTATTTGCCACGCCGATTCATGTCCCCGCGCAGCGCTACGCCCTGTCGTACTTCTTCGTGCGCTTCGTGTCCGTCGTGGTTAAATTTCTTTCTGGCTTTTTCGCCTCGGCGTGAGTCGGAGAGCAGCCAGTAGCGTGGGTCTTGACCCACGGACACACGCCGCGACGCCCGAAGACGTGGGTCAAGACCCACGCTACAAAGGTAATGCGGGTGCCTTGCCCTTGCGTATGATCAGCAGAATGGATGTGGAAATATACGGCGGCAGCAGCAATTTGATGTGCTTCCTGCCATGCACCCAGTACGGCGGGTAATCGTAATCGATGTCATGCTCGTGCGAGCCGGCATCGAAATCCACTTTCTCCAGCGCCGCACTTTTCCGGCGCAGCAGATAGCCGAGTTGTTCGATATCCTGCTTGCGGTAGATGACGCTGCCGCCTGAGTCCATCGTGTCGGTGTTGGAGCCCACGTTATACTCGGTGGTGTGCACGGCACAGCCGCCGGGCTTGACGAGTCGCATCGCTTCGATGACGAAGTCAAGGCCGGCGTCGAGGCTGCCGAGATGCTCGAACGAGCAGGAACTCCAGACAAAGTCGAAGCTCTCGTCGGCAAAACCGCCAAGATCGCGCATGTCGGCAGGCTGGAAGCGCACGCCGGCGTCGAAGGTGGCGCGATCGACCAGGTCGGCGTGATACAGATGCTCCCTGGATTGCGCATATTCGTTGGTGGCACTCCAGCCGGATTCGTCCGCGCCCAGGTCGGTGCCGAGAACCTGCGCGCCGCGCGCGGCGAAGGCCGACGGCAGCATCTCCCGCCCGACCGCGAACCCCAGGCCGCTACGCCCCGGCTGCAGCATGCCGCGCTCGTCGAGCGCCGCGGCAATGGCGCACCATTCCCATGCCTTGCGGTGGATGTTGCGGTTCGGGCGATCGGGGTCCTGGCCCGCGGGCTCGATCCCTAGCGCGTCCGCCCAATGCATATACCAATCCTGCCGGAAATGCTCGTAACGGCACACCATTGATGAGAGCATGTGTCTGTTCAGGCCGCCGGAGGTTTGCGCAAGGGAACGAGAAGGTAGTTGGCGAACAACGGATAGCGCACGAACGTGTCGGAAATCTCGTAGGCCTGTGCGGCAAGAAACGCCTCGAATGCCGGCAGGTTGCGGCTCTGCACCTCGACGAACAGCGTCGGGCGCCAGCGCCGAAGCGTCTCCTTCAGCCCCGCCAGCACCGCCATTTCGGAGCCTTCGACGTCGAGCTTGATGAAATCCACGGGATGGTTCGCCAGCACGCTGTCGCCGGTCATGCAGCGCAGCGCGCCGGCCTCGTCCAGCCGAAACCGGGTGCCGCCGAGATTGTCGGGCTTGGCGGGAACGATGCTGATCGGGGCGAAATTGTTGGAAAGCGCGTAACGCAGGTAGGATGTGTTCCACTGCGTGCATTGGTTCAGCGCCTGGTTGATGAGCAGAATGTCGATCGCGTCCGGGTTGACTTCGAAGAGGATCACCTCTTTCGCCAGCAGGCATTTTTCGAAATAGACCGCGTGATTGCCGACGTTGGAGCCAATGTCGGCGATCACGCTGCCGGGCCGGATCGCCCGCGCCATGATCGCCAGCTCGTCGGGTTCGTAAAGCTCGCCGCGGTAATGATGCCCTTGAATGACGTCGGCGCGGTTCTTGACGAAAAACCGCAACGGCCGGCGTTCGACGGTAAAGCTGGCCACGGTCCCGTCGATGCGTGTTACGGTATCGGCCGGTGATGGCGGTGTTGCGTCCTGTGCCGCCGGTTCGGCGCCTTGCATCAGGCCGCCACGTCGTGCACGGAAGCCTGAACCAGACGCAACGCGCCCGCGCAGATGCTGGTCCATTCCGGCATCAGCGGTGCTACCGCTTCGCCTGCCTCGGTCATGCTGAACCGCTCTATGTAGCCTACCAGCAGCCTCTCGCCCCACCATTCCACGCTGCCGCCCGGATGGTCCGCGTCGCTGGTGCGAACATAGAGCAGGGTGACGCGCCCGTAGCGCTGCAACAGCGCATGGATCGCTTCGACCTCGGCGCGATCGAGGTTGCGCCGAAAAATCTTATAGACAAAGATCTTCTCCGCGGCGGCGAAATCGTCGAGCAGCTTGGTCTTGAGAAACGCCAGGCGGCGGCATGTGCTCTTGTACATCTTGTCGAACGCGATGTCGCTGCGCTTGGTAAACGTGTGCATGTCCATGCCGAATCTTTTGTCCCGCACGGTATATTCCGGATCGTCCGGCGTTACCCCATCGTAGAACGAGAGTTCGGTCTGCTCGGGCGTGCCCACACCTTCGAACCCGGCCTCCAATGCCGCCGTCAGATTCTCCGGCCGCATGCGCGCCCAGCGCAGCAGCCCCAGCGGCTCGATGCCGGCCAGGCGCTGTACCAGGCCGAATTCGCACCCCTGGCCGAGGCCGCCCAAGCTTTCGAACCGGCTGAAAATCCCGCCCAGATCGCCGCCCGCGCCCGATGTCGAGGGAGGCGGAGGCGGCTCGACGGCATCGCCGCCGTCTGCCGCCGCCAGGCGCATCTGCTCAGCGCCGTAGGCGCCTTTGCGCACCTGCAGATCGTTGGGGAAACGCAGCAGCGCCGCGTCCCAGCGCCGACGCGCCTCGCCCGCGTCGCCGCGGCGTGCGGCGACGCGGGCATGCACGATATAGGGCGTTGTCTGAAACGGCAGGCGCTCCAGCGCCGTGCGCGCCAGCGCTTCCGCCTCGTCATGCCGGTCGAGCCGGGAGAGGATGTCGGCCAGTTCCGCATGGGCGGCGCCCTCGCTGGGATGCGCTTGCAGAAACGCGTCAAGCCGGGCCGCCGCCTCGTCCAGCCGGCCGAGACCGGTCAAGGTCCTGGCATGCTCCAGCGCCACGCCGGCGTCGGCGGGAAACCGCGCCAGCGCGGCCGAAGCAGCCTGCTCGGCGCCCGGCAGGTCGCCCTGCTCGCGCTTGAGCCGTATGTCGTGCATCACAGGCGCCGCATGGGCTGGAAACTCGCCGCTGACGGAAGCCAGCCGCCCCAGCGCCTCGCCGATGAAACGCTTGCCGCGGCCGGCGGGCGCCAGCGCGTGGAACATGGCAATATCGATATCCGCCGGAAACGCTGCCCTCGCGCGCAGCCAGCGGCGGTCCGCCTCCTCCCAGTCGCGTCGCGCCACGGCCAGCCGCGCGCGCTGGATGGCGACCTCGCGGTTGTCGGCAAAGCGTGAAGCCGCCGCCTCCAGCACCGCCTCTGCCTCAGCCGCGCGGCCCATGTTGGTCAGCGCCCGGGCCCCGCTGATGTAGCCGGCCGGGTCGTTCGGCTGCGCCTCCCGCACGCGGGACCAGAGCCGGTCGGATTCGGCAAAATCGCCGCGCGACGTGGCGAGCTTGGCCCGCTGGACCAGCGCCCAGGGTGCTTCGGGGAACCGCTGCTCCGCCGCATCGAGCACGGCCGCCGCCTCATCGAAACGGCGCAGCGCCTGCAGCGCCGCCGGCGCCGTCATGTAGCCAGCCGGCTCGTCGGGGAATTTTTCCCGCGACAGGGCCGAAAGGCGTAGCGTGCCCAGCCAGTCGCCGCCGAGCAGCGCCAGCCAGCAGGCCTCGACCAGCAATCCCTGTTCAGGCGCCTGCTCGTCGAACGTGGCGGCGAGCACCGCGCGAGCCTCCTCCCGCCGCTGCGCGGTGCGCAGCAGATTCACCTCCAACGCCGCCGCGCCGGCAAAATTCGGGAATCTTTCGCGCAACCGGCGTGCGGTCTCGGCCGCCCGGGCCCAGTCGCCCTGCACGCGTGCCAGCACGATGATTTTCAGCAGCGGCTCCGGCTCGTCCGGGCAGGTCTGCAGGAACAGGGCGGCCACCGCTTCCGCTGCTTCGAACCGCCGGCGGCGGATCAGCAGGTCGAAGCTGGACGTAAAACCCTGGGTGTCGCCGGCAAAGCTGGCGGCCAGGTGGTCGAGCAGGTGCTGCAGGGCGGACTCGGGATCCGCCGCCGGCTCGGCGGCGCCGGCGGGCGCCGCAGCAGCGGGCGCGCTGCCCGCCGAGGTAACCTCGCCAAGCAAAGCCGCCAGGTCACTCCGTGGCCGCCGAGCCACGGGTGCCGCAGGAACGGGCGGGGCAAGATCGAACCCGGCCAGATCGAGAATGACAGGCTCTGGCAGCGGCATATCGGGAACCGCCGCTTCCGCAGGCGCCGGCGACTCGGAAACCGAGGCCGGCTCCTGCGGCTTTGCCGTCGGTCGTCGGGCCAGCCTCTGCCAGAACCACTTCATGATGCCTGTCTCCGGGTTGACTACAGAAGTCTTGGCTTTGTTCTTTTTAGGACAACAGTCACCGCGCCGCCAGAGCGCAGCAAGCCGGGCGCCGGCGTGTCCGCAAAGCATATTTGTCCACGGATGACACGGATTACGCAGATCGGCCGCGCTGTCTGGCTGGTCCGCGGGCGCGCGCAGTTGGGCGTTCTTCTATCTCTCTTTGTCTGTGTAATCTGTGTAAACTATGGCTAATACACTGTTCGGCTGCTCTGCGGTTGCGGGAGAGCATGTCAGGCTGCGGCGATGATGGCCTCGGACAGGCGGTGATAGACTTTGGGTATGTAGTGATTGACGTCGATCACGTCGGACGGGTCGCGTATGTGGCCGGCGGGCGAGAGCGGACGCACGTCACGGCCGGACGCCGCGGCAACCCCGGCGATCCAGCTGTTGATATGCGCATGGTGCTCGTGCACGCGCTCGATGCCGCCCTTGTCCACAAAGCGCTCGTTGCCCAATACGATGAAAATCCTGGCGCCAGGCGTGGTGGCGGCGAGCAGGCGTTGCAGATTTCCCGTAAATTCAGCCTCGCCGATCAGCCCGACGTGCTCGTAATCGGCCAGCAGCGCATCCAGCGCACGCCGCGCGTTCGGGTCCGGCAGCCTTTTGTCGAGTTGCGCCCGGTCCACGCGGGCAAGGTCGAGACTGTTGCGCATCTGCGCCACGCCGAACGGCACCGCAAAGCCGAGCTTGCGGTGCCGGTAGAGCGCCTGCACCGCATCGCTCTGGAAGCTGAACACATAGGTGTCGAAGGCGCAGTCCGTGGTCAGCGCCGTGTCGAAATCCTCGCGCCGGTAGGCCACCGGCTCCAGCGCGCGCATGATTGTGTCGTCGATGCCCTCCAGCGCCAGCCGCAGGCAGGCGCTGTGATCGACGCGTATCGCCTTGCCGAAGCGGTGGAAATGATATTCGCCATGCACACTGGCGGCGGCCATGCCGAGGTAATGCGCCAGCGTCTGCAGGTCGCAGCCGCCGCGCACCAGCACACGGCCAAGGCTGACGCCGGCGCCGCCTTCCGCGTCATCCTCCCCCTCGCGCGACCAGGCAATCCAGTCCGGCACTTCGGCCGCGAAAATGTCGGTGGTGACTTCGCCCTGTACCTTCAGCGCCGGCCGGCCGAGCTTTTCGTACAGCCAGCGCTCGACGCCCATGTTCTGCGTGCGGCAGGAGAAGCAGAAATGCACCAGCCGCCCGCTGATGGTATCGACGGTATAGAATCCGGTCAGACCATGGTCGCCATAGCGGTCGCGCACGCTGACCAGGCCGGACTGCATGCGGAAATCGCCGAGCAGCGCACGCACCGCGGCGCGCGCCGGCGCCAGGTCGTCAGGCAGACGAACCTTGGTGAAATTCAGCTGGTTGGTACGGTTGATCAGTTCGACGATACGGTCGATATGCGCATCCAGCTCGTGCAGCACGCGCACCTTGATGCCGCTGGCGCGCAGGAAGTCGCGCGTGTCGCCGCCGCTCTTGGCTTGCTCGGCCTGGCGCTGTTCCAGCAGCTTGTATTGCGCGAGCCGGGTCAGCGCCCGGTCGTCCTTGCCGCGGCAGCGCGGGTCGTCGAGCAAGGTATCGACCAGCGTCTCGGCGGCGATCTGCAGACCGGGGACGAAATGCAGCGCCTCCTGCAAATTCAGCGGATTATCGTCGATGAACAGGATGGTCGGCGGCCGCAACTGCACCGCTTCCACCAGTTGCGCCAGGCGCGGGCCCTTCGGCTCCCAGCTGATGCTGGGCAGGACGAAATACTGCCACAGCCCCTGTTCCTGCAGGATGCTGCGCACGGGCGCCAGGTCGTTCTTCGAGCAGATGCTGCTGATGATGCCGCGACGCGCCAGCTCGATGACGATGTCATGCGCGCGTCGCTGGTATTCTATGCCGCCCTCGGTCAGCGTCCCGCGCCAGAATGTCTCGTCCAGGTCCCAGACGACGAGTCGTACCGCCTCAGGCTTCACGTCGTCCGACATCATGGGCCCGACATCATGGCGCCACCGCAACCGCGCGGCAGATCGACAGCCATTCATCGAACGGAATGTCCCAACGCCCCTTGACCACGGGATTATGCACGCTGAGATAGCCGTGGATCAGCCCGCCGCCGGAATCGCGCACGCTGCCGGGGGGCGAGCGTTCATCGGCCAGCGCCAGGCATAGCAGCCTGGCGCCGCCATAGCTGCGAACGGCGCGGACAATGCGCTGCACCTGTGCCGGCGGCGTGCCCGGTTCCGGCTTATAGACAAACACTTTGTCCGCCTCTTCCAGGTCGCCGATCAGCTTGTCGCGCAGCCACCGCAGCCGCGCGGCCTGCTTGTCGAGAAACGCATCCGGGTCGGCCAGCGCCGAGGTCATGAACGTATGGAAACCGATGCCGAATCGCCGGTCGTGCACGACATGCTCGCCCCAGGCCGTGCGGCGCAGCTCGACATGCTTCGGCTCGCCCATGCCGGCGCCGCGCGCTTCGAGCAGGCGGATGAGCGTCATCGGCTTGATGAAGGTCCAGCGCAGCAGGGCCAGCGGCTCGGCGCCGAACCGGCGCTGCACCAGGCCGAATTCGCAGTTCTGACCGAGGCTCTCGAAGCGCATGAGCAGCGCCCGCGCCTCCGGATCGGCGACGCGCCCGACCTCCACCATGCGGCCGGTCGCCTCGTCCCCCGCTTCTTGCGCGTCGGCGTCCGCGGTGCTGGAATGCATGCGCATGTGCCACAGCGCTGCCCCGCGATGGCGGGACGCGCTCTGGTCGTTCGGGTTGGCGGCCAGCACCTTGTCCCACCGGCGCAGCGCCTCCGGCCAGTCTTCCCGCGCTCCGGCCACCATGGCGGAGAGGCGGACCAGGTCCGGATGATTGGGCAGGCGGACGAGTGCGTCGGCAAGCGTGGCTTCGGCCTCGTCCAGGCGGCCAAGCTTGAGCAGCAGGCGGCCGGTTCCGGCGATGCAGCCGATGTTGTGCGGCGACGCCGCCCCCACCGCCTGCCAGCGCTGATAGGCGACATCGAAACTGCCGCGGGCTTCGGCAATCCGTGCCGCCTCGACCAGCCTGAGCAGATTGTCGGGTTCTGCGACATGCGGCACCTCGGCGCAGAGCGCTTCCGCCTCGTCGAAGCGGCGGGCGCGGCGCAGTGCCCGGCACGCGTCCAGGTAGCCGGCGGCGACTGCCGGGTGGAGCTGGCGGTAGGCGCACCAGAGGCGCAGCGCCTCGTCCAGCTCGCCACGGGCCTCCGCGGCGGCGGCGGCCTGCAACCAACTATCGTCCAGTCTGGGCGGCGCGTATTTCATTCAACCATGCAAACTGCGGCTTATCTGTGCGTCAAGGCTACCAGAGTTTCGCGACCGATGCACCAGCCTGCGCGGCGCTGCCGGTCGGGCGAGGTCGCGCAGGACCAGGGGGCGGGGGCAGGTTTGCCCATGATCGTGCGTCCGCGCCGGTGATGGGTCTCGCTGCGAGGCTGGGCGAGAATTCTACTGCGCCGGCCATCCGGCGTGAAGCGGCGCCTCTGGCTCGGCGCAGCGAATTCTTGCCCAGCCTCTGCGCTCACCCGATTCTACGCCGTTGGCCCCGGCCGCAACCTGCCGCGCGATCATTCGACAACATCCAAGGCTTCATCCGCCATCATGCCGCTCACCGCCCCGGGCGCCCGCCTCTGCGTCGCCAGAAACCGCCGCGCCAGCGTCCCATAGAGCGGACGACGGCACACCAGGCGCGAAATGCCGGTCGCCAGCAGCGATGTCGTCATCAGCGGAATCATCATGTCCTGGTTGTCGGTCATTTCCATGACGATCACCGCCGCCGTAATCGGCGCCTGCACCACGCCGGAGAAATACGCCACCATGCCCAGCAGCACCACCGACCCCGCAGGTGCCGCCGGCAGCCAGTGCGCAATGCTCCGCCCCAGCCCGGCGCCCACGGCGAGCGAGGGCGCAAAAATGCCGCCGGGGATGCCGCTGACGTAGGAGACAACAGTCGCCAGAAACTTGAGCGCAAAAAACTGCGCCGGCAGATGCGACTCGCCGGCCACCAGCGCGCGGGCCTGGGCGTAGCCGGTGCCATACGTGGCACCGCCCGAGGCGATGCCCAGCCCAGCGATCGCCAGGCCGCAGACTGAAGCGAACATGATCGGGTGAGCGCGCGCCCACCTTCCGATGACGCCAGGTGTGGTGCGCGCGGCGCGGATCAGCAGGTCGGAGAACAGGCCGCCGGCGAGCCCGCCGAGCAGCGCGCAGACCAGCACCGCAATCCAGCCAACCCCGATCGGCAGGGTGGCGGCGGTGACACCAAAATAGGTGTAGTTCCCCATCAGCGCCGTGGTGGCGATGCCGGCGATGATCACCGCCGTCAACACCAGGCCGCTGGTGCGCGATTCGAACGAGTGGCTGAGTTCCTCGATAGCGAACACGATGCCGGCCAGCGGCGTGTTGAACGCGCCCGCAATGCCGGCAGCCCCGCCGGCCAGCACCAGCGCGCGCTCCTCGGCCGCCCGCGGCAGCGCCACGATGCGCCCCAGCGCCTGCATGATGGAAGCGCCCACCTGCACCGTCGGCCCCTCGCGCCCGATCGAGGCGCCGCAGGCCAAGCCCAGCAGGGTCAACAAAACTTTACCCACACCGACGCGCAGCGACAGCACGGCGTTGATCTGCTCCGGGTCGTCCATTTCCAGCGCCGCGATCACCTGCGGAATGCCGCTCCCTTGAGCGCCGGGAAACACCGTCTGCGTCAGCCAAACCGAGAGCGCCAGGCCGATTGGCGAAATCCCCAGCGCCAGCCACGGGCTGATGGCCAGCGCCCGGTGAAACAGCGCATCGGCGTGTGTCGCGGCGCCAGCAAACCCGATGGCCACCACGCTGACCACGATCGCGCCGACCCAAAAGATCACCCGCCGCCGCCAGATACGCAGAGACAGCAGGGGCGAGCGGCGCAGGCG
>Ga0116226_10001846_pt1 | contig 18385 bp, 17 predicted proteins | sample S1TSphfallax_FD_89692 | JGI IMG/M metagenome (GOLD analysis project Ga0116226, IMG submission 89692) | Host-associated microbial communities from peat moss isolated from Minnesota, USA - S1T2_Fa - Sphagnum fallax MG | ecosystem: Host-associated > Plants > Peat moss > Unclassified | place: USA... | reverse complement strand
GGATCCATGCGGATTTTTCCGTCCCAATCGAGCGTCATGAATCGAAACGTCGGATCCACCGTGTCATTGACGACGCTGAGGTCCAACCGGTAGCGCTCGGCGATCCGTGGCCAATAATGGACCCCCGCGCCGCCGAGCGGGTCGACGCCGAGCCGGACCTTCGATGTGCGGATGATTTCCATGTCGATTACCGCCTCGAGGTCGCCCACATAGGAATCCACGTAATCGTGGGTGTGAGTCGTGGCGGCCCGCCGCGCCTGGGCAAAACCGAGCCGGTTGATCTTGCCGGTCGCGCTCATGAGTTCGTTGGCGCGGGCTTCCATCCAGGTCGTGACCTGCGTATCGGCGGGTCCGCCATCGGGAGGGTTGTATTTGAAGCCGCCGCTATCGGGTGGATTGTGCGACGGAGTGATGACGATGCCATCGGCCAGACCCGTGGTCCGGCCGCGATTGTAGGTGAGAATGGCGTGCGACACGGCGGGCGTCGGCGTGTATTCGTCGCCCGCCGCAATCATCACATCGACGCCGTTCCCGGCGAGCACCTCGAGCGCGGTCGCGAAGGCGGGTGCGGAAAGGGCGTGAGTATCGAACCCGAGGAACAACGGTCCATCGATACCCTGCTGCCGGCGGTACTCGCAAATGGACTGGCTGATCGCGAGCACGTGCGCCTCGTTGAAGCTGAGTTCGAACGAGGAGCCGCGGTGACCCGACGTGCCGAATGCGACCCGTTGTCCCGGCACGCCGGGATCGGGACGCTCGCTATAATAGGCCGTGATGAGTCGCGGCACGTTGACCAGCACGTCGGCGGGCGCCGGCTGACCCGCGAGCTTGTTGATCCGGCTCGTCACGGCGTCGCCAATGCGGCGCCTTTCTCGGCGATTCGCTTCATGAGTTCGGTCCAAGACTTGACGAACGACTGGGCGCCCTCGATTTGCAATTTCTTGGCGAGGGCATCGACGTCGACTCCAGCCGCCGCAAAGCGTTGCAAGACCTCTTCGGCGTCGCCGCCGTCCTTCGGCATCACCGACTTGACGCTGCCGCTTTGCGCGAAGGCGAGCAGCGTTTTCTCGGGCATGGTGTCGATGGTCTCGGGTGCCGCGAATGCGGAGACGTACAGGTCGGCCGCAGCCTTGGGATCCTTGACACCGGTGCTGGCCCACAGCATGCGTTGCTTGACCGCACCGGCCGCCTCGAGCGCGCGCCATCGCGGTGTCTCGAGCAGTTCGCAGTGCGCCCGGTAGGTGCGTAACGCGACGGCAATTCCCAACTTGTTGTTGAGCTCGGGTGGGATCTTGCCGCTCACGGCGCGGTCCCACCGGCTGACGAACACCGAGGCGACCGAACTGATGCGCGGATCGAGGCCGGCCGCCACGCGCCGCTCCAAGCCCGACATGTAGGCGTGCGCCACCGCGAGGTAATGTTCACGCGAAAACAGCAGCGTGACGTTGACCGGCACGCCAGCAAATATCGCTTCCTCGATGGCGGGCACGCCTTCGGGCGTGCCGGGTATCTTCACATAGAGGTTCGGGCGGTCGGCGAGCTTGTGGATGTGCAGCGCGGCCTCGATCGTTTGCGTGGTGTCGCTCGCAAGCAGCGGCGACACTTCCATCGAGACCCAGCCATCGGTACCGCCCGTGCGCTCCCAGATCGGTCGGAACACGTCCGCGGCGCGCCGCAGATCCTCGAGCGCGAGTTCCAGAAAGATCGCCTCCCCCGAGAGGCCGGCGCGCGTCTTCTGTTGAATGCCCGCATCGTAGGCGCTGCCGGCGCCGATGGCCTCGTCGAAGATGGTCGGATTCGACGTCAATCCCGTTACCGACAATTCGTCGACGTAACGCTTGAGCGTTCCGTTGTCGAGGATGTCCCGGGTGATGTTGTCGAGCCAAAGACTCTGGCCTAGGTCATGCAAGGATTGAGTGGGTTTCATGGTCACACCTGAAGTCGGGAGGGTTGGTACGAAAAACGGGTTCATTCAGCATGGTTGCGTCGTTTCGACCTGCGGATCGTGCCACACCTCGCCGCCGGAAACGATTTGCGCTGCGGTTGCGGGTCCCCAGGTTCCGCAGGCGTACTCCACGACGGGCAGGGGATCCTTCAGGACGGGATCGACCACGCGCCATGCCGCTTCGACGCTGTCGTCCTGCGTGAACAGTTGTACGTCGCCGCGGATCGCGTCGCCGAGCAAGCGTTCGTAGGGCGACTTCTCCCGTTGCGTGCTGTGGCGCGCGATCAATTCCACCGGCTCGCCGCGCATCTCTTCGCCATTTTTCTTGACCAGGGCGCCGGTACTGATTACGACCTCGGGGCTGAGACGCAAACGAAAATAATTGGTCGGCATGTCGGAGCCTGAATCGAAAATGCCGAGTGGCGGCTTCTTCAGGTTGACCACCACCTCGGTGGCCGAAATCGGCAGGCATTTCCCTGCCCTGATATAAAAAGGGACATCCGCCCAACGCCAGGTATCGATGTGCAGCCGCAGCGCGGCGAAAGTTTCGACCTGGGAATCCTTGGCCACGCCCTTCTCGTCGCGATAACCGCGAAACTGTCCGCGCACGACCTCTTTGGGGTCGATCGGCCGCATGGCGCGGAACAGACGCAGTTTCTCCGCCTGGAGAGACGCCGCGTCCTGCGAGACCGGGCAATCCATTGCGAGCAGCGCTATTACCTGCAGCAGGTGATTCTGAACGACGTCGCGGATGGCGCCGACTTCTTCATAGAAGCCGCCACGCCCTTGCACCCCGAAATTCTCGGCCATCGTGATCTGAACGTCCTTGACGTGATTGCGATTCCAGATCGGTTCGAGAAAAGTGTTCGCGAAGCGGAAATACAGAAGATTTTGCACCGCCTCCTTGCCGAGATAGTGGTCGATGCGGAAGATCGACCGCTCGGGGAATACTTCGTGCAGCGTGGCGTCGAGGGACTGCGCACTTTGCAAATCACGACCGAACGGCTTCTCGACGATGACGCGCGCGTCGTCGGAGCAACCGGATTTTGCGAGACCCTGAACGACGGTGCCGAACATGCTAGGCGGAATGGCGAGGTAGTGGATGGGTCGTTTCGCGAGGCCCAGCGCTTTCTTCAGATTCGTGTAGGTATTGGGGTCGGCGTAGTCTCCATCGGCATACCGCATCAACGAGGCCATTTTTTCGAAGCACGCAGGCTCATAGTCACCCGCGGCTTGAATGCTTTCCTTTGCCATGCCTTTCAACGTCTCGAGGGTGCGACCGGCCCGCGCGAGCACGATGATCGGTATGTTGAGTCCGCCCCGGTGGACCAACCCATACAGCGCGGGAAAGATCTTCTTCCGGGCCAGGTCTCCGGTCGCTCCGAAGAATACGAACGCATCCGAATCAGCGGTGGCGCTCATCGACGTCCCGCCAGCTCGGTGCGCAACTGCCCGAGTTCCTCCATCAGTTCGAGCACCAGCGCGACGCCGGGAAGATTGATTTCCAAATCCCTCTGCAGCCGCAATGCGGTACGGGCGCGTCGCAGTGCGGCACCCGGAAAACGCCAATCGTTTGCATCGCTGCCGCTGCCATGGAGCACTCCTTCTTCGACCAGTTCTATGATGTACGTCCTATCGACCGTGCAGAGCCGGCTGAGTTCGTCGACGCTGAGTACGGCAAATTCCTCGAAGATCTCGCCAGCCAGCAACATTTCAAATGGCATGACAGCTTACACTCCCAGACTGGTGCGCGGATTGAACGGAACGGCTTCGGCCATCGCTCGGTACGCGGCCTTCGCCTTGTCGTCCGCGGCGGGGGGCAGCGCAATTTGCAGGACAACATAGAAATCGCCAGGTGTGGCCGACGGAATGCCCCGGGCCTTCAGCCGCAATTTGGTACCCGCCCGAGACCCCGGCGGGATTTTCAGGTCGACGGTGCCGGCCGGGGTTGGCACTTTTATGCTGGCGCCCAAGGCCGCTTCCCACGGGGTCACCGGCAAGTCCAGGTAAAGATCCCGACCGTCAACGCGATAGAGCGGATGCGGCTGAAATTCGACCTCGATGTATAGGTCTCCGTGGTCGGCCCCAGCTCCCGCACCCTGCCCGGCCAGACGGATGGTCTGGCCGGGCAGAATCCCTTTGGGCACCTGAACGTTGAGCGTTCGCTCCTGCGTCATCAACCGGCCCTCGCCGTCGATCTGCGGTAACTTCAGGGTCAGGATCCGCGAGCCGCCTTCCAACGTCGCATCCAAGTCGAGCAGGACCTTGGCGTGATGGTCGGTGGCATGAGGTTCGTTGTCGTGACCGCGAAATCCGCCGCCGGACGCGAACCCGCGCTCGCGGCGTGCGCCGCCAAACAACGTTTCGAAGAAATCACTGTAATCGGCGTCGCGGGAACCGGACGCGCCGCTGAATTCGAAGCCTGACCCCCAATCGGGCGGCGGCTTGAACTCTTCACCGGGTCGCGGTCCCTTGCCCAGTTGATCGTAAGCGGCGCGCTTCTCGGGGGACTTCAAGACCTCGTACGCCTCACCCAGCTCCTTGAAACGCGCTTCGGCGTCCTTCTCCTTGCTGACATCCGGATGATACTTTCGGGCGAGCTTGCGATAAGCCTGTTTTATCTGCGCTTCGGTCGCGTCGCGCTGCAAACCCATCACTTGGTAATAGTCTTTGAATTCCACCCATCACCTGTTGCTCGTTTCGGTTCGCGGAGCTGTTCGCAGGATACTATGAGCGGCCGTGGACGGATCGCAAATCCGGTGTAGGCAGTCTCCTACGGCACCGCGCCGGGCCGAACGGCGTTCTCATAGTTGGTAGGCCACGGTGAGTAGCAATCCCTCGCAAAGGTCGCGCCACAGTCCGGGCGCACGACTGTCGAACGGACGCGCGCCCGGTATGAGCGCAAGCATCCATTGCGCGAGCCATTCGATCTCCGCCCGTCCGTAGAACACCACGGCGGATTCGTAGTTGAGCAACAAGCTGCGCGAGTCGAGATTGCACGAGCCGCACACGGCAACGCTGTCATCGAACACCACGGCCTTCGCGTGATTCATGTAGGGCAGCAGATGAACCGCTACGCCGGCATTGCTCAATGCCCGCAACGAGCGATTGCGCACGAAATCCGCGAGGATGTGATTGGATCTCAGAGGAATGCAAAGATCGATCCTGACGCCGCGCCGCGCGGCGAGCCGCATGGCGGTTTCCAGGCTGACGTCGGGGACGAAATACGGCGTCACCGCGATCATGCGGTAGGTTGCCTGGAAGCACGCGTCGATGAGCAATGCATGGACCGTGTCTTCGAGCTGATCGGGACCGCTCGGTAGAAATTGCGTGCGGCTATCCGGATAGTGCTGGTCGGGAACCGGTATGGGCGCCGCCGCCTTGCCGCCGGCGGCGGACCAATCGGCCTCGAACTGCAGCGCGGCCGTGGCCGCGGTCGGGCCCTCGAGTTCGAACGATAGATCGGACCACGGCGCAGCACCATCCGCTCCGGTGAAGTATTCGGCGGCCAAGTTGCGGCCTCCGGCCCATAGGCGTCGGCCATCGGCGACCACCCACTTACGGTGGTTGCGCAGATTGCGTGGACCCGGCGTTCTGCGCGCCAGCAAAGGGCTGAATACGGCGGTTTCGATGCCGCCCGCGTTCATTTCACGCTGCCAGTGACGCGGCAATTGCAATGCGCCGACGCCGTCGATCAGGAGGCGCACGCGTACGCCGCGCCCGACGCAGTCGATCATGAAGCCGGTGGCCTCGCGGCCGAACGAGTCGTCGCCCAATATGTACGTGCAAACGTCGAGCCGTTCAACCGCGCCCTCCATCGTGGCAATGAGTCCCGTGCGTGATTCGATCCCATCCTGGTGAAATCGAACCCGCGACCGGGCTGCCGGCGGCAAGCCGAAGCTTTCGATCAAGTCTTCGGCCCAATGCTCCGCATGCAGCCGTCCCGCCGACCAGTGCACAGTCTTGCGCGGTAGTTTGCGCCTGCCGAACATCACATACATGGGCAGGACGAGATAGGGCAGGGCGATCAGTCCAAGCACCCAAGCGATCGCGATGGACGGGGGGCGGCGCTCGCGTTCGGCCCGCGTCGTCAATATGTAGGTCAGCACACTGACGACGATGGCCAGGGAATGGGTGGTGACTCGGGGGAACCAGTCGCGCACGAAGAACTACGAGGCGAGTCGCCGCAGCACACCCGGCAGTAGGTCGGGTAGGTCCTCGGCGATGAGCCCGGGTCCGAATTCGGCCGCCGCCGCGCCGTGCAGCCAGGCTCCCGCCGCTGCGGCGAGGAAGGGGTCCATGCGCTGCGCGAGCAGGCCCAGGATGATACCGCCGAGCACGTCGCCCGCTCCGGCTGTGGCGAGGGTTGGCGGTGCGTTCGAGTTGATGATGGCCCGCCCGTCGGGAGCCGCGATGACGGTGTCAGATCCTTTCAACACGAGGATGGCGCCGCTCGAGCGGGCGGCTTTGCGCGCACGTGCGAGCTTATCGCCATCCGTGGTGAACAGTCTGGCGAACTCGCCTTCGTGCGGGGTGAGGATGCACGGACCGTGAATCGCGCCAAACAGAGCGGCCGGTTCGGCGGCAAACACGGTAAGGGCGTCCGCATCCAGCACCACCGGGCGGCCGGTGGCCAGCATGGCGAGCGCGCGTTCGCGCGTGGTCCTGGTGACGCCGGCGCCGGGACCAATCAGCAAACCGCTATAGCGGGAGTCGTCGAGCAGTGCCGCGAAGTCGTCAGGCCGGTCAAGGGGCTGGACCATGATGCTGGTGAGCGCCGCCGCATAGACCGGCCAGGCAACCTGCGGGACGGCGACGGTGGTCAACCCGGCGCCGGCCCGCGCAGCGGCCCGCGCGCACAGACGGGCGGCTCCCGTCGTGGGATAACCGCCGACGATGAGTGCGTGGCCGCGGCTGAATTTATTATCCGAATGGTGGGGCCGCGGTAATTGCTCCTGCCACAGCGACGGCGCATTCTGCCACGTGTCGATCAGCAGCCCCGTGCTCGGTATCATCGCATGGCCCCCAACTGGGTACCGACTCCCGCGGTGACGGCCATGGCAACGGCGCTCCAAAGAGCAACCCGCACAGCGCCTGTGAGCACCTTGGCGCCGCCTATCTTGGCCGAGACACCGCCGAGGACCAGCAGGCAGGCCAGCGATGCCACCACGGTCGAGGCTATTACATGAGGATCGGGCGTAATCGCGGCGGCGGTCAGTGGGATGACCGCGCCCAACGCAAAGCTGGCCGCCGAAGCCGTGGCCGCCTGCAGCGGTCGTGATTTGGTGCGGGTCGACAACCCCAATTCGTCGCGCGCATGGGCGGCCAGCGCATCGTGTGCCATCAGTTGTTCCGCGACGCGTTCCGCGAGCGGCCGGTCGAGTCCGCGCTGCACGTAAATGTCGGTCAATTCGCGCGCCTCGCCCGCGAAGTCATCGTGCAATTCCTCGCGCTCCTGGTCCAAGGCGGCCGCTTCGGTGTCGGCCTGAGAATGCACGGAGACGTATTCGCCAATGGCCATCGACATGGCGCCGGCGACCAACCCCGAGGCACCGCTGAGCAATATGCTCGCATGACCGGCATGCGCGGCGGCAACACCGATGATCAAGCTGGACGTAGAGACGATACCGTCGTTGGCGCCGAGCACACCGGCGCGCAGCCAGCCCAAACCGGCAATTTGATGGCGTTCATGGTTACGGCGTCGCATGGCGGCAAAACTACACGTTTATGGGGGTCGCCGCTTGATCACAGGAGCAGTGCCAGGCCGCCGCTGATTTCGCCCGCCGACGGCTTCTGGCAAGCTAGCGACCCATCCATGCCGAATCTTTATGAAGACACCGCGGCCGGCGCGCCGCCGACGCCGCCGCTCGAGGGCGAAGCACGCGCCGACGTCGTCGTCGTGGGCGGCGGCATCACCGGATTGTCGGCCGCATTGCATCTTGCGGAGAATGGCGTTGCCGTTACGGTCCTGGAGGCGCAGACGCCGGGCTGGGGCGCGTCCGGACGCAACGGGGGCCAGGTCAATCCGGGTTTGAAGCATGACCCGGACACGGTGGAGGCGGATTTCGGCAAGGACCTGGGGGCACGCATGAATGCCCTGGCCGGGGCGGCTCCCGCGCTCGTCTTCGAACTCGTCAAGCGTTGCGGCATTGCCTGCGACGCGCGTCGCAATGGTACGCTGCGCGCCGCCATTCGCGTCGGCCACGCGGCGCGCGTCAGAACCTCGGTGGAGCAACTCAGCCGACGCGGAGCGCCGGTCGAACTATGGGAGGGCGACCAATTGGCCCGAGCCACTGGAACGGATCGCTATGTGGCTGCCATGTTCGATCCACGCGGCGGGGATTTGAATCCTTTGAGTTATGTGCGCGGACTCGCACGGGCCGCCATCCAAGCAGGTGCCGCCGTGCACGGCACGAGCCGGGCGGTGGCCATCAAACGACGCGGCTCGGCCTGGGAACTGAAGACGCGCTCCGGCAGCGTCACGGCCGAACGGGTGGTGCTCGCCACGAATGGTTACTCCGATGATCTGTGGCCGGGATTGCGACGGAGCATCGTGCCGGTGTTCGGCGCGGTCGCCGCGACGGCCGCGCTGCCCGGGCCGTTGGCGGCAGCGGTGATGCCATGCCGTTCGGTACTGTATGAGAGCGGCGCAATCACCGTCTATTACCGGGTCGACTCCGGCCAGCGGCTCATCATCGGTGGTCGCGGTCCGATGCGCGAGATCAACGCGACGTCGGCGATACCGCACCTTCTGGCGTACGCCACCCGGCTATGGCCCGGACTACGAAATGTCGACTGGAGCCATGCGTGGGGTGGCCGGCTCGCCATGACCCGTGATCAGTATCCCCATGTGCACGAGCCGGCGCCGGGGGTGTTGGCGGCGCTGGGCTATAACGGCAGGGGAGTCGCGATGGCGACCATGCTGGGATCACGGCTCGCCGCGCGAATTCTCCATCCGGCCGACGCGTTCGACATGCCGCTCACGACCGTGAAACCGATCGCCATGCATGCGCTGTGGCCGCTGGCGGTGCGCGCGGCCATCGCCCGTGGACGCGTCACCGACCTGCTTGGGCGCTGAATTCAATTGTCGATGAAAAAACGACGCAGGCGGTGCATGTCGATGATCACGTCATAGCGTTCGCCGGCGGGCAACTTGTAGCCCTCGGAAAAGTCATAACGGGACTCGAGCTTGGGTACGTCGGGGTGCAGGTCATGCATGGCCTGCTTGAACATCTCCTTGGGCACCCATTCGGAATTGGACGACAAGGATCCGAACTCGTCGTGGTAGATGGTTGCGGTGGAGATGTCGGCGGGCGATGAGGCGATGGCAAAGATGCGGGGTCGTGTCGCCCCATCGATGCGGACTTTCTCTGCGCCCTGCAGAATCAATTGCCATTCGTTGCCCTGGGGTACGGCGATGAGCGCATACACGTGGTGTTGCGCCGTGAAGAAGGCAACGGCCACGACGAGGGCGGCCAGCATGCGTCGCGCGGTCGAACTCCAGCGCTCCGTCAAAGCGCGAACCGATGCCACGAGAAAGCAAAGCAAAACGGCCGTCATGGCGAGGACGGTGCGATAGGTGGCATAACGTTCAGATGCGACCAAGCTGATCGCGAAAGCGAACACCGGCAGACCGAACAGACCAACCGCCCAGGTCAGGCCGCGCGTGTGACCATGACGTCGCCATTCCACGAAAACGCCGGCCAGCAGCAACGCACCCGCCACGGCCGCGCAGGTCAGGTACCCGACGTGGTCGCGCTGATTGTTGTCGTTCAAAACAAAGAGGCTGAGAGCATTCGGCAGCACTTCGTCGAGGAACCAGGCGATTTTGCCGCCCCAGTGATGCTCGAAAGCCACTCTTCCGGATTTGACGAACACACCGGCAGTATAGAGGACGGTCATGATGCCGTATGCGAGGCCCAGGCACGCGACCAAGAATCCGAGGTGCAGTGCAAGCCAGCGCGCGGTCTCTCGCAAACCGCGCCGGCGCTGCGCGATCAAGGCGGCGGCGAGCGGCACAACGTAAAACAACGCGCTGGATTGATAGATGAGTGCGCTGACGATCATCAGCGCGAAGGCGAGGCTCCACTGCCCGACGGCACGGCCCACACCGGCGCGGGTCGCGCCCCACAGCGCTCCTTCGACGGTAAAGAAGCCGGCGATCGACAGTAGCGCGGTCGCGACATACGGCCAGCCGACCGCCCAACCGGCGATGACCTGTGCCGAGGGCACCAGTGCCAAGAGAATGCTGAAGCAGAGAGACGCGTCGAAGGACCAACCGAGCGAGCGCAAGCCGCGGAACATCACCAGCGACATCGCACCGAGCAACAGGGAGGCGATGAAGCGCATCCACTGCAGATTCTGCACGCTGCTGGTCTGACCATAGGTCGCCTGCAAGAGCCAACCATAGATCGGCCGCGCCGTCGAGGCGCAGAATTTCACGACCACACCCGGCTCCTCGTGCGACTCTCGCAGGTTGGAATAATCGTCGCGCAGCCCGTAATCGTGAAACGTCGCCGGCCAATACGTGATCAGGGGAACCAGAAATAACGCCGCGGTGAGCAGCCAGGCGCGCAATCCGAGCCAACGATGGTGTACGTCCGCGGTCGCAGGGTAGCCGAGTGGCAGGGTCGCGTCAGTGATCGCTTCTCTCAGAGCCGGCTTCGGAACGCTCATCGCGCGATTCTATGGGCTGAACCCGGAAAAATCCGTGCGGAGCTTCGATAACCCACGTTAAATATGTGTTATGCCGGTGGCTACGCAGCGACGCAGGCGTTTTTGCCGCCATGTTTTGCCCTGTACAGGGCGGCGTCGGCGCGATCGAAGGCGGCGCCGGCCGCATCGTTTACACGCAGGTCCGTGATGCCACAAGATACGGTGACGGGCACCGGCGTACCACGGAAATGGAATCGCAGCGCTTGCACGGACAGGCGTAGCTGTTCGGCGATGGCCAGCGATCTTTCCAACGTCAAACCCGTCAGCAGGACGACGAATTCTTCGCCGCCGATGCGCGCCACGAAGTCGTCCGGCCGAAGTCCGGTCATGAAACAGGTCGCGACACCTTGCAGCACCCGATCTCCGACCCGGTGTCCGTAGGTGTCGTTGATGAGCTTGAAATTATCCAGGTCCCACAGCAGCAACGTCACCGGCACGTCATTTCGGGATCGACGTTGCGCCTCCTGCGCGAACCGCTCGTCGAACGACTTGCGATTCGCCAGCCGCGTGAGCGGATCCAAACGGGCGCCATGCTTTTCCCGATCCAGCTTCGAATGCAGTTCTTGTGCCTCGCGCTCGAGGTCAGCGATTCGCGTGCGCATGCGTTCCGCGCGTCCAGCGAATTCCAGCATCCGGTCTTCCTCGCGTGCGCGAAAGTCCATCACCTGGCGGGTCACCGCCTCTAATCGGGCATTGACCTTGGTGCGCAAGACACTGAGTTCCGTGGCGCCGGCCGCTTCGGCGGACAGTTCGCGAACCTCGTGCAGGACGTTGTCGTTGACGCACGCCGTGTCGTCGAAATGCGAGCGCGAGTCGTTGCCCGATTCGGTGAGATAGCCGGCCATTTCTTCGAGCCGATTCGTGACGTCGGACAACACCAGCGCGGCTTGCGCCCGCTCATTGGCGAGCCGGTCGCCGTGCGACCGGATGATCTCAGCGGTTTTTTCGAGAATGGCCGCCAGTGCCGCGTCCGAACTCGCGCGTGCCAGCTTCGCGATGAGTTCCACCGCGGCGGTCTCATCGATGCCGGCGGATTGCAAATGCTGCAGCACGCGGCCCGCGGCGGCGCACGTGGAATCCCAGCGCGCGAAGCTGGGGCTGGCCACCATCACGGTGGGCACCGGCGACACCGCATCGACGGCGACCACGGCCGTGGTCAGCGATGCGGCCAACCGTTCGAGTTCCATAGCGTCCGCATTGCGCCGATTTGCCGCCGCCAATGCAACGAGTTCATCATCCAGCTGTGGATCGACACCCATTCCCGCAGCGCACAGGCGACCGACCAGTCGGCGCAGAGCCTGTTCTATCTGGCGCCAGCGTTTCTCCTCACTTTCCAATTCCATCAGTGAGTCGCGGTACTTTTGCTTCCAATCGGCGATTTCTGGCACGGACGGATTGCGACCCTGTTTGAACCCATGGTACGTCGGCAACGGCCCTCAACTTCAACCCGCCGAAGGTGGCGCCGCGTTGGCGTATGATTATACGATGTGCAGGCGCTTCGTCAGTCCGGACCATGTCTCAATCGAAGAGGATTTCGATCTGGTGCGCAGCGCGTGGGAATTCCCCGCGCGCTTCAACGTTGCGCCGGGTCAGGCCATACCCGTCATCCGCGTCATTGAAGGGCAACCCGACCCGGTGTTGCTGACCTGGGGTTTCGGCGAACACGATACCGCGAATCTGCCCGTCGAGGCGCTTCGCTCGGGTGCCGATGCGCACGGCTTGCTCGCGCAGGGTTTGCGCTGCGTCATGCCGGCTTTGGGATTTTATGCATGGCGGGTGTCCGGCGGGACCCGCACGCCGTATTACATCCATCCCGAGGACCAGGATGTATTCGGGTTTGCCGGATTCTGGGAGCGCGAATCGTGCACCATCATCACCCTGCCGGCCAGCGCCATGATGGCTCAAATCGACAATATCGAAGCGCGCATGCCGGCCATTCTGTCGCGGGAGATGCGCGAAGTCTGGTTGTATGGCAGCACCGCCAACGCCGCGGCCGCGCTGGCCGCCTACACCGATGAGCGGCTGATCGCCTACCAGGTCGGGAGCCGGGTCGATTCCCTTGATTCGGACGATGAGGCGTTGATCGAACCGGTCGAGACCAACGTTGATTGAGGTGAGCGTCGATTCAGTGACGCAGGTCGCAACGCGAATGCGGAGGTTTGCGCTAGGCTCTGCGTGGAGGAACGTGTCGACGATGGGATACCGCGCCGCATTGTGTCTTGCAGGCTTGCTGGCGGCGACCGCGGCGGGAGCGCACACCCGCATCTACACGTTCGTGGATGGCGATGGCGTCAGGCATTTCACGGACATGCCCGATGACAACCGTTACCGGTTGCTGGTGCTTTCACCCCATGAACTCACCGAAAGCGGCGAACACTACAGCGCCAGCCTTCTCGCCCGGGCAGCTCAGTATGACTCCATGATCGAGACTGCGGCAGCGGCGGCGTCGGTCGAGGCCAATCTACTGCGGGCCGTGATCGTCGCGGAGTCGGGATTCAATTCGCGTGCGGTGTCGCGGCGGGGTGCCGTCGGCTTGATGCAGGTCATGCCTGCCACGGCATCGCGCTTCGGCGTCTACGATCTCTATGACCCGCGAGAGAACATCCGAGCAGGCGCGGGCTACCTGAATTTTCTGATGGCCCGCTTCGGCCGCGACGTGCATCTCGTGCTCGCCGCGTACAATGCCGGAGAAGACGCGGTCGCGCGCAACGGCGGCCGCATACCCCCGTTTGCCGAGACGATGGCTTACGTGCCCAAGGTGCTGAAGATCTATCGCATGCTCGCGAATCAACCGGCGCGGGATGGCGCGCGCGCGCCGTCACCGCTGACGGGACGACTCGCCGAACATTCCTAACGGGCTTTCGGGCCCGTGACGGCGACGCCGGCCACTTCGAAGTGAGCACCGCGAACCAATTGGTTGACACCGATGAATGCGCGGGCCGGGAAGGGGCCGTGAAAATAGCCGCGATACACGGTATTGAATCCTTCATAGAGAGATAGGTCGGTGCAGTAGACCGTCACCGAGACGAGATCGTCCATGGTCAACCCGGCCTGCCCGAGCGTTTTTTTGATCGCGTCCAGCACGAGATGCGCTTCCGTATCAACATTCGAGGCGGCATTCCCGGTAGCCGGATCGATTCCGATATGGCCGGCAACATAGAACGTCGACGCGACCATGACGCCTTCGCTGAAGGGCGCCGCAGGTGCATTGCCGGTGCCGGCGGGTGCGGGAACATAGTGGCGATCCGCGTCCGACGCAAGCGGTGCCTGCGAGACAATCAGGGCAAGTAGGCAGATCAAGGCGGTTCTCGATAACATGGCGGTGGCTCCAAGTTGATTTTTGGAATAGGGGCCCATTGGGGCGTCTGTGGAAGATGACACAAACATCGACCGTGTCGAAGTATTTCGCGGATCGCTCGCAGCGTGCTTGGAATATGGCTTGGTACTCGATGCCAGGGGATTGGGCTATGACCGTTTGCAAACCGCCGATGAATGGATTCTCGTGGTGGCAACGGCGCTCGCCGAGGAGGCGAGAGATGAACTGCGGCGTTACGCGCTGGAGCGCCCCGACTCGCGTGACGCGTCGGAAGCGCTGGTGCCGCTGTCGGGCAGTGGCATCGGATCCGCACTGTTTGCTGTGATTCTCATGCTGGTCGCATTTTGCGCCGGCCGGGACGAGTTCGGGGTCGACTGGCTCGCCGCCGGTGCGATCGAGTCGCGGGCCGGGGCCGCCGGCGAGTGGTGGCGGCCGGTGACCGCGCTTACGCTGCATCTGGATCAGGAACATCTGCTCGGCAATTTGTTGTTTGGTATCGGCATCGGCACGCTTGCCGGCCGCATCTTCGGTCCCGGCGTCGCGTGGCTCAGCATTCTGCTGGCCGGTGCGGCCGGCAATTACGTCGACTTATTGCTGTCGCCCTCGGGTCAACGTGCGGTGGGAGCATCGACGGCGGTTTTTGCCGCATTGGGCTTGTTGGCGGGTTATGGGTGGCGACGCCGCGCCGCGCGTGACCGCCGATATTATCGATGGGCACCGCTATTCGGCGGCGTTTGCTTGCTGGCGCTGCTTGGCGCGGGTGCCGCTGACCGGCGGGTCGACGTGCTCGGCCACTTGCTGGGTTTCGGCGCGGGTCTCCTGGTCGGATGGGCATTCGCCCGGTCCGGAATTCCACGACGAAACGGCGTGGTGCAATGGATGGCGGGGACGGCCGCTTTGATTTTGATCGGCCTCGCATGGGCGGCCGCACTCAACGCGCAATCCTAGGAGGCCGTTCAAAAGGCATAGACCAAATTGACCGTCGTGACCGTGTCGACTTTCTTCAGCGGCGGTGGCGGCTTGCTGTTGTCGGTGAATGCATAGCCCACGCTGAGCGCGAGTTTGGTCGACATCTTGACCGTCAATGCAATTTCATCATGCGCCAACGTGTCATCGGAGCCATATTCAGCGAGAAATTTATTGGTCAGCGTGGTGGTCGGCGAAAAGTGATGGGCGTAGTCGACGCCGACCGTCGCGATGGCTTCGCCGGTGGCGTCTTCGGGGGTCCGCGACGTCACATCGCCGGTGTTGGGGTCCTTGTTCAGCGTTTCGGGGCGCAATTTGCGGTATCCGGCGCCGACTTGGACCGTGAGCTTGTCATGGTCCAGATCAAGAAATTTATAGCCGAGACCGCCGGTGAGGCTGGCCTGATACTGAAAACCGTCGAACAGATCGTGCTCGTAGCGCAGTCCGCCGAAGGCAAATAGCTTGACCGTCAGGTCGTAGTCGGTTTGCTCGCGCACCTCCCAGCGTTCCGAAGAGACGATGCCACCACTCTTGCCATACAGTCCGCCCGCGAAGATGGCGTTTGTCCAGGCATCGTCATGGCGGGACAGATCGAGGCTGCCATTGATCGACTCGCCGTCGCTGTTGCCCCTGGAGTCGAGGAAACCGAACTGTCCCTTGCCGATCCATTGATGCTGCGGTGGCGGCGCGGCGGGAGCATCGTCGGCACGAGTGGCCGCGGTCAGCACGGCACTCAGCAGTGCCAGGATCGCAAACGCGTGTCGCGCGGTCATGATCGTCTCCAATACAGCAGGTCAGGCGCGTTTCGCGAGCAAATCGCGAATCTCTTCCAGCAGGATTTCCGATTTGGGCGGTGCAGCGGGAGCCGTATCGACCACGGGGGGCCTCTTCAGTCGGTTGATGCCCTTGATGGCGATGAACAGCACGAAGGCGATGATGACGAAATCAAAAACCGTCTGCAGGAAGGAACCGTACTTGATCAGCACTTCCTTGCCGGTGGGATCCTTGCCGAGGGACGCAGCCATGTCAGAGAAATTGATGCCGCCGATGATCTTGCCGATAGCCGGCATGAAAATGTCACCGACCAACGATGAGACGATCTTGCCGAACGCCGCGCCGATGATGACGCCGACCGCCAGGTCGACCACGTTGCCCTTCATGGCAAATTCTTTGAACTCGGAACCTAAGCTCACGGTGTCTCCTGCTGGTACGAGGGCTGCGCATGCTCCGCATGGCCGCCGAAATGGTACTGAGCGAAGCCGGGGCGGGCAAGCGCTCTTGAGTCAGCGTTTGTCCTACAGCCTAACGTGCTACCGGTTTCGACCAGTGTGGCAGACTCAGGCTATGAGAACGGTACTCACACTGAACGGTGGCTCATCAAGCATCCGCTTCGCTATTTACGATGTGAACGTGCCGTCGGACAAGCTGTTGGATGGAAAAATCGACCGCATTGGAATCGACGGCACACGCCTATCCGTTGCGAAAACCGCCGCAGCACCCGCGTCAAGCATGCGGATCGATGCCCGGGATCATCAATCGGTGGTGGAGTTCTTGATGCAGTGGCTGGCATCGCTACCCCTCTCTGCGACGATCGGCGCGGTCGGGCATCGGGTCGTGCACGGCATGCACCATACGCAACCGGAACTCGTGACGCCAGCGCTGCTGGCCGAACTGAAACGCATCATTCCGTTCGATCCGGAACACCTGCCACGGGAAATCGAGTTGATCGAAAGCGTCGCGAGCCGGCATGCGCATCTGCCCCAGGTGGCGTGTTTCGATACGGCCTTCCATCGCTCCATGCCGCGAATCGCGACGATTGTGCCCATTCCGAGGCGCTTCGAGGCGAAGGGCGTGCAGAGGTATGGATTTCATGGGTTGTCGTACACGTACTTGATGGCGGAACTGGCACGCTTGGGTGACCCTGTGGCGGCCCGCGGCCCCGTCATTCTCGCGCACCTCGGCAATGGCGCCAGTCTCGCGGCCGTGCGTGACGGCAAGTGCATCGATACCAGCATGGGTTTCACGCCGACCGGGGGGTTGGTGATGAGTACGCGGTCCGGTGACCTTGATCCCGGGGTCATGGGCTTTCTTGCCGCGACCGAATCCGTCGATGCGGCGGCGTTCGAGAGAATGGTCACTCGAGAGTCTGGATTGTTGGGTGTTTCGCAGACGAGTTCGGACATCCGTGACCTGCTCGAATACGAGGCCAAGGACGTTAGAGCCGCGGAGGCGGTGGCGTTGTTCTGCTACCAGGTCAAGAAGTGGATCGGTGCATTCGCCGCGGCGCTCGGCGGTTTGGATACGCTCGTGTTCGCCGGCGGCATCGGTGAGAACGGCGCGTCGATTCGCGCGCGGATTTGCGATGGTCTGGGATTTCTAGGTATCGAATTGAACCCGGCGCTCAATGCTGAAAACGCCGCGCTGGTGTCGAGCGGCTCGCACCGTGTTGCGGTCCGGGTGATCCGCACGGACGAGGAGTCCGTGATCGCGGCGTCGACGCTGCGCGTGCTCGCATGGGGCGCCTCATGAGTCGGCACGACCGAGCGCATCAGGCCGCCGGCACCCCTTTCCCGCGGGGGGCCACGTGGGACGGCCGGGGTGTGAACTTCGCGCTGTTCTCCGAGAGCTCCGAATGGGTGGAGCTTTGTCTGTTCGACGCCGGCGGCCGCAACGAACAGCGCATCCGCATCCGCGAACGAACCGCCGGCGCCTGGCACATCTATCTTCCAGGCATTGCACCCGGACAGCTCTATGGCTATCGCGTACACGGTCCCTATGCGCCCGAAAAGGGATTGCGATTCAACGCCAACAAGCTCTTGCTCGATCCGTACGCCAAGGCCGTCGGCCGACCGCTCGTGTGGGCTGACGAACTATTCGGATACATAGTGGGTGATCCCGCGGGCGACCTGACATTTGATGAACGCGACAGTGCGGCTTTCGCCCCCTTGGGCGCCGTCGTCGATGCGTCGTTCGATTGGGGCGATGACCGGCGGCCCGGGCATCAAAATCATGCGACGGTCATCTATGAAGCGCACGTGCGCGGCATGACGCTGCTGCATCCGGAGATTCCCGAGAAATTGCGAGGCACGTATGCCGGGATTGCGTCGGCCCCCATCATCGAGCATTTGTTGAAGTTGGGGATCACGGCCGTCGAATTGATGCCCGTGCACCATTTTTTGCACGATCGGCATCTCGTGGAGCGCGACCTGCGCAATTACTGGGGCTACAACACGCTCGGATTTTTTGCGCCCGAGCCCACATACGCCTGTAATCCGGACGATCCCGGCGACGTCATTCGCGAGTTCAAGCAGATGGTCAAGGATCTGCATGCCGCCGGCATCGAGGTGATCCTCGACGTCGTCTACAACCACACCGCGGAAGGCAATCAGCTGGGTCCTACGCTGTCCTTTCGGGGGATCGATAATCTCGCCTATTACCGGGTC
>Ga0116226_10001845_pt1 | contig 18397 bp, 15 predicted proteins | sample S1TSphfallax_FD_89692 | JGI IMG/M metagenome (GOLD analysis project Ga0116226, IMG submission 89692) | Host-associated microbial communities from peat moss isolated from Minnesota, USA - S1T2_Fa - Sphagnum fallax MG | ecosystem: Host-associated > Plants > Peat moss > Unclassified | place: USA... | reverse complement strand
TACAGGCAGCGTTGCACACCATCGAGCAGCGTGTCGATGACGAGCATGCGAAGCGGCGGCAGCTCGAATTGGCGCTGGAGCAGGCGCGCTTCGAGGCGGCACGCGCGCAGCGGCAGTTCGATGCTGTCGATCCCGGCAACCGATTGGTGACCGCCGAACTCGAGCGGCGCTGGAACGAGCGACTCGCGCAGGTCTCGCAGCGCCAAGCAGAGATCGAAGCGCTGGAGGCCGAGGCCAGCCCGCCCGAGTTCGACACTACAAGCGTATTTTTGCGCTGGAGCGCTCGGCGAGGATCATAAGAATCAACCACTTACCGACGCCATGAAGTCGATTTTCAAGATTTCTTGTAGTGCCAATCTTGCATTGAGATGTAGTTCATAAGCCTTGGCTGGTGCGCCATAGTCGGAGCATGTTCCTCAAAGTCTCCACCTCAGGCTGACACCGCTATGTGCGGCTGGTGGAGTCGTTCCGCAATGAGGACGGCCAACCGCGGCAGCGCACGGTTGCAACCTTGGGTCGTCTCGACGAGCCGGGTGGGCCGCTCGATGCCTTGCTCAGCGGCCTGCTTCGCGCCAAGGGCAAGCCGGCCGGCGACGTTGACGCGCCCCAGGTGCGCTTCGAGTCGGCGCTGGCCCTTGGCGATGTCTGGGCCCTGGATGCGTTGTGGCACGAGCTGGGTTTCAACGGCTTGAGCGCCGTCTTTCGCCGCGCCCGGTTCACCACCGCGGTGGAGGGGGCCATACGTGTGATGGTCTTCAATCGACTGTGCGATCCGGAGTCCAAGCTGGGTGTGCTGCGCTGGCTGCAGACGGTCAGCATGCCTGGCATCGACGAGGCCAAGCTGACGCACCAACATCTGCTGCGCAGCATGGATGCGTTGATGGATCACCAGCAGGCCGTCGACGACTGCGTCGCCCATTTGCTGCGCCCGCTCATCGACGAGGACCTCTCGGTGGTGTTCTATGACCTGACCACCATCCGCGCCGAAGGCCTCAGCAAGCAAGACGGCGATGTACGCCACTTCGGCCTGTCCAAGGAAGGGGGAATCGCGCGCCAGTTCATGCTGGGCGTGGTGCAGACCGCCGACGGCATGCCGATCTATCACGAGGTCTTCGACGGCAACACGGCCGAGGCGCCAACGCTGGAGCCGACCCTCAAGAAGGTGCTGTCGCGCTACCCGCACATCCGCCGCCTGGTGGTCGTAGCCGACCGCGGGCTGCTGTCGTTGGACAACATCGAGGCGCTGTCCAAGCTGCACTTGGCCGGTGACCGCCCGCTGGAATTCATCCTGGCCGTGCCCGGACGGCGCTACGGCGAGTTCGTCGAGTTGCTCGAACCCCTGCGCGAGCGTGCGGCCCAGGCCACCGAAGAGATCATCGAGGAGGCGCGCTGGCAGGGCTATCGGCTCGTGGTGGCGCACAACCCGCAGCACGCACTCGAGCAAACCCGGGATCGCCTTGCACGCATCCACGCGCTGCAACAGCGCGCCGACCAACTGGCCGGCAAGCTCGACGCCCAGGACGAAGGCAAAGTCCAGCGCGGTCGCAAACTGTCGGACTCTGGTGCCAAGGCCCGCTTCTTCCACGAGGTCAGCGACGCCCATCTGGCGCGCATCACCAAGGTCGATCTGAAGTCAGACCTGTTCGCCTATGCGATCGACGAGACCGCGCTGGCCAGGGCTCAACTCATGGACGGCAAGCTGATGCTGGTCACCAACGTCGCGGACATGACCGCTGCCGACGTGGTACGGCGCTACAAGTCACTCGCTGACATCGAGCGCGGCTTCAAGGTGCTCAAGTCCGAGATCGAGATCGCTCCGGTCTTCCATCGCCTGCCCGAGCGCATCAAGGCCCACGCCAGCATCTGCTTCATGGCGCTGATCCTCTACCGCGTCATGCGCCAGCGCCTCAAGCTCGCCGGTAGCCTCCTGTCGCCCGAGTCCGCGCTCGCCGAACTGCGTCGCATCCAGCGCCACACCGTCAATATCGACAGCGCCGCCCCCATCCACGGCGTCTCCACCGTCCACCCTCGCCAGGCTGACGTCCTGGCTGCTCTCAACATCAAGACGAAGCCCGCCTGCTATCCCCAAATGTCCCTGCTGTAGTGGCAATTTGAAGAAGCCGCTTCAAGGAAATCAAGGACTTACGGCATTTGGTGTCGAACTCGGGAGCCCGAGCCTGACGCCAACGCAACGTGATGAGCTGATAGCCCTGCGCGCTGACCTACCAAGGGTGTGGTCTCATCCGGCTGCCGGCAACGAAGTGCGCAAGCGCATCTTGCGCTGCGTCATCAGGGAGATCGTGGTGCGCGTCGCCGAGGCGCGTATCGAACTCATCATCCATTGGCAAGGCGGCGATCACACCGAATTGAGCGTCGTGAAGAACCGCACCGGACAGCACCGCTGGACTACCGATGTTGAAGTGCAGGCATTGATCACACAGTTGGCCCGCCAGCTACCTGACGGCACGATCGCTTCGCTGCTGAACCGTCTTGGCCATCGCACCGGCAAAGGTCACACCTGGACGGAGATGCGCGTGCGCTCGTTTCGAAGCGACCACCACATCGCGGTCTACAAGACCGGCGAGCGTGAAGCACGCGGTGAGCTGACGCTGGAGCAAGCCGCTGACGCGCTGACGAAATTTAAGCGCGAAGCGGGTTGTCGGTCAGTCGAATCGCTAGCTGGTTGGCGTGACAGAGAGATGTCGTTCCACAATGCGCGCTAGCGTCTCAACTGCCGGGGCGATGTCTTCCAACGCTATCGCGCCGAATCCTAGCAGAAAACCGTCGACGAACTCTCGTTCGCTTTGTCTGAAGATATCCAGTCGACGTAGGTGAATTCCGTGGTCCAGGGCGTCGGCCGCCACAGCCTGTATGTCGTGAAGGCCAGCTATGCGAATCGTCTGGTGGACACCGGCGGCTGTCCGCGCCGTCTCCAACGCGCTACCAAAGTGACGATCGAGGCAGCCGATCAACTCCCCTTGCCGGGCCGCATAAACCTCGCGCATTTTAAGGATGTGCTTGGCGAAGTGCCCGTCCAGAATAAAGTCTGCGATGGCTGCCTGCAGCGGCAAATACCCTGGTCGATACAATCTCAGCGAGGCGGCGGAAAACGCGTCGGCCAGATCCGGGGGTACGACGATGTAGCTCAGTCTCATGCCTGGGTACATTACTTTACTGAACGTCCCCATGAGAATCACCCGCCCATACGGGTCGGTACCCTGAAGTGACGGAAGCGGACGGCGATCATATCGAAACTCGCTGTCGTAATCGTCTTCAAGTACGTAGGCATCCGACGCTTCAGCATAGGCGAGCAATTGCTGGCGACGCTGCTCGGACATGGTTACTCCCATCGGAAACTGATGAGAGGGTGTGACGACGACCAGACGGGCTGGCTTGACGAGTTCATGCACTCGCATGCCGTCGGCATCGACGTCGACTGCTTCCACTGCGAGACCACAGGCTCGCAGGATCACGGGTATCGCCCAGTAGGAAGGGTTTTCGATGTATGCAAGCTCGCCTTGGTCCGCCAGAACGCGAGCACACAGGTCAATCGACTGATTGGATCCCATCGTGACGATGATTTGCTCCGGCGTCGCTTGTACCGCTCTTGAAACGCGTAAGTACTCCGAGAGGGCCCGTCGTAACGGGAGATAACCGCCATAGTTCACATATCCCGTCAGCATCTTGAGCGGTTCCCCAAGGTACCGATTCTGAATGCGCTTCCAAGTCTGAAATGGGAAGTGCTCGGAGTCACAGACGCCGGGGACAAATGCACCCCCACGCTCCTGAATGCCAGCTGGCGAGCGTACCAATTCGGCACCACGCACGGATAGTGAGCGCGAGTTCATGGATCGAGTCGGTTGCTGGGCCGCACCAAGTAAGCAATCCACAACGAAAGTCCCGCTACTGGAGCCGGTGTGCAGATAACCGTCGATGAGAAGCTTGTCGTATGCGTTGACGACCGTCACCCGCGCTACGCCAAGCGCTTCGGCGAGCGTGCGCGAAGACGGCAGGCGTGCGCCTGCCTTGAGCTTGCCGGAACGAATCGCGTCCCGAATCCCGGCGGTCAACTGAGATTGCAGCGACGAACCGCTTCCGCGTTGCAACACGCTCACGAGCAGGTCGGCCAACAGTGGGTCTGCCATATTGGATCTATCGACAATAATGAATTGGACTTAAAGCATAGCGCCAAATGGGTCTATTGTGAATGCCACATTGATCAGCCCGCGAACGCGGTTAGCCACGCGGACAGGAACCTACATGACCATCACAGCAGCAACCCAGTCGGACCTCAACTTGAAGCCTTACTTCATGGGGTTTACGCCAAACATGCTCTTCAAGCAGCGTCCCAGGCTCTTTGTCGAGGCACGCGGTAACTATCTGTTCGGTTCGAACGGCGAAAGAGTATTCGATGGCTTCTCGGGGTTATGGTGCTCGGGGATGGGGCACTGTCACCCGAAGATTGTCGAGGCTGTCAGCCGTCAAATCGGCAAGCTGGACTATGTGGCGGCGTTCAATATGTCGCATCCGCCGGCATTCAAACTTGCTGAACGCATCGCTGGATTGGCGCCGAAAAATCTGAACAACGTGTTCTTCACGACTGGCGGCTCCGACGCAGTCGACACCGCGTTGAAGATCGCCATCGGTTATCACAGGCTCAACGGTGACGGGACGCGCTACCGCATTATTGGCCGCGAGCGCGGCTACCACGGTGTCGGTTTTGGCGGTATTTCCGTAGGAGGAATGGTTGCCAACCGGAAAATGTTTGCCAGTCTGATGCTGCCTGGCGTCGATCATCTCCGACATACGCACAGCTTGCCAGACATGGCGTTTTCGCGAGGGCAGCCCACCTGGGGCGCCGATCTTGCCGAAGACCTTGAACGGCTCGTGGGGCTGCATGACGCGTCGTCGATCGCCGCCGTCATCGTTGAGCCGATGGCGGGCTCCACGGGGGTTCTCGTGCCGCCGGTGGGTTACCTCGAGGCCTTGAGAAGAATCTGCACGCAGCACGGCATCCTGCTGATTTTCGATGAAGTCATTTGCGGTTTCGGTCGCATGGGTCACAACTTTGGTGCTCAGCGCTTCAATGTGGAGCCCGACATGATCACTTTCGCCAAGACGGTGACCAACGGAACGCAACCGCTAGGCGGCGTGATCATGAGCGACGAGATTCACGACACATTCATGAGTACCCCAGAGCAGGCGAGCAACATCAACCACGGGTACACATACTCCGCCCATCCGGTCCCCGTCGCCGCAGGCTTGGCCGCACTCGATGTGTTTGAGGAAGAGGGTGTTGCAGAGCAAGTTCGCTCCAAGGAGAAGCTGTTCGAGGAGCTTTTGCATTCATTGAAGGGCGAACCCAATGTTGTCGACGTGCGGAATATCGGATTTGCCGGTGGCGTGGAATTCGCTCCGATCCCCGGTCAACCGACCGCGCGTGGATACCGGATCACTCAGCAGCTGCTCGATGCCGGCTTCTACTCTCGCTGGTCTGGCGACAACGCCACGCTTGCGCCGCCGTTCTCATCGACCGCCAGTGAACTGGAGCAAATGATTGAAGCCATGCGGAAGGTGATTCGTGCGAATGCCGCCGCTGCGTAAGCGTTGATTTCATATACCTGATCGGATATGCCATGAGCGAACACAACGTACTCACGCCACTACCGGGAACTTTCTATAGGAGTCCTTCACCGGGAGCGCCCGCATTCGTAAAGGAAGGCGACGTAGTGACCGTGGAAACGGTCATCGGTGTCGTCGAGCTGATGAAGCAATTTACCGAGGTGCTCGCTGGCGTGGCGGGAACTCTCAGCGCGTTCGTCGTCGACGATGGTGATGCCGTCGATAGCGACCAGCCCGTCGCCACGGTTGCGGCTCCCTGAATTTCTTACTCTTCACACAGTCAATGACGTCATATTTCTCCGAGCGTGGCCCCATCCGCCGGCTCTTCATCGCGAATCGTGGCGAAATTGCCGTTCGGATCATTCGGGCGGCCCGCGAGCTCGGCATCGAAACCGTGTTGGGTATCAGTTCGGCCGATCGGGAAAGCCTTTCTGCCAAGCTGGCCGACGCGGTGGTGGAACTTGGGCCGCCTGCTGCCGCGAAAAGCTATTTAAACATCGACGCCGTGCTTACTGCGATCGAGGCAAGCGGCGCGGACGCCGTACACCCGGGCTATGGGTTCCTTTCCGAAAACGCGGATTTTGCCCACGCCGTCCGGCGCATGGGGCGAATCTTCGTCGGTCCCGATCCCGAGACGATCGAGCTCATGGGCAACAAGGCTGTTGCCCGCGAGTGCGCGGTGCGCGCCGGTGTGCCCACCGTGCCCGGCACTCCGGGAGTCGTGAGCGACGTCGAAGTGGCGCTCACCAGTGCGGCGACCATCGGTTTCCCCGTGATGCTGAAAGCCGCTGCGGGGGGCGGTGGTAAGGGCATCCGTGTCGCAAGGAGTTTGGACGAACTCTCGACCCTGTTTGTCGAGGCTCAACGCGAGGCGCTGGCAGCATTCGGGAATGGGGGCATCTATCTTGAGAAGTTCATTGGCCGTGCGCGTCACATCGAGATTCAGATACTTGGCGACGGTCAAGATGTGATTCACCTCTATGACCGAGAGTGTTCATTGCAACGCCGGCGTCAGAAGATTCTTGAAGAAGCGCCCGCGCCATCGCTGAGTGCTGAGGTCCGAGAACGCTTGTGTGCGGCAGCAGTTGCGCTTGCGCGCAGCGTGTCCTATTCAAGCGCAGGGACTATTGAATTTCTCTATGACGACGATACTGGCGAGTTCTTCTTTATCGAAATGAATACGAGGATCCAAGTCGAGCATCCGACCACGGAGATGGTCACTGGAATCGACCTCGTCAGGGAAATGCTTTGCATCGCGGGCGGAGCGAGGCTGCGCTTCAAGCAAGACGAAATCCGGTTGCATGGCGTGGCTATCGAATGCCGCCTGAACGCGGAAGACCCGGAGCGGGGCTTCTTGCCGTCTCCCGGGACGGTCAACGGCTTGCGCTTGCCTGCGGGGCCCGGCGTGCGTGTGGATTCGATGCTGTACGACGGCTACAAGGTCTCACCTTTTTACGATTCCCTGTTGGCAAAGGTCATTGTCTGGGACGAAAGCCGTTCTCGCGCGATCTCCCGGATGAAACGTGCGCTTGGCGAAATCGAGTTGGGCGGCATCAAGTCCACGTTGCCTTTGCATCTTCGCCTGCTCGGCGACGAGGCTGTCCAGTCTGCCAACTATCACACGAACTTTCTGGAGGCGTGGCTGGCTGCTGGAGCGGGTTGATGAACGCACGCGTGAACCGATCGTTCGGGTGAATGGCGTGCATTGCGTAGTGGACATATTTTAGCTGACGGAATTGGCATGAAGATCTTGCAAACACTTGAAGGCGTCTCGGCGGACATTTACCGCGAAGAGGGATTGATCGGCGGAAAATGGGTCGCGGCTCGCTCCGGAAAACGGTTTCCAGTCATCGACCCGGCGACCGGCGAAACGATCGTCACCGTGCCGGACATGGGCGCCGCCGACGCTGAGGACGCCATCGCCGCGGCCCAGGATGCGTTCCCAATGTGGCGCGACAAGACCGCGGGCGAACGTTCGCGCATTCTCCGTCGTTGGTTCGAGTTGATTCACGCACATAAAGAAGAACTCGCCCTGTTGATGACGCGGGAACAAGGCAAGCCGCTTGCCGAGTCGCGCGGAGAAATCGACTATGGCGCATCGTTCGTTGAATGGTTCGCGGAGGAAGCAAAGCGTGTCTATGGCGACGTGATTCCGGCGCCGACTTCGGACAAGCGGATCGTGGTGATCAAGCAACCGGTCGGCGTCGTCGCAGCCATCACGCCGTGGAACTTCCCGGTCGCGATGATTACGCGCAAATGCGCGCCCGCGCTTGCCGCCGGTTGTCCGGTGATCGTCAAACCCGCTGAAGACACGCCGCTGTGCGCGCTGGCGCTCGCGGAACTGGCCCTGCAAGCAGGCGTGCCGCCGGGTGTGTTCAATGTCGTGACGGCGGCACATGGCGCTGAAATCGGTAAAGCACTGACGTCGAGCCCGGTGGTCCGCAAGCTCTCATTCACCGGATCCACGGAGGTTGGCCGACTGCTTCTTGGCGACTGTGCTCCTACGCTGAAAAAAGTGTCGTTGGAATTGGGCGGGAACGCGCCGTTCGTCGTATTCGACGACGCGGATCTGGACGCCGCGGTGGCGGGCGCCATGGCGTCGAAGTTCCGAAACGGCGGACAGACGTGCGTGTGCGCGAATCGGCTGCTGGTTCACGACGCAGTCTACGACCGTTTCGCCGAATTATTGAGCGCTGCGGTTCGCAAGATCAACGTGGGGCCGGGCGCGCGGGAAGGCGTCACCCAGGGGCCGCTTATCAATGTGGGCGCTATCGAAAAGGTTCGGACACATATTGCGGATGCTGTGTCGAAGGGCGCGCGAATTGCACTGGGAGGACAGTCGCACGAATTATTAGGTGGCCAATTCTTCAATCCCACTGTCCTGCTTGATGTCACTCCATCGATGTTGGTGACGCGGGAAGAAACGTTCGGACCCGTCGCACCGCTCTTCCGGTTTTCAACTGACGAGGAGGCGATCGCATTGGCGAACGCGACCGAGTTTGGTCTCGCCGGCTACTTTTACACACGTGATCTGCACCGTGCATGGCGGGTTGCCGAAGCGATGGAGGTGGGCATGGTCGGCATCAACACCGGAATGATTTCGAACGAGACGGCGCCCTTTGGCGGCATCAAGCAATCGGGACTGGGCCGGGAGGGATCGAAGTACGGGATCGAGGAATACCTGGAGATCAAGTACATGTGCATCGGCGGCTTGTGAGTGATCGAGCAAGGGCGCCGCAAACCGACTGCGTGGGGCTGTAATTCCTGCCGCTCACTTGGGCCGGTGCCAGTCGCTGCCGACCGACCCATGAGCTTTTCCTGAATTCTAAAGTGCTGGACTGAAAGCATGAACATCGAACTGAATTGCGATCTTGGTGAGGGCTACAGCCTTTACAAAATGGGCGACGACGTAGCCCTCATGCCGATGATCGATCTGGCCAACATCGCATGCGGATTTCACGCATCGGACCCACCGACGATGGCGCGGACCGTGGCATTGGCGAAGCAATACGGGAAAAAAGTCGGCGCTCACCCGTCGCTGCCGGACCGTGACGGCTTCGGGCGACGGGAAATGAAGATTCCGCGCGATGAACTCGCTTCGATCCTGGTCTATCAGATCGGCGCGCTCAAGGGCTTTCTCGAGGCTGAAAATCTTCCCCTCAATCACATCAAGCCGCATGGCGTGTTGTACGGCATGGCCACGCGTGACGAGGCAGTCGCCCATGCGATTTGTGATGCGGCAAAGGTTTTCGACGTACCGGTATTCGGTATGAGCGGCACGCTGCACGAGTCGGTCTTCGCAATGCGTGGAGTGCCGATGATCGGCGAATTCTTCGCGGATCTCGAATACGACGCGGCGGGACGCCTGTTGATCACGAAGGAACATCCGCCGTACGACGAGGAGCGCGCGGTACGTCGCGTGCAGCGGGCGCTGGAGACGGGGCAGGTCGAATCCGTGGATGGTGCAACGACCGTGCCGGTCCGATTCGGAACCATCTGCCTGCATTCGGATACACCTAACGCTGTTGCAGTTGTTGGGCGGGTAGCCAAGTTTGTCGCTGCGTGGCGTGCCGGAAGGGCGTAGGAACACGAACTTGAAGAAATTCATCCCGTTCATCGCCTTAAGGAAATTCACGTGATCTACGATGAACCTCGGTTTTTGCTGGCAGGCGACCGATATCTCCTTATCGAGTTCGGCAATACGATGCTCCTTGACTTGAACTTCTTGGCGCAGGGATTGGCGAAGAAGCTGGAAGAAGAGCCCGTGAAAGGAGTGATAGAGACGGCTCCCTGCTTTGCGTCGATGCTTGTCCACTATGACCCGGAATCCGTCTCGTTCGAATATCTCGTGGCCGCGCTGCGAGAAGTCGCCGGATCGCTGGGCTCGCCGTCTAACATCACGGTACCCAGCCGCCTGTTCTATCTCCCGGCGATGTACTTCGACCCGTGGACCGAAGAATGTGTGGCGGACTACTGCAAGAAAATTGCGCTAAAAGAGAAGGATCCGGAGGTTGTGATGCGCGCGAACGGCTTGTCTAGCCGGGAAGAATTGCTGCGCGTCCATTCGGGCACCGAATACTGGGTCGCATCCCTTGGGTTCTGGCCGGGACTGCCGTTCTTGAAGGCGCTTGACCCACGTTCGACGCTGAACGCGCCGAAATACAACCCCCCGCGCACGAATACGCCCGCAGGTTCGATTGGACTTGGCGGTGGCGCGAATTCGATCTATCCGGTTGCGACGCCCGGAGGCTATCAGATATTTGCTCGCACCCCGGTCCCCATCTGGGATCCGAAGCAGCGCTTCGATGTCTTCGAGCATTCGATCTGCTTGTTCCGGCCGGGCGACCGTATCAAGTTCATGCCTTGTTCTAGGCAGGAATTCGAAGATGTCGAGCGACGCGTCGAAGATGGCAGCTACGTTTTCAACGTCGTCGAATATGGCCAGTTTTCCGTCTCGCAATACAACGCGTGGGTCGCGTCGATCGACGCGGAAGCCCGGTTTTAGGAGGTCGCATGATTGAAGTCATCAAGCCCGGTTTAGAGACCTGCATTCAGGACTGGCCGGGGCGCATCGGCTACCTGAACCAGGGATTTCCGCCGTCCGGTCCAATGGACAGTTGGTCATTTCGCCTTGCCAATCTGCTGGTCGGCAATCAGGTAGGCGACGCTGCAATTGAATGTCAATACGTCGGTCCGGTGCTGAAGTTTCATGCGGACGCGATCATCGCGGTCACCGGCGCAAACATGCACCCGACGCTCGACGGCGAGGCGGTACCCCTCTGGGAAAGCATCGCAGTCAGCGCGGGCGCCACGTTGACACTGTCGAAGCCGCCACAAGCAGGCGTACGCACCTATGTCGCGATTTCCGGCGGAATCGATGTCGATCCGTGGCTGAATTCCCGTTCGACGTTTGCTAAAGCAAAGGTCGGTGGTGTGAACGGGCGCGCGCTACGTGCCGGCGACCGGTTCAAATGGCATGCCGGGAAGGGCATGGCGGGCAGGCGGGTCAAGCCGTCGGCAAGGCCGCCGGTAGAAGGCGGTAGTCCATGGACGATCGAAGTCGTTCGTGGCCCGAACGACGACTGGATCGACGAAGCCGGTCACGATCGTTTCCTTTCTTCGGATTGGAAGCTTTCCGGAAAGAGCGATCGCACCGGCTTTCGTCTTGAAGGTCCCCAATGGACTTTCACCGAGAAGGCCTACAACAAGGCGCCCGAGCACGGCTCGGTACCGTCGAACATCGTTGACCAAGGCTATCCGATCGGCGCGATTAATCTCGCAGGTCAGACGCCAATTATCTTGGTCAATGACGGTCCCAGCATGGGGGGCTTCATCAACCCGTACACGGTTCCGTCGGCGGCGTTTTGGAAGCTCGGACAGTCTAGGCCGGGCGAGATCTATCGATTCAAAACGGTGAGTGTTGACGAGGCGCAACAAATGGCACGTGCGCTAACCGTGATCTGCCAGGAGGATTCGATCGCCTGACAGTTTTAGTTTTTGCTTCATCGAAACCCTATCATCTGACGACATAGAGAGAGACCAATTATGAAGAGCACTGCAGCAGGCATCCTGATGACGGCGTTGATCGCCACCGGCATTCTCCCGGCAGACGCCGCATCCAATAACGGGACGCCGTGGAGTTTCCCGGTCACCAACACAGTGAACGGGCAGGAGGTTCCTGGAACCTGGACGCCGTTGCCGAAGGTGGACGTCAAGAAACCGTGGAAGATCTGTGTGCTGTTTCCGCACATGAAGGACCCTTACTGGCTGGCCGCAGATTACGGGATCGTCAATGAGGCACAGCGTCAGAACGTCAATGTCCAGGTCTATGAGGCCGGCGGGTACACCAACTTGTCGACGCAATTGAATCAGATGGACAACTGCATCAGCCAGAAATTCGACGCGATCATCCTCGGCGCGATTAGCGGCGACGGCGTTTCCGCGCAGATTCGGAAAGCAGAGGCTGCGGGCATCCCAGTGATCGATTTCGTCAATGGTGTGAGTGAGCCGAAGACTGCCGCCCATGCGCTCGTGAGTTTCTATGATCTCGCCTACCAGACCGGAAAATACATCGTTCAAACCTACGGCGACAGTTCACCGAAGGTCGGGTTCTTCCCCGGTCCACAGGGCGCTAGTTGGTCCGATGCCGCTGTCAAGGGCTTTAACGATGCGATCAAGGGGTCAAAGGTGAGTATCGTCGATACGCGCCGCGGCGACACGGGCATGAATGTGCAGCTCAGTTTGATCCAGAACGCAATGCAAGCCTACCCTGACATGAACTTCATCGTGGGCGTTGATATCGCGGCACAGGCGGGCGCAGTCGCGGTCCGCAACGCGCATAAGGCAGGTGAGGTCAAGGTGATGGCGTTCGACATCATTCCGGGCGTCTATCAGGACATCGCGAAGGGCGAAACCGCAGGCTCTCCGACCGACTTTACGGTAATCCAGGGGCGCATGGCGGTCGACATGGCCCTGCGCCTGCTCGAGAAGGCTCCGTTGCAGGCGAACCGTTCGGGACCGGCACCGGTGATGGTGACAAAGGACAAACAGGCCTCGCTGCAATGGGACACGATGTTTGCGCCGAAGGATTTCTCGGCAACGTACGAGGTGAAAGCAAAGTGAGCGAGATCGAAGGAGCGGGACTGGGGCCGCCGATCATCGCACTACGCAACATCGTGAAGCGCTACGGTAGCGTGACGGTCCTCAAGCAGGTATCGCTGGCGCTTCGGCCTGGCGAAGTCCATATGCTGATGGGAGAGAACGGCGCTGGCAAGTCGACGCTCGTCGGTTCCCTGATCGGGACTGTGAGTCCCGAAGAAGGCGAGATCGTCCTGCGCGGCGAATGTGTTCACCACTATGATCCAGCGCACGCGCGGGCCGCGGGAATCAATGCGGTATTGCAAGACTTCACGCTTGCGCCGTCACTGCGGGTGTTCGAGAACATGTTTCTCGGACGCGAGCTTACTGCAGGCGGCATCAGGCGCGTGGCGTCGATGCGTCGGCGCGCAGCTGAGGCCTTCGCCGAACTAGGTGTGCAGATGGACGTCGATCGCAAGATCGGCAGATTGTCCGGAGGGGAACAGCAGATCGTCGAAATCGCGTCGGCATTACTTGGCGAGCCGGGTGCGCTGCTTCTTGATGAGCCGACGGCCGCGTTAAGTCACGACGAAAGCGAAAAGCTATTTACCGTCGTGGCAAGACTGCGCAGTCAGGGCTGGGCGATTCTCTACATCACGCACCGGATGGAAGAGATGCGACGCCTGGGCGACGTGGTGACGGTCATTCGGGACGGTACGGTGATTGGGCATCATTTGCTTTCAGAAGCGAGTGATGAGCAAATCATTGCGTCCATGGTGGGTCGCGAGTTGACCTCGCTTTATCCGACGATCGCTCACAACCCCGGGCGCGTTGCCCTTCAGACCGATGGACTTTCGTCAGCTGATGGAAAACTGATCGATGTAACGGTTCAGTTTCGCGGTGGCGAGGTGTTGGGGATTGGGGGATTGGTCGGATGCGGAAAGTCCGAATTGGTCCGCGCCTGCTTTGGCCTACAGAAGCTGAGCGGCGGGAGCCTGACGGTTGAAGGTCAATCGGTCATGTCACCCACGCCGCGCTCTATGCTGGGGCGTGGCGTCGTATACCTGTCGCAAGACCGGCGAGGCGAGGCGCTCGCGCTGTCGCGTAGCATCCTGGACAACATCGAGATCGGGTTGTTGAGTGGGCCGGGCTACACGCGCTTCGGGTTGCTTCGAAAGAAGCGCATTCGCAAAGCGGTGAGCGCGTTAGTGGACAAGCTCGATGTGCGGCCGCGACGACTCGATTTGCGAGTTGATGCACTTTCCGGTGGAAATCAGCAGAAGGTAGTCATTGGTCGTGCGCTTACTCGCGATCAGCAGATCTATATCTTCGATGAACCGACCGCTGGCGTTGACGTTGGCGCCAGACAGGAGATCTATGGACTCATGAAGCAACTCTGCGAACAAGGCGCGACGGTGGTTCTCGTTTCGTCGGATTTGCAGGAGTTGTTGAATCTCTCGCACCGCGTGGTGGTTATGCACCGTGGGCGTGTTCAAGCCGAGCTTACCGGTGACGATATCAATGAAGCAGCGGTGGTCGGTGCATCGTTCGGCTCCGCCCAATCCGGGAATGCCGTGACGCAGCAGCCGGTAACGCATTAGTGGGTAGTTTTGCGATCTTCAATTCGTGAGTTGAAAATGAAACAGTCCGCCGTATCTGAAACTATCTCTGCGAACCGCTCTCCCGCGAAACAGCGTTTGCGCGATTCGATGAGCAGCCTCGGCATGTTGCCGGTATTGCTTATCGTCAGCATCGTCTTGTTCCAGTTTGAGAATAGCCGCTTTCTTGCCGGCGAGAATGTTCTCAACATTCTACAGCAGTCCATTTATCTGATTCTGATCTCGATTGGTCAAATGCTCGTACTGGTGTCGGGCGGTTTTGACCTTTCAGTGGGCGCCACGGTCGCTCTGACGAGCGTAGTCAGTTCGACTGTTATGGTGAAGCTGGGCGTGGTCATGCCGGACAGTCCCAATATCGCTGCCTTTGCGGGGTTCGGTTCCGCAATAGGCGTAGGGCTCGTCGTGGGGCTCGTGAATGGAGTCGGCGTGAGCTTCATGCGGGTGAATCCTTTCATTGTGACGCTCGCCACGTCTTCGGTTATTCAAGGATTGACGCTCCTCATCAGCCAGGGAAGCGAAATCGGACCGTTGCCCGACTCGTTCGTGTCCTTCGTGGGCTCGGGAATGGCGGCTGGGATTCCAATCGCCGCGTTGCTCGCATTACCTGCGATTGGTGCCGTTTATCTGCTCGTGGATTGGGCAAAGTATGGGCGCAATCTGTTCGCCATCGGATCAAATCCCAAAGCGGCCTTCGTGAGCGGCGTCAAGGTCAATGTGAGCCTGACCGGCACGTATGTGCTGTGCTCGCTGTTGACGGCAATCTCGAGTTTTATGCTGACGGCACGGGTGTCGTCAGGGCAGCCGCTTCTGGGGGCAGAATTTCCACTGTCTTCGATTACCGCCGCGGTTATTGGAGGATGTTCGCTTAAAGGCGGCCAGGGCGGCTTGGTCGGAACGATTCTCGGCGCACTGTTCGTCACGATGTTGTCTAACGGAATGGATCTCGTGCGGCTCGGTTCCAACTACCAGATGATCATCTTGGGTGTGGTTCTCGTCATTGCCGTATTGCTCGATCGGAATCGTCGTTGAGTCAATGAGACGGATGCGAGTCAGAAGAGGTGGGATCTTAACGGCGACGATACCGTCGCCGGTAGATAAAATCGCCAGGCAAGGATGGCAATGAAGGTCATTTTCGTTGATTGCACCCCCGAATTGCGGGATTTGATCGCACAAGCGCGGCTCGAGGTGCCGGAGAATATCGAGATTCACATACGAAATCCCGAGCCACCCGAAATGCTCGCACTGTGCGAGCGCGCGGACGTGGTTCTGGTAGAGCATACCTGCGTCCCGAGCAGTCTGTTCCAAAAGGAAACGAAGCCGAGAGAGATCGTGTTCATGGGAACCGGTGCGAACTCATATATCGATCTTCGTGCCGCGGCGAACGCCGGGGTGCGTGTATCGATGATATCGAACTACGGTAACCAGGCGGTCGCAGAACACACGATCGCCTTGATGTTTGCCGGTGCCCGAAAAATCGCCGAAATGGATCGCGCGGTTCGTTCGGGGCGCTGGGCTCCGTTAGGTGGAATGCAACTTCAGGGCAAGAAGCTTGCGGTTATCGGTCTGGGCGGAGTGGGAACAGTCGTGGCGAAGTTTGGCCAAGCGCTGGGGATGCAGGTGTCCGCATGGAACAGGACCCATAGAAACTTCGACTTCTATGAGCCCGACATCGAGGCCGTGTTGCACCTCGCGGATGTCGTATCGCTGCATTTGGCGCTCAATGCGGAAACCCGCGGTCTGATGAACGAAAAGTCGTTTGGACTACCCAGGCACGGGTTTCTACTGGTCAACACTGCGCGTGCAGCGCTAGTCAATGCCGTGGCAATGTCCAGCGCGCTTCAGTCATGTCGTATAGGACACGCTGCGCTCGACGTCTTCGAGGACGAACCGTTGCCGTCGACGGATCCACTTTTCTCCTGTTCGAATGTGACGTTCACGCCCCACGCTGCCTATATGACTGACGAAGCGTATCAATCCTTGTGGAACAAAACGCTCGAACACGTTCGGCGCATAGGCGGCGATTCGAGCTAGGTATGCATGCGTTACCTATTGTCGCAATACACGTTTTTTCAGATGCACTGATGCGTACCGGATGTCGGCGTCGCAGTGTGCGTCCGGATTGAATCCAGGCCCGAAGGGCTGCGGGCCGGCGCATTCCGGGACAGTCGTCCTGGTCCGGTGAGCGAACGATAAAACGTGTCGCTTCTCAATCGATCCATTGGGATAAACACAGCATGAACGATCTTGATCACTTCCCCGCCGCCGCTGAGCCGGATGCGGCACTGGCCGTCCCGATCGCGCGCTGGCGCGTGGCCGATATCGTGGCCTTGTACGAATTGCCGTTTAACGACCTGCTATTTCACGCGCAGCAGGTGCATCGCGAATACTTCGATGCCAATACGGTGCAACTGGCGACGCTGCTGTCGATCAAGACCGGCGGCTGCGAGGAAGATTGCGCGTATTGCCCGCAGTCGGTGAATCACGATACCGGCTTGGCGGCTGACAAGCTGATGGCGGTGGAGGACGTGCTCGCTTGCGCACGTGCAGCCAAGCGCAACGGCGCGACGCGCTTTTGCATGGGGGCGGCCTGGCGGAATCCGAAGGATCGCCACCTCGAGCCGATCAAGGACATGATCCGCGGCGTAAAAGCGCTGGGGCTGGAAACCTGTGTGACGCTCGGCATGCTCGAGCCGCATCAGGCGCAAGGGCTGGCCGAGGCGGGGCTCGATTACTACAACCACAACCTCGACACGTCGCCCGAGTTCTACGGGCAGATCATCTCGACGCGAACCTACCAGGACCGGCTCGATACGCTCGATCGCGTGCGTGACGCCGGCATCAACGTCTGCTGCGGGGGCATTGTCGGGATGGGGGAATCGCGCCGCGAGCGTGCGGGGCTGATCGCGCAACTGGCGAATCTCGATCCGTATCCGGAATCGGTGCCGATCAACAACCTCGTGCAAGTGCAGGGTACGCCGCTCGCGGGCACGGCACCGCTCGATCATTTTGAAGTCGTGCGCACCATCGCGGTGGCGCGCATCACGATGCCCAAGGCGATGGTGCGGCTGTCGGCCGGGCGCGAGCAAATGCACGAGGGCATTCAGGCGTTGTGTTTCCTGGCTGGGGCGAATTCGATCTTCTATGGCGATCAACTGCTGACGACCAGCAATCCGCAAGCCGAAACCGACCGCAACCTGCTTCAACGCCTCGGCATCATTGCCCAGATCGCGGAGAAATTGTCGCGATAGATTGAGATCCTACATCTTCCGTCACAGAGGTATCGCGCTGACCACTGACTGCCGGAAAAGGAAGGCCCATGTTGGGCCCGAGTAGGGTAGACAGGTCACCGCCGGGCCTTTGAGCAGTTTGTCTTCCGAATCTTACTGTGTCTGTACGACGTGAAGTCACGTAGAGGGTTTTGGTATGGCTACGGTCATGAGGAACTTGCTGATTCCTTCAACCGTAGCCATGCGCCCTGGGTGGACCCCATGGTTGTTGGCGCCGACCGAAAATTGAGCCACTTTTGAGGGTCGTGCCGACCGAAAACTGAGCCAGGTGTTTCACCTACCCTGCTGCATTTCTGTGCAGCGGGGTTCGACGAGTGATCACCATGGACATGATTGGAAGAATCCGGCGTCTGCACAGCCGGGGCAAGAAATCGGAGCGCGAGATTGCGCGGCTGACGGGGCTATCGAGGAACACGTGTTGGTGCCGATGCCGAAGTGAGCCACTTTTGGGCCTTGTGCCGACGACCCCATGAGCCACATTGGCTGCCCTCCGACCCGCATGTCTGCTGGACGCCGGGGCTGATAAAGTGGCTCAGTCGAAGGTCGGCGCGGTGGCTCACTTCGGCGTTGTGAACGACGGTCGGAATCCGCACATATTCGACGGTGAGGTGGCGGTTTTATAGATCCACACGGCCCACGGCGGTTTGCGTGGCGGGGGTGGATCGCAGATCGTTGTGGGAGATGTTCGCCAGCCTGGCCGCCCTGCAGGGCGGCCAGGCTGGCGTAAGCGGTAAGGCTCAGGCGTTCTTGCCTATGCGACGGAGCTGTGCAAGTCGGAGCGCAGTGGGGCCG
>Ga0116226_10001844_pt1 | contig 18398 bp, 16 predicted proteins | sample S1TSphfallax_FD_89692 | JGI IMG/M metagenome (GOLD analysis project Ga0116226, IMG submission 89692) | Host-associated microbial communities from peat moss isolated from Minnesota, USA - S1T2_Fa - Sphagnum fallax MG | ecosystem: Host-associated > Plants > Peat moss > Unclassified | place: USA... | reverse complement strand
TGGGAGGTGCGCGCTGCGGTTTGGCGGATCGCCGACTTCCTGGAGTCCCGCCAGGCCTTCCTGGTGCGGTGGCGTTGGTGGATCTTCGCGGCTACCCTCTCAAGTATCCTCCTCGGAATCGGTTACCAGCGATGGGCTCAGGAGCGATCCATCCGGGTCGCACGCCAATGGCTCGAAGCCGGACGGCTCGATCGAGTCGGACCCGCGATCGCGGCGGCGATCGCGGATCAGCCGCTGCGGCCGGAGCCCTGGCAACTGGCCTCCGAATTGGCTTGGCGGCGCAAGCAGAAGGCGGAGGCCGTCCGGGCCGCCGAGCACGCCGCTCAACTCAGCCACGGCCGTTCTGACTACGTGCTCGCCTGGGCCGAACTTGCTCTGCTCGCATCGGATCGGGAGTCCGCCGAAAGGGCGATGGCTCAGCTGTCTCCGAATTTCGTGGCCCATTCGGCCCGGGCCGAGCGGGTGGCGGCCGTCCTGGCGCGTCAACATGAGGATTTCGCGCTGGAGCGTCAGCATTTCACCGCCGCGCTGAAACTGGATGAGGCGGCGCATCTTCCGACTGGGATCGACGATGTGCCCTTGCAGACGCTGCTCTACCGGCTGGGTACCGCGGAGGAGCGGGCCGCGGCCGGGATCCGTTTGGAGCGTTGGTCGACCGATCCCCGGTGGGGGGCGGACGCGCTGCGCGGGTTGCTGGCGGATGCGCTGAGCCGCCGGCACCTGGATGAGGCGGTGCGTTGGGCCGAGGCTCTCCGCGCCCATCCCCGTTTCTCCCTCGATGACGTTCCGAGGTGCCTGGCTGCGCTGGCGGCGGGGGACGAGGCGCACTTCAGGCGGATGCTGGGCTCCTTCCAATCTGAGTTTCGCAACAATCCATCCATGAGCGCATTGCTCGTGGGCTACCTGCTGCAAATCGGGCGACCCCAGGAGGTGCTGGTCTGGCACAAATCCCTGCCCGCGGCGGAGCAAACGTCCGCCCTGCTTTCGGTGGAAGTAGCTGAAGCGCTCCGTCTGACCGGGAAATGGTCTGAACTCAAGCAATGGGTCGAGCGCGCCGGCTGGACGCCGCAGACCCGCTTCCTCCAAACCGTTTACCGCATGCAGGCGGCTCGGGGTCTGCGCGAGGAAGCCGAGCTAACGCAGGAGTTCCAGCGTCTGCGACGGGAGGTTCAGGCGAACGGAGCCTACACGATGTTTGCTGCATCGAATCTCTACGGGGCCGGGCTGCGCGCGGAGGCGGTGGAGCTCTTTTGGGCGGCGGCGGACATTTCGGATGTCGCGGTGACTGCGCTGGGGACCCTGGCCCGGCACTACCAGTTGGAGCACGATGCCATCGGCCAATACAAGGCGTTCCGCCGGCTCCACGCGCTCCGTCGCGACGATGCGGGCATCGCCCACAACTTCGCTTATTTTGCCGTGCTGGCGGGTAATTTCGACTATGGCGAAATCGAGCGGATCGTGGTGGAAAACCACCGGCGCGACCCGTCCAATCTGCTCTATCTGGCGAATTACGCCTTCGTCCTCCAGGCAACGGGCCGGGCGTCGGCCGCGCTCAAGCTGCTCGAACCCCGGGCCGAGGCCTGGCATCGTTCGGAACCGTTTGCCTTTGCCTATGGCCTGGTGCTGGCGGCCGATGGCCGCAAGGCCGAGGCGAGGGAGGTGCTGGCGCGGATCGATCCGAAACCGCTCACGTTTCAGGAGCGCGAGCTCATCGCCTCGGCCGTGAATTGAGGCCTGCGAAAAGGGCTTCATTGTTGCTATTCTGTGGCGATTGGAGGAGGGTTCGCTCGGCATATTTGGGCCTCCATTTATTAGGGATCGAAAAAATGGCTCGTTGGCGGCCTTGGGATGTCTCACTTCCGTGCCCCGCTCTTCCTTTTTCCCTGTTCTCATCGTCCTGCTCGGTTTCGCCGGGGCGGTGGATTCGGCGCACGGTGCGATCGCGACCGGGGTGACGGGTTTGTACTACACTGGCGAGTCGTCGTCGGGCGGCGAGCTGACGGCGGGGACGGCGCTCACGAATAACAGCGGCACGCAGGATCCCTATTGGACCGTGACTTACGCCTCCACCAACGGCGGGGTCACCGCGGCGACCCCCAACGAGGGTACTTCGTATGTGATCAACACGACGCAGACCACCTATGCTACCCAGTACCCATCCCCCCCCTGGGCGCCGAACACGACCAACGCCGAGTGGATCACGGCGCCCGGCGCGGTCTTCACCAACGGAACCGGGGTGGCCAACATGGCGGAAAATGCCGGCGGTGACGGCTTGCTGGGCTATGGCTCGGATTCCTCGCCGGTGGCGATGAACGCGTCGAATGCCGCCATCTACGTCTACACGACCACCTTCACGATCACGGGCAATGGCACCGCCGGCACCGCGGTGACCGGGTTTACCCTCAATCTGCAGGTTTCCGCTGACAATAATTTCGATATCTTCGTCAACCCGGCGTCCACCACGACAGCGCTGGGGGTCGGGACGGCCGCCTACGTCTCAGGGGCCAATGCCTATACCGCGGCGTCCGCGATCGCGCTGACTTCCGGCTTCGTCATTGGCGTGAATACGATTTCGATCCAGGTGGAAAACGCCGCTGCCGCCGGTTCCTCGAGCATCAATTACAGCGGTTTGCTGGTCTATGGTGGCTCGGTCGCATTGCCCGAGGTCGGCGCCTGGCTGCCGCTGGTTGCGGCCATGACGCTTTACGGCGCTTGGAGAGGGAGGCGTTCCTTCACCCATCGCCTGGCGGCCGCGGCGGGAGCGGTCGTTCGGCCTGAGGTTGCGGCGTGTTTGGGGCGTGACTTTCTGCGCCGGATTTTTAAACTTTCACCTTTGTGAGACTCACGCTGCGACTATTGACCCTTGCCGCAGTTGGAGGTGCATTTTTCTGCCCGGTTTCGGCAGTCCATGCGGCCCTTGCCACCGGGGTGACGGGCTTCTACTACACGGGTGAAAGTACGTCGGGGACTCCTCTCGGGCAGGGCGCGAACACCCCCACCGTCGCCAACAGTGGGCAGCAGGATGCCTCTTGGTCGGTTTCCTATGCTTCCACCAACGGGGGTATTTCTGCGGCTTCCGCCTATGAGGGCACGTCGTACGTGATCAATACGACCAATACGACCTACGGGACGCAATATCCTGTGCCCTACTGGTCGGCGAACACCACCCAGGCGGAATGGATCACGGCCCCTGGAGCCACGTGGGCGAATTCGGCCAATACCGGAACCAGTGGGGCGATCAATTCGGGCGGCGATGGGCTGCTCGGCTATGGCACCGACACTTCTCCGGTGGCCTACAACAACAGCCATTCGGTGGTCTATGTCTATACGACGACCTTCACCCTCACGAGCACTGCGGCCGTCGGCACGGCGATCACGGGCCTGACGCTGAATCTGCAGGTCTCGGCGGACAACTCCTACGCAATCTTCGTCAACCCCTCCAACAGCGGCGCCTTCCTGAGCACATCGACCGCGAAATATATTTCGGGCGCCAACGCCTACGGCACCTCCTCGGCGATCGCCCTGTCCACCGGTTTCGTCGTGGGCGTCAACACGATTTCCATCGAGGTGCAGAATGCCGGCACCGGTGCCAGCTATCAGACCAATTATAGCGGTTTGCTGGTTTACGGCGGAGGTTTTATTGGCATACCGGAGTACGGCACGTGGTTTCCGCTGGCGCTGGCGACTGCGGCTTACGGCGCTTGGGGACGGTGGGGTCGCCGACGGGCGAATTCGGTTTTGGTCGGGCGGTCGGGACGTTGGCGGCTGGGATTTTCCTGATCGGGGGATGGGTCAGGCCGATCGTCCGAAGGCGATTTCGGCCTCGTGGTGGGGCTCCGTGATTTTACGTAGTCCTTCGCGCGTGACTTTCTGCACGGTGGGTCGATGCTCCCAACCGTGAATTCCATGCAAAGACTCTCGGCGATGGCCGCAACCGGCCTTGCGCTCCTCGGCGCGGTCTCGTCGGGCCGTGCCGCCCTCGCAACGGGGGTGACCGGCTTTTACTACACGGGCGAAAGCACGTCGGGAACTGCCCTTGGACAGGGCGCAAACACACCCACCGTCGCCAACAGCGGGCAGCAGGATGCGGCTTGGTCGGTGACCTACGCTTCCACCAACGGCGGTATTTCCGCGGCCACGGCTTACGAAGGCACCTCCTACGTGGTCAACACGACGAACAGCGGCTACTCAGGGTCCCAATATCCCAGCCCCCCATGGGCCGCCAACACCGGCCAGGCGGAATGGATCACGGCGCCCGGCGCCCTGTGGGCGAATTCGTCCAACACGGGGACGGGGGCGATCAACTCGGGCGGCGACGCGCTGCCTGGCTACGGGGTGGATACCTCCCCGGTCGCCTATAATAACAGTAATTCGACGGTGTACGTATACACGACGACCTTCACGATTACCAGCACTGCGGCCGCCGGCACGGCGATCACGGGTTTCACCCTCAATCTGAACGTGTCGGCGGACAATTCGTACGCGGTTTTTGTGAACCCCAGCAACAGCGGCGCCTTCCTCGGCACGTCGACCGCAAAATATGTTTCGGGTGCCAATGCTTATTCCGCCGCTCCGAGCGCCATCGCATTGACTTCGGGTTTCGTTGTCGGCGTGAACACGATTTCGGTGGAAGTGCAGAACGCAGGCACCGGGAATGTCTATTCAACCAATTACAGCGGGGTGCTGGTCTATGGCGCTGGTTTCATCGGGATCCCCGAATACGGCACCTGGTTGCCGCTGGTGGCGGCCGCGGTGCTTTACGGGTGTTGGGTCTGGCGGAGGTCGCGCTCCTGCGCGGCCTTGGGCCTGGCTTGAAGGGTTCGAAGCGCCGTCCGGGCGCGATCTTCAGGCCGAGGGTTTCATGCAATCGCGAACTGGTCCCGGCGGGATGAATCTCCGGCTTCGTGGTCCTATCGGAGCGCGGCCTGGATCAGCTCGCGCTCCTGCCGGGTGATGGGACGCTGGTCGACGGTGGCGAGGATGGGGCGGGCCTGCTCCTTGCGGCCTGCGTGGGCCAGAGCCAGTCCATAGGCGAAGGCGAAGCCCTGATTGGTGTGCCAGACCTGCGCCCTGGGCTCCAGCAATGCCAGGGCCTCCGCGTTGCGGCCGGTGGAATCCAGCAGGAATGCGTAATTCGCGCGAAACAGCGCGTTGTTCGGATCGTGCTCAAAATTCTCGCGGGCGAGGCGTTCGATCAGCGCGTAGTCGTATTGGCCGCTCAACACGGCGAAGAAGACCAGATCGTGGATGATATCACGGTCGTGCGGGCGCAGGGCATAGAGGCGCCGGAAGGCGCGGTACTCACCCGCCGCATCCCGCAATACCTGGTAATTCCGAAGGATCGTGCCGAGCGCTTCGAGCGCGACGTTGGGATGATCGGCCGCCATCCAGAGCACGGTGATCGCCTCGTCATGCAACCCCCAGACATAGAGATTGGCGCCCGCGAACATCGCGAAATCGCCGCGGGACCTGACCTCGTCCTGCAGGCTCTTCCAGGCCATGGCCGCGGTGGATTGGTCGCCCAGGGCATGGGCGGCCGCCAATCGGTACATGGAACGCAGGAATTCGGTATCCGGACCCCACGGTTCGCGATTCACCCACGCCGCCAGCGCGGCCCACTGGGAGGTGATGCGCAGCGCTTCCGCGATCGAGATCGCGACCGGCTGGTGCTCGGTGAGGGCGCCCGGCAGCGTCCGCGACCAGCGCAGCCCATCGTCCGAGCGGCCAATTTGGGTCAGCCACCCCATGAGCATCGCAATGCGATTCGGGTCCTGATCGAATTGCGTCTCGAGGGTCTGCAGCATCGCGTGATAATGCTTCTGATCGTAGGTGGCCAGCGCCAGCAGGCAGGCCGGCAGGTCGCCGATCGCACAGCGCGGATGGGCGCGCAAGGCCTCCGCCCAACGAACCGCGTCGGCGCCATCCTGGCGTTGCAGGGCATCGGCCAGCAAATCGCGCAGGGCATCGGCGCCCCAGCGCGGGTCGGACGCCCATCGCTCCAGCACGGCCAAGGCCTGGCGATGATCCGCCGGCACGCCGGTGCGCAGTTCCGTCAGGCCGAGGGGAACCTCGTCGATCGCGAGGCCTTCTGCCGGGGGCTTCACCTTCCCTTCGGAATCGAGCTTCAGGGCCGCGGCAAAGTGATCCCGCGCGACGGCGTACTGGCTCTGCTGCCGGGCGATCTCTCCCGCCACCCGCTCGGCGCGCGACGACTCCGCCCGCATCCTGGGATCCAGCTTCGCCAATGCACGCGAGGCGTCGGCCGGCTGATTCGCGAGCACCGCGTTCTCCGCCCAACCCAACACATAGGGAAACTGGTACTGGCTGGCCTGAGCGGCGTGCTCGGCGTAGGCGAGCGCGGCCAGTTTCTGTCCGCGCGCCCATGCGAGGGCGCTGGCGAGCTCCCACGGCTCAGGGCGGAGCGGGAGTTCCGCGATGGCCGTCTGGATGGCGGCCTGGGCCCGGTCCAGCCGTCCGGCGGCGAGCCACTGGCGGGCGACGCGGATCGAATTCAGCCGGTGCCAGCGGACATAGGCGAAACCACCCCCCAGCCCCACCAGCGCACCCACGACCACACCGATCACCAAACGACGGACCAGAAGCGGCCGGGCCTCAAAGTAGTCGATGAGATTCCACCAATGGGTCCGCGGCTGGAGGGCGGTGATCCGGACGATGGCACGGCGCAGGCGTCCGATTCGGCGGCCCTCGCCAGGATCATCCGGAGAGCTTCCGGGATCGACGTCCCTCAAATCGGACATAGCGGCAGGGTGAAAGCGGGGCGGATACGGTGGACCATGACAGGAATTGCGCGGATCATCACGTCACGGATTTCAGGCAGTTTGCAATCGCAGCTTGAGGGACATGCGCGAATGCGAGTTTGGCTAAAGTCCGAACGGTTGCAGGCGGGCGAAGAAGGCCACCACCGTCGGCTGTGCGGCGATTTCGTTCCAAGGCCGGTTGCTCGACACTCGGACAAACCACTGGTCGCCATCGTGGCGATACCCGTAGGTGAGCGCAAGGTGCAAAAGGTGGCGCAGGGTGTACGGATCCTCCTCCTGAATCGGCCGCCCCGCGTACAGGTGCCAGTACCAGACATATTCGCGATAGGGCCCGTCCCGGAACAGTCGGCATTCCGCGGGCGCGAGGGTGCGGCCGCCCACCGCCACCGGCTGGCGAGGGTGCGACAACGGTGTCGCGACCCAGCCTACCCCGGGCCAGCAGGCGTCGGGCGTGTGGGAGGAGACGAGGCTGACGGGCGCCTGGCCGGGTCGCCAGTAGGCGACGTAGAGGGTGATCTGATCGCCGCCCGCGGTGGTGGGACGCAGATAGGTTCTCATCGCGAGCACATCCGTCTTCAGCACTCCCGACCAGGCCGAAAAGTCCGTCTCACTGCGACTGGTCCACCCGGCCGGGGCGGACGGAAGCAGGGACGCGACGTCCGGTGCGCGGCCGGAAGTGGGGCCGAACGGGTGGGTCGCCAGTCCGAAGACCACCGCCAGTGTTCCCGCCACTGCCAGCGCGGCGGCCAGAATCGCCTGGGCGGGGAGGATTCGCGAGGGAAGCCTTGCGGAACGCGTGGCCGGCGCCGCCTGAGTTGGGAGCGCGACAGCATGGATTCCAATTTCCTGAGTCCGCGATTGGAGTTTCCAGGCCAGGAAGACGAGCAGGAGCGAGGTCACACCGATGATGGTATAACCGGTGGCGTCATGCCACTCGCCTGCGATGTTGATCCCGGCATTGGCGATCAGCGTCAGCAGGAGCGAGCGGATGAAGTTCATGCTCAGCGCCAGCACGGGTGCGGCGCCGATCACGATCGCCCGGTCGCGCGGACGGGTCAGCAGCGCACCCGAGAGGAAGAGCCCGGTGGCGAGACAGGCGATGAGTCCCCGGACGCCGCTACACGCTTCGCTCACCCCGACGGTCGTGCGGGCGAGCTCGATGACATTGCCTTCACGGTAAGCCGCGATGCCGCACAGTTGGAGCGTTTGCACCACGCCGGCCGTGACCGCCTGCTGGAGCACACCGGCGAGACGGGAATAGGTCCCCGGAGGGATGGGCGCCGCGAGCGGCCACAGCGCGATCGCCGCGCCCGCGGGCCAGTTGAACGGCACCCAGCGCACGCGGGCGTCGGCCAGGGCGATCCAGCCGGCCACGAGCAACGCGGTTGCGCCGGCACCGAGGAGGGCTTCGACGAACGCGTGCGTCCAGTCGAGGACGGCCGCGTAAAGTCCGCCGCCGACGATGGCGGCGAGGCCCGCGAGGGCGAATGCGCCGGCGACCCAGGCGAGGCCGGGGCGGGGACGGAGGAACCGCAGTCCGGCCCGGCTGCGGCTTTCGTAGAGGAGGATCGCAAACAGCAGCGGCACGACCCGGCCGTGCGCCAATTCCGGGTCCTGCCCCCAGGCGCGCCAGAGCATGCCGCAGAGCGCCGCCAACAGAAGCCCCAGAGCGACCAGGTTAAACTGGGCCAGGCGCGCGAGGCTGCGGAAGGAGGCGCAGCGCGGATCGCCGCTGGGCGACCCGGCCGGGGACGAGTGGGCGGCAATCATGATCGGACGGAAGCGATGGGAGCAGCGGTAGCGACCGCGAGGAGAGCGGTCAAGGGCGCCTCCGGTGCGGGCTCGGGTCGCCAGCCGACGACGAGGCGACTCTCGGGTGCCGGGCCGGCGAGCGGGCGAAACACGACGGCGGCCGGCAGGTGCGAGGCTTCGGACGGACACATGAAGGTGGCGCCGACCCCGGCGCGAACGAGGCCGATCGCGTTGGCGCGCGGCCACACCTCCTCCGCGATGCGCGGCGCAAAACCGGCGGCGGCAAAGGCCGCCAGCACCCGGTCGTAGAAACCGGGGTTGTGGGTCCGCGGGAAGAGCACGAAGGGCGTGTCGGCCAGATCGCGCAGGCGCAAGGCCGCGCCGCGGCCCCGCGGATGATCGGCGGGGAGCACGACCCCGTTGCGCTCCCGCAGCAGCAGGCGCGTGCGCAATTCGGGCGACGGGGCGTCCGGATGGAAGAAGCCGCAGCCGATCTCGCCCGACCGCAGCGCCTCGAGCTGGACGGCGGTGGGTGATTCATTCAGCTCCAGCCGAATGCCGGGGAACCGCCGGTGAAATTCCCGGAGGATGTCCGGCAGCACGGTGGCCATGGCGAGACCGGTGAAACCGACCTTGACGCGGCCGACCTCGCCCCCGGCGACGGCCTTGAGTTCCGCCGGCAGTCCGGCCAGCGAGCGCAGGAGGGGTTCGATTCGTTCGGCCAGCGCTCGTCCGGCCGCGGTCAGTTCGACGCGGCGGCTCGAGCGGACGAAGAGCCGGACCCCGAGCGACGTCTCGAGCTGGGCGATCTGCCGGCTCAGCGCGGGCTGGGCGACGAGGAGGGCTTCGGCCGCGCGGCGGAAATGGAGCTGCCGGGCCACCTCCCGGAAATAGATGAGGTGCCGCAACTCGAAGGGGAATTGATACTCTCGAGGCATCAAGTTGAGCTAAACAAGTAATTCCCCGCCAACGCAACCCTGTGCTAAGCTGGCCGTCATGCCCAAAACCCTCTTTGAAAAAGTGTGGGCGGCCCACACCGTCCGCGCCTTGGCCAATGGCCAGACCCAGCTGCTGATCGGCACGCATCTGATTCACGAGGTGACCAGCCCGCAGGCCTTCGGCATGCTCCGCGATCTCAAGCTCAAGGTGGCGATGCCCCATCGGACTTTTGCGACCGTGGATCACATCGTGCCGACCGACCAGGTGAGCGAACCGTTCGCCGATCCGCTGGCCGATGCGATGATCAAGGAATTGCGGGCGAGCTGCCGCGAATTCGGCATCACCTTCTTCGATCGCCCGACCGGGAAGCAGGGCATCGTCCATGTGGTCGGGCCGGAGCAGGGCATCACCCAGCCGGGCACGACGATCGCCTGTGGCGACTCCCACACCAGCACGCACGGCGCGTTTGGTGCGATCGCGTTCGGGATTGGCACGACGCAGATCCGCGACGTGCTCGCGACGCAGACGATGGCGCTGGGCGCCCTGAAGGTGCGACGGATCAATGTGACCGGCCGACTGCGGCCGGGAGTCTACGCGAAGGACGTGATTCTGCACATCATCCGCACGCTGGGGGTGAATGGCGGAACCGGCTTCGCCTACGAATACGGCGGCGAGGTCTTCGACCGGTTTTCGATGGAGGAGCGCATGACCGTCTGCAACATGTCGATCGAGGGCGGCGCGCGGGCGGGGTACGTCAATCCCGATGACACGACGTTCGCCTACCTGAAAGGCCGACCCTATTCTCCCCGCGGGGCGGAGTGGGATGCGGCGGTGGCCCGCTGGCGGGCGACGGCGAGCGACCCGGGTTGCCGGTACGACGATGTGGTCACGATCGCCGGCGAAGACATCGCGCCCACCGTGACCTGGGGCATCAATCCGGGGCAAGGGATCGCGATCACCGAGACGATTCCCGATCCGGGCCGGGCGACCGCAGGCGACGAGAAGGCCTCCATCGAGGAAGCGCTCGCCTATATGAAATTATCGCCGGGTGCGCCGATCAAGGGGACCCGGATCGATGTGGCCTTCCTCGGCTCCTGCACCAATGGCCGCCTGAGCGATTTCCAGGAGGTGGCCCGCTTCCTCAGGGGCCGGCGCGTGGCGCCGGGGGTCAAGGCGATCGCAGTGCCCGGTTCGCAGGGCGTGGGCCTCTTGTGCGCCGAGTTGGGCATCGATCAGGTGTTCCGCGATGCCGGCTTCGAGTGGCGCAACGCCGGCTGTTCGATGTGCCTGGCCATGAATCCCGACAAGCTGATCGGGGACCAGCTCTGCGCGAGTTCCTCGAACCGCAATTTCAAGGGTCGCCAGGGCAGCCCGACGGGGCGCACCCTGCTGATGAGCCCGCTCATGGTGGCGGCTGCCGCCGTCACGGGCGCCGTGGCCGACGCCCGCGAGGTGTTTGCGGTCAGCGCGAACTGATCCGGGGCCCGCTTCACCAAAGGATTTCACCATGGCTCTCGCGAAAATCACCTCCGTCACCGGCACCGGCGTCTCTGTCCCGGGCAACGACATCGACACCGACCGCATCATCCCGGCGCGCTTCATGAAGTGCGTCACCTTCGACGGTCTCGGCCAATACCTGTTCTACGACGTGCGCAAGCACGCCGATGGAACCGACAAGCCCCACCCCTTGAACGACCCCCGGTTTGCCGGCGCGACCATTCTCCTGAGCGGGGCCAATTTCGGCTGCGGTTCTTCGCGCGAGCACGCGCCGCAGGCGCTCCAGAAGTTCGGCCTCAAGGCCATCGTGGCCGAGGGCTTCGCCGAAATCTTTTTCGGGAATTGCACGACCCTCGGTCTGCCCTGCCTGAACGCGAGTCGCGCCGACATCGCCCGCCTCGCTGCCGCGGTCGAAGCGGATCCGAGGATCGAGATTGTGGTCGACGTGGCCGCCCAGGAGATCCGGTTCGGTGGCCAGACGGCGAAGGCTTCGATCCGCGAAAGCGCCCGCGACGCCCTCGTCCACGGCCGCTGGGACGCGATCGGCGAACTCCTTGAAGGCCTGCCCGACGTTCGCGCGCTGGCGGAGAAACTGCCTTATCTCGCTGCCTAACGCATAGCGGATCAGATGGTTGCGCGACGAAGCTTCGCGTGGCGGTTATCGGCTTGGCGCTGAGCGGCGTTGCGCTCATTTTACGGACCCTTTTGTCCGGGAACGCGTCAGATTAGCGACTTCCACCCTCTCTATGTTCTTCGCTGCGATTGAAATCGTCAAAGGCGCCGGCCTGCTGATCTATCCTCTGGGCGTCTGCTCGGCGGCCGCAGTCTTCATCATCTGTGAGCGCGCCTACGCGCTCCGGACCGCGGCGATCATTCCGCAGGATCTCGTGGAGGCCGTGGTCAATGGCAAGCCGCTCATGGGTGGTCGCCATACCGTGCTCGCGCGGATCGTGGAATTCGCGGAGATCCACGCGAACGATGAGGGTGCCGTCAAGGCGTTCGCCCGCCTGGAGATCAATCGGATGGAGCGGGGCATCCCCTACCTCGATGTCATCTATGCAGCCGCTCCGCTGATCGGCCTTTCCGGCACGGTGACCGGTCTCCTGCAGGTCTTTTCCCAGATCGCGCCGGACACCGGTTTGCCGGACCCCGTGGCTTTCACCAAGGGCGTCGCGCTCGCGCTTTCCGCCACGGTGATCGGCCTGGGCATCGCGATCCCGTCGCTCGTCGGCAGCGGTTACCTGCAGCGCAAGATCGAGAATTACGCGGCCCAGCTCGATGTGCTGCTCGAGCGCATCCTCCGGCGCACGGCCGCATGAGTTCGTTTTACCAGAAGCGGCGCAAGCGGCCGGAGCTGAACCTCGTGCCGCTGATCGACGTGCTCGTAATGCTGATTTTCTTCTCGTTCGTCACGATGCAGTTCAAGTCGGCGACGACGATGAACATCACGCTCCCGAAGGTCGAAACCGCCGGCAAGAACGAGTTCAAGGGCACCGTCACCATCGGCATCGATAACAAGGGCGTCATCTCTTTCAACGGGAAGGCCATCAGCGACGCCGACCTGGAGCCCTTCCTGCAGAAGGTCCATGACGTCGACAAGGACATCCCCGTTCTCATCAAGGCCGACGAGACGACCCAGCTCAAGAAACTCGCCTTCGTCATGGATATGTGCCGAAAGACGGGGCTGAACAAGTTCAGCCTGCAGTCGCGATAGGCGGCGGCGAGAGAGCGAGTGGCGCGGGCGCCACTCTTCCATCTGCGGCGGCGTTGCATCGGCTCGGCCGGGCTGACTGATTGATGCGTCGATATGAACATCGTGATTACGGGCGTGACGCGGGGGCTGGGTCGGGCGATGGCGAAGTGGTTTATGGCCCGTGGGCATGTCGTGGCGGGCTGCGGCAGGAGCGGGCAGGCCATATTTGATTTGCGCTTCGATCACCCGGAGCCGCATCGGTTTGATCCCGTGGATGTGACGCAAGCGGTGAAGGTGAATTTGTGGGCGGAGCGGGTGATGGGGGGCGGAGGAATGGAGGCGCCCGATATCTTGATCAATAATGCCGGGTTGATGAATCACCCTGCGCCGCTCTGGGAGGTTTCGGCCGATGAGTTCGCCAGGGTGGTCGCGGTGAACCTGATTGGCGTGCAGAATGTGCTGCGGGCGTTCGTGCCGGCGATGGTGGCGCGGCGGCGGGGCGTGATCGTGAACCTGAGCTCGGGGTGGGGGCGGAGTGTTTCCGCCGGCGTTGCGCCCTACTGTGCGACGAAGTGGGCGATTGAGGGGCTGACGAAGGCGCTCGCCGACGATCTTCCCCATGGCATGGCGGCGGTGCCGCTCAATCCGGGCGTGATCGACACCGACATGCTGCGCCAGGCCTGGGCGGACGGCGCGGCCGCCTATCCCAAAGCGGAGGCCTGGGCCGAGCGGGCCGCGCCGTTTATTTTGGGATTGGGTCCGGTCGACAATGGGCGATCCGCCACGGTGGACGGGTTCGGCGATTGAGCGTCAGGGCATCGGCACCAACGGGTCGACTTCGGCTTCGTAGTTCACGCCGGCGAGACCGAAACCGAAGAGCTTGAGGAAATCGCTGCGGTAGCCGGCGAGGTCGGTCAGGGCGCCGACCGTCTCGGTGGTGACCTGTGGCCACAGCCGGGCCACTTCCGCCTGAATTTCGGGTCGCATCTCCCAGTCATCGATCCGGATTCGACCGCCCTCGTCGAGTTTGGGGCCGCCGGGCGCGTAGAGCTCGCTTGCGAAGAGACGGTACAGTTGCTCGATGCAGCCTTCGTGGGTGCCGCGGGCCTTCATGAGTTTGAAGAGGATCGAGATGTAGAGCGGCACGACCGGTATCGCCGAACTGGCCTGGGTCACCAGGGCCTTGTTGACCGAGACGTACGCGTGGCCGCCGCCGTTCAGCTGGAGCAGCGCATCGATGTTGCGGGCGGCCCGTTCGAGGTCGTGCTTGGCCACGCCGATCGTGCCGTTCTTGTAAATGGCCCAGGTGACTTCCGGTCCGATGTACGAGTAAGCGACGGAGCGGGCCCCGGGCGCCAGCACGCCGGCTTCGGAGAGGGCGTTCATCCAATATTCCCAATCCTCGCCCCCCATGATCGCGACGGTGTCCGCGACCTCCTGGTCGTTGGCCGGCTCCACGGTGACCTGGCTCACCAGTCCCTTGTCGGTATCCACCGTCTTGTTCGTGTAGGGTGCGCCGATCGGCTTGAGCACCATCTTATGGACCGCTCCCGTCTTGGGATGGGTCCGTCTCGGGGAGGCGAGCGAGTACACCACGAGATCCACCTGGCCCAAATCGGCGGCAATGGTGTCGATGGCCTGGCGCTTGAGTTCGTCGGAAAAGGCGTCGCCGTTCAGATTCTTGGCGTAGAGGCCTGCGGCGTGGGCCGCCTGGGTAAACGCCACGGTGTTGTACCAGCCGGGCGTGGCGGTCCGGCCATCTTCAGAAGGCCGCTCGAAGAAGACGCCGAGGGTGGCGGCGCCGGAGCCAAAGGCCGCCGTGACACGGGAGGCCAGACCGTAACCCGTGGAGGCGCCGATCACCAAAACGCGCTTCGGTCCGCCGGCGACCGGCCGCTGCGCCCGGACGTAGTCGATCCATGAGCGCACGTGGGCGGCGCAGCCATCGGGGTGGGCCGTCACACAGATGAATCCGCGGACCTTCGGCTTGATGATCATAGGTCGGCCATTTTCCCGCGGGCTGGAGAGGTGGCAAGTGACAACTTCCCCGCCGCCGGCAGTCGGTCGGGGCAGCCGCTCGAACGGTTTGCGACCCCGGGCCCGATTGGACCGATGTTTACTGGCTCAACAGGACGATGGGCCCCTCGTGCACGGCCACGCCGCCCTTGCGTTCCACGCTCACGGCAAATTTCTGCGCTGAGCCGATATGCTTGCCCGCCGAGAATGGGATGCGCGCTTCGCCGGTCCGCGGATCGACATGAAACACTCCGCCGTCCACGGGGGTGGCATATTGCGGATCGATCACCCAGAGCTGGTAGTCCCGGTCGGCCGCGGGCGCGGGCAGGTTGGAGACCTTGAGCAGGCCCTTTTGGGCGGTGGGATCCCAGACCGCAATGGCGAGCGCCTGAGGCGAATTGCCCAGCAGCGAGGTCAGCGCGGCGAGCTTGTAATGAGCGAGGTCGCCCTCGCTCTTGAGTTTCTGGTCCAGGGCGGCGAGTTGGCGTCCGGCTTCCGCCAAACGGGCGCGGTCGTCGGCCAGGGCGCGCCGCGTGATCAGGCGTTCCGCATCGAGCTGATTGCGGGCGCTGCGCAGCGCCAAATCCGCCAGGGCCGCCTGCTGTCGCAATTGATCGTTCTGGGAACGAACGATGAGGTAGCGCTGGCCCAGCCAGGTGGTGGCGATGGCCAGGCCGGCGGCCGTCGCCAGACTGGCGATCACGAGCCAGGAACGCCAGGACGGGAAGGCCGTGATTTCGGCCTCCGCCGTCGGTCGGGCGGGAAGGGGCCGGCGCGCAACCTCGGCGAGCAGCCGTGCCTTGAGCCGCTCGGGGGGCTCGACCGCCGCCGCCGTGTGCGCCAGAGCGGCCGCCGCGGCGCGAAGTTCATCCGCTCGGACCTGCAACTCCGGCCGGCGCGACACGAGCGCCGCAAACTCCTGGCGTTCGCCGGCGTCGAGCAGGTCGAAGGCGGCCAAAGCGGCCAATTCCTCGTGGCGTTCCTCGGTCATAGCCGTTGCGCGAGCAGATCGCGAAGTTTGATGAGGCCGCGGCGGATCCGGGCCTTGACCGTCCCAAGGGGCTCCCGCAACTGCGCGGCGATCTCCTGTTGGGTCAGTCCGGAGAAAAAGGCCAGTTGCAGCGCCTTTTGCTGATCAGCCGGCAAGCTTGCGACGGCCGTGCGGACCGCCTGGGCTTGGTCTGCCAGGAGCGCGCGGCTGTCCGATGCCGGATCCGCCGTGCGGGTATGGAGGTCGAAATCCTCGGGGGCGGAGTCGCGCAGGATCTCCGCGCGCCGCCGCCGCTGCCGCAGCCGGTCGATCGCGCGATTGCGGGTCAGGGTGATCGCCCAGGAAAAGGCAGTGCCGCGCGATGTCTCGAAGGTCGCGGCCTTCTCCCAGATCGCCACGAACGCATCGTGCACAACATCCTCGGCCTCGCTGTGATCGGTGAGGATGCGGACCGCCACGGCAAACAAGGGGCGGGAAAAACGGTCGTACAATTCCGCCAAAGCCGCCTGGTCCCCCGTGGCCATGCGCTGGATGAGAGCGGCGTCGTTCGGTCCACCCTCCTCCGGTTCCGGATTTGACTCCGTCGCAGACGTCATTGGCGGAAAGACGTTATCCCGCCGGCCGCCCGTAAAGGCGATGGCCGCGCACCAGGCCGAGGACGGCAGCAGGTTGGTTAGGATCAGCGACATTCATGTAAACTACGGGCGGCGTCCCCGACAGGATGCGGCCATCGCTGCCTTGGCGAGCGCATTTTGCGGGGCGGCCCGGGGCGTAACCTTTGGCCGTCGCCTGCGTCAGGTCGCGATGAATCCATGAACCTTCTGATTCCGTTCACCCGGGCGTGCCTGGGAACTTTCCTGGCGCTGATGACGGCGGTGGCCGCCTCAGCCGTCCCGGTGGTCGGGCAGGCCGCCCCCGACTTCACCCTGACCGACCTGAATGGCCAGGTCCATCGCCTGTCCGACTATCGGGGCAAGGTCGTGGTGCTGGAGTGGACCAACCCCGAATGTCCCTTCGTCAGAAAACATTACGACAGCGGCAATCTGCCAAGTTTACAGAAGGCGGCGCGCGCCGACGGCGTGGTCTGGCTGGCCATCAACTCCGGTCATCCGGGCGCCCAGGGCGATTTTGAGCCGGCGCAGGTGCGGGCCTGGCTGGACGCGAAGGGGGCGACCCCGACGGCGTATTTTCGCGATCGCGACGGCAGGGTCGGTCATCTCTACGACGCCAGGGCGACGCCGCACCTCTTCGTCATCACGGCCGACGGCACCCTCGTCTACCAAGGTGGCATCGATAGCATTCCCTCGGCCAGAATTTCCGACCTGTCGCGGGCGACCAATTACGTCCGGGCCGCGCTGGCCTCCATCAAGGCGGGCGAGCCGGTGGCGGTCCCGACCAGCCGGCCCTACGGTTGTTCGGTCAAGTATTGACGCGTTTGGGCCGCCCCGCCGTCGCGGGGCGGCTCGGCTAAACCGTCACCTCGAACAACTGTTCGCGCAGGCTGCCGGTGGCGACCGGGGTGACGGGCCCGGTCATCTGAATCGAATAGTCCGCCCCGATCTCGATGCCGAGGGTGCCGCCGGGCATGTGGACGGTCACCGTCCGATCGACCAGACCGAGTCGGTGGGCGACGGCGGAGGCGGCGCTGGAGCTGCTGCCGGACGCGAGGGTGTAACCGGCGCCGCGCTCCCAGATCTCGATGCGCACGTTGCGGCGGTCGAGCACCTGGAGGAACTGCACGTTCGTGCGGTGGGGAAAGAGGGGATGCACCTCGATGGCCGGACCGTAGCGCCGCGCCAGCTCCTCCGTGACGGAGTCGAGCGGGATCACGCAGTGGGGATTGCCGATGGTCGCGGCGCAGAACACGAAGCTGCGATCGCCGGCTGCGAGCGTCTCGTTGATGACTTCCCGATCCGGTCCCGCGACCGGAATGGACGGGCTGTCGAACCGCACCCGCCCCATCGCGATCGTGATCAGCCGGCCATCGGGCAGGAGCCGCACCGCCACCACGCCGCCCGGCGTGTCGACGGTGAAGTCCGGGCGGCGGATCCGGCCCGCGTCGGAGAGGTACCGGGCGAAAATCCGCAGACCGTTGCCCGACTTTTCCGCCTCGGATCCGTCCGGATTGAAAATGCGGAGGCCGAAATCACCGCGGGTGGAAGGCAGGGGACCCCAGAGGATGCCGTCGGAGCCGGCGCCAAAGTTCCGATGGCAGATCGCGCGGATCTGCGCCCGGCTCGGCTCGGCCCAATCGGGATAATCCGCCGGATCGAGCACCAGGTAGTCGTTGCCCAGGGCATGATACTTGTGGAAGCGCAGTGCGGCCATGGCGGGTCGAGGGGCGGCGGACGCCGCTTAACTGGCCGCGCCGGCCGGCGGAACGTAGTCGAAAAGCTTCCGCTTCTTGATCGCCGCGACCACGGGCGCCGGCACCATCTGCTCCCAGGTGGGATCGCCCTCGCGGATCCGGCGCAGCACATCGCGCGAGAAGACGTTGAGGGTGGCCGGGTCGAATCCGACCAGGCAGTCGATGTAATGATTCTCCAGCAGATGGGCGTAAAGATTCGAGAGATGATCGACGATCTTCACGTTCTTGGCCGTGATCAGCACGTTCGAGGAGAACGCATTGGCCGGCGCAGCTTCGATCGCGCCCGAGTCGCCGGAGATGTAGCGCTCGTAGGCATCCTGCCGCATCGGATAGATGTAGAGCTTGACCGCGTTGCGGAACAGC